>Ga0207680_10000319_pt1 | contig 23005 bp, 19 predicted proteins | sample KBSS23metaG_FD_184321 | JGI IMG/M metagenome (GOLD analysis project Ga0207680, IMG submission 184321) | Switchgrass rhizosphere microbial communities from Kellogg Biological Station, Michigan, USA - KBS S2-3 metaG (SPAdes) (version 2) | ecosystem: Host-associated > Plants > Roots > Rhizosphere...
GCGCCCGCGGGCAAGCGCATGGGCCACGCCGGCGCGATCATCTCCGGCGGCAAAGGCACCGCGGCGGCCAAGTTCGCGGCGCTCGAAAAAGCCGGTGTGACGACGGTGAAATCACCGGCGGATCTGGGCAAGGCGATTGCGGCCAAACTCGGCAAATAGACCATTTTCCGCGATCGGCGATAATGCAGGCCGCGACTCGTCGCGGCTTTTGCATTTTGAGGACCCTCGATGGCAACGCTGCGCTTTGCGCTGACTCAATTCGATTTTCCCGTTGGCGCGATCTCCCGCAATGGTGAGCGCGTGCGAGCGCTCGTACGTGCGGCGCGTGATGCCGGCATGCAGCTCGTCGCGTTTCCCGAGCTGACGCTGTCCGGTTATCCGCCGGAAGACCTGCTGCTGCGGCCGAGCTTTCTGGGCGCGTGTGAACGGGAACTCGCGGCGGTAGCGCGGGCGACCCAAAGCATCGCCGCCTACGTCGGCCATCCGCATTCTCTGGGAGAAGTATACAATGCCGCATCGCTGCTGGCCGAGGGCGCGATTGCATTCACCGCGCACAAACAGGCGCTGCCGAACTACACGGTGTTCGATGAGAAACGGTATTTTCGGCCGGGTCACGATTCCGCTGTAACGGATTTCGCCGGTGTGCGCATCGGCTGGCTGGTCTGCGAAGACATCTGGGAACCCGAGCCAGCGGCATTGGCGGCAGGCAAGGGCGCCCAACTACTTATTGTCATCAACGCTTCGCCGTTCGATCTGGGGAAATCTGCTCAGCGCGAGGAATTGCTCGCCCGCCGCGCGCGCGAGAACAACGTTGCGATTGCGTATCTGAATCTTGTCGGTGGACAGGATGATCTGCTGTTCGACGGCGGCTCGCTGCTGGTCGAGCCCGACGGCCATATCGCTGCACGCGCGCCGGTATTCGTCGATGCGCTGCTGACTGCCGAGTACGACAGCACTGCAGGGAAGTTTCGTGCGATCGACTGGCCGCAGGAAATCGATTCGTCAGCGGAAGCGCGCGTCTACGCGGGTTTGGTGCGCGGCATTCGCGATTACGTCGACAAGAATCATTTTCCGGGTGTTCTGCTCGGCCTATCCGGCGGCATCGATTCGGCGCTAACACTCGCGCTTGCGGTCGATGCGCTCGGAGCCGAACGCGTGACCGGCGTGCGTCTGCCGTCGCGCTACACGTCCCATCTGAGTAACGATCTGGCGGAACAGCAAGCCACTGGGTCTGGCGTGGAATTGCTCACCATCCCGATCGAACAGCCGTTTCAGGGGTTTCTGGCTGCGCTCGAGCCAGCATTTTTTGGCCGTGCCGCCGACGTCGCCGAGGAAAACCTGCAATCGCGCTGCCGAGGCGCCGCGCTCATGGCGCTGTCGAACAAACTCGGGAAGATGCTGCTGACCACCGGCAACAAGAGCGAATACGCGGTCGGTTACGCAACGATCTACGGCGACATGTGCGGCGGCTACGCGCCGCTGAAGGATTGCTACAAGCAGATGGTCTACGCGCTCGCGCGTTGGCGCAACCGGAGCGGCGAGGTGATTCCGCACGCCGTCATCGATCGCGCGCCGTCAGCGGAGCTGCGCGAGAACCAGACCGATCAGGATTCGCTGCCGCCGTACGAGGTGCTCGACGCGATCCTCGAGCGCTTTATCGAAGGCGAGCAGTCTCAGGCCGAGATCGTTGCGGCGGGCTTCGATGAAGCCACGGTACGGCGCATCGCGAAGCTCGTGCTCGCCAGTGAATACAAACGTCGCCAGTCGGCACCCGGTCCCAAGATTTCCACGCGCGCTTTCGGCCGCGACCGGCGTTATCCGATCACTTCGGGGTGGCGCTGAACTGGTTAACTCCGGAACGGAATCATCCGCCACCACCAGTGCGGATACTTCGGGAAGCGGCCGTTGAAGTATGGATGATCCGGGTAGTTGAGCTTGAGCACGCGTTCGGAATCCCCGGCGAGCTTTTCCTGGCCGAGTGACTTGTACGATACGGTCATGATCGCGAGCGCATCGCCGGCGGCCGGCGTGCGCTGGTATTTTTCGAGGATGGTCTTGCTGCGGTTGATTGCCGCGACATAGGCGCCGCGACGCAGGTAGAACTCGGCGACATTGACATCGCCGCGCGCAAGATTGTCGCGCAGGTAGATCATGCGCTGGCGCGCGTCCGCCGCGTAGCGGCTGTTCGGGTAACGCGTGACCAGGTCGTTGAAATCCTCGAACGATTGCAAGGTATTGCCCTGGTCGCGCTTGGTCATGTCCTGATTCGCGTAGCGGTCGAGGAAGCCCTTGTCGCGATCGAAATTGATGATGCCGCGCAGGTAGTACGCGTAGTCGGCATGCTTGTGCGTGGGATAGGTCTTGATGAAGCGGTTGACCGTGGCGTAGGCGTCTTCCGGCTTGCCGGTCTTGTACTGGGAATAGGCCAGGTCGAGCGTGGCTTGCTCGGTGTAGGCGCCGAACGGAAAGCGCGCGATCAAGCGCTCGTCGTACTTGATGACCCTGTTGTAATTGTGGTCGTCGAGCGCGGCCTTGGCCTTGTCGTACATCTGCTCGACCGGCAGATATTCGACCTCATCGCCCTTTTTGGCGCCGCGATGGCAGCCGGCGGCGAGCATGACGAGCAGGAGCAGAAACACTTTGAATGACACGGAAAAGCGCATGGGCAGGACGCGTCGGGCGGAAAGAACGGCGATAATAGCGGAAAAGGCGTCAAGGTTTTGCAAATCCGCCACACGGTTATTCAGCATGGATCCATCCGTCATTATCTCGACCTCCCGTATCCCGCCCGAGCTTGCCGGGCGCCGCCTCGATCAGGCCTTGGCCGAACTGTTTGCGGACTATTCGCGCTCGCGCCTGACGGCTTGGATCAAATCCGGCGATGTGCTCGTCGATGGTGCCGTGGCTATTCCCCGTCAAATCATGCGCGGGGGCGAGGAGATCACGCTGCGTGCCGAGCCGGTGCAGGAAGTGCCCATGGCGCCGGAGTCCATCGCGCTCGACATCCGCTATGAGGACGCCGATCTGCTCGTCGTCAACAAGCCGGCCGGGCTGACGGTGCATCCCGGTGCCGGCCAACCCGCGGGTACGCTGCAGAACGCGCTGCTGCACTATGACGCCAAGCTCGCGGAAATTCCGCGCGCCGGCATTGTGCATCGGCTGGACAAGGACACCTCCGGCGTGATGGTTGTGGCGCGCAGCCTGCGTGCCCACGCAGCGCTCGTACAGGCGCTACAGGCGCGCGACGTGCACCGGCAGTATCTCGCCGTGGTCTACGGCACGATGATCGCGGGCGGCCGCGTCGATGCGCCAATCGGACGTCATCCGCGCGATCGCCTGCGTCAGGCCATTGTCGAAGGAGCCGCCGGCAAACCTGCCGTGACGCACTACCGAGTGCGTGAACGTTTCCGCGCACACACGCTGGTCGAATGCCGGCTCGAAAGCGGGCGCACGCACCAGATCCGCGTGCACATGGCGCACGTGCGCCACCCGTTGGTCGGCGATCAGCTATACGGCACTGGCTTGAAACTGCCCAAAGGCGCCACGGCGGAACTCACCGCGGCGTTGCGCGACTTCAAGCGCCAGGCGCTGCATGCGCAGATGCTGGAATTCGCGCATCCAGTAAGTGGGAAACCGGTCAGCGTGGCCGTCGACGCGCCCGATGACATGCAAAACTTGATGCTGGCGCTGCGCGCCGATTACGCACGTTCATGAGTTCGAAAGTTAGAACGGGGCATATTCGCGACGACAGTCAGTTGTCGCTGCTCACGCTGCTGCGTTACTCGATGCAGATCTATTTTGTCTTTCTGCGTTATTGTGCGGGCTCGATACTGACTCTGATTATCGATAATCTGGTTTTCGCCGTGGTTTACGCGCGAACGGGCAGCATCGGCTGGGGGATCGTGCTGGCGCGTCTTGTCGCCATGTTCGCGAGTTTTTATTTCAGCCGCGAAGCGGTCTTCAGATTCCGCGGTCGCGCTGCACCGGCATTTCTTCGTTTTGTCGGACTCGTGACACTACTTGGAGCCGTTTCCTATCTGGGCACTTCCTTCCTTGCCGAAACGGCCCAAATGCGACCAGGTTTCGCGAAATTAATCGTGGAGGGCGTCTTGTTTTTCGCCAGTTTTGGTTTGAACCGGCTGTTCGTGTTCTCCGCATCAGCAAAGCAGGCACAAATCAGGACCGAAGCGTGATGCGTATAAGGCCAGTAACGGAAACGGAAACGCCGCGGGCGGTGATCGCCGTCGCGTTCCTGCTGGTCGTATTGCTGGCGTCATTCCTGCGCTTGACCGCGGCGAGCGATACAGTGATCGATGTGCCGATCCGATCCGACGCGAAAGGCTATGTTGCCTATGCATACAACTGGAAGAATTTCGGCGTGTACTCGAGACAGGTAACCTGGATACCTGCAGAAGCGCCGGAGCAGATCCTACCGGATGCACTGCAGCAACCGGGCTATCCGGCATTTCTGAAGCTCTTTATCGACGACGGTCCGCCGGACGCGATTTTTGTTCGTTCGGTGATGATCGCTCAGGCAATCCTCGGTGTGTTCATTGTGATAATCGCATTCATCTCCGCGCGATTGCTGCTGGGATCCATGGCGGCTTTGTTCGTCATGCTGCTTACTGCGATCTCTCCGCATTTGATCGTCATGGAAAATTACCTGTTGTCGGAGACACTCTACGCGTTACTGGTAGCCGCTGTACTTGTCTCGGGTGCGCTCGCGCTCAAATATTATGGATCCGGGATCGGGCGACGCTGGGCAGCAGTCACCGGCGTTGTGCTTGGATTGTGCTGTCTGGTGCGACCACCGCTGATGCAACTCGCCCCTGTGCTGCTGGTCTTGACGCTGGCGATCCCGGCGCTGCGCAGCTACCGCAAATGCGTGTTCTACGCGGCGGCCTGCTTCCTGCTGGTGATGTCGCCGTGGATGATCCGGAATCTGCTCGTGACCGGTCACCTCGGCGATCCGCGACTCATGGTTACGACGCTCATTCATGGGTCGTATCCCGACATGCTGTACAACGGCGACCCGGCAACCTTGGGGTACGCGTACCGCTACGACACGCGCATGGCAGAAATCTCACAGGGCATGGGGACGGCACTGGCCGAGATCGGGCGTAAATTTTCGGAACATCCAATTACGTACCTGCATTGGTATCTGTTCGGCAAAATCGGATTCTTTTTCAATTGGCAGATAACTGGCGGCTTTGCGGACGTGTTCACCTACCCCGCCGTGAGGTCGCCGTATTTTCAAGACGGCTTGTTCGTTTCCACTCATGCGCTGATGCATGCTCTGCACTGGCCGCTGGTCGCCGCCGGGCTCGTGGGCGCCATGTTGGTTTGGACTCCGCGCGCGCGATCAGTGGCTGATGGCTGGAAACTGCACGCGCTGCGCTGGCTATCATTCGTGTTGGCAGTAGTCATGTTCGGCAACATGATCGGAGCCCCATATTCACGCTATAGCGTGCCGTTTCGGCCACTGCTGTACCTTTTGGCCGTATTTGCTTTGATGGTGGCGGCCACATCGGTTCGTGCCCGTCAGCGAAGCATCCAGAATGCGTGATGATTGCGCAGTTGTAGCTGAATGGCCGGCTCCTGCGCGCGTTCGCACTCTGGTCACGACGCGCCGCATCCCCGGCAATTCGCAGCCGCCGTACGCTGCGTTCAATCTCGGCCTCCGCAGCGGTGAGGACGAAGAGAGCGTACTTGCGAACCGTGAATCGCTTGCGCGCGCGTTCGCATTGCCGGCAGCGCCGCGCTGGCTGTATCAGGTGCACGGCAATCGCAGCTTGCGCTTGACCGAGGAAGTCATCGCGGGTGAACCGGAGGCCGATGCCGCATTCACCGCGCAATCCGGCATCGTGCTGGCGGTGCTCACGGCCGATTGCATGCCAATCCTGGTTTGCGCCGACGACGGCGCGGAAATCGCAGCGATTCATGCCGGCTGGCGCGGCCTCGCTGCGGGTGTGATCGAATCGTGTATCTCGCGCCTGCTCACGCCGCGCGAGCGCTTGCTGGCGTGGCTGGGCCCGGCGATCGGAGCGGTTTCGTACGAAGTCGGCGATGCAGTGCGTGCTGCGTTCGTGACTGCGGATGCGCAGGCAGAAACGGCGTTCAGCGCGGTCCGGAGCGGCCATTGGTGCTGTGATTTGTATACTCTGGCGCGACAGCGCCTGCGCGCACTCGGCGTTGCGCAAATCTTCGGCGGCGGCTTCGACACCTTCGCCGATGAGCGCTTCTATTCGTATCGCCGCGACGGCGCACGCAGCGGGCGTTTCGCGAGTCTGATCTGGCGGCAGTGAACCGCTAAGACATCGGTCGCCGGGCCAGCGCGATCCGGTTCAGCAGGAACGACACTGGCACGCTGAGGATCAACGCGAACAACGCCGCCCAGCGGCGGTCGATTCCAAGCCATGCGACCATGGCGTAGAGCAGCGCCGAGCCGAACAGGTACTGCGCCAGATAAACGAACGGATAGCGTAGCGCCGTGCGCAGGCGCATCGGGCTGCGGAATACGAATAGCGAGTTGAGCAGGTAGGCGAACACGATGCCGACGACGTATGCGGCAGCGTACGCCAGCTCGTAACCGATCCATTGCAGCAGGAACAGATAGACGCCGTAACCGACGCCGGTGTTGATGACGCCGACGACGAGAAAGCGCGCGAATTCGAACGTATGGGCACGGCGCACCGCAGCTATCCAGAACTTCGCCGGCTCGCTCACGGTTGCGCGGACGTACTGCGGGCGATTTCCTCGATGATGTAGACCGGCCGGCGGTACGCTGCACTCATCAGGCGTCCGATGTATTCGCCGAGGATGCCGAGGATCAGCAGCTGCACGCCGCAGGCGAACAGCATTACCGACATCAGCGAGGTGTATCCCGGATTCGGAATTTGCCCGGTCAGTTTGCCGTAGAGGATATACAGCAGGTACAGGAAACTGCCGGACGCGAGCAGCGTTCCCGTGTACGTCGCGGCGCGCAGCGGCAGGTGCGAGAACGTCACAAAGTTGTTGACGGCATGCGCGAGCAGTTTGGGTAGTGTGTAACTGCTGTCGCCATGGCGCCTGCTTGCGTGCTTGACCGGCACGGTGGCCACTGACGATGTCATCCAGGAAAGATAGCCGTCGATGTACGGCCGGTGCAGGCCGAACTCGTTCAGTCGCTGCGCCAGCGAGCGATGCATGACCCGGAACGAGCTATAGTCTTGATTGAGCTCAGGGAATGCACGCTTGAAGATCGCACGCATCAGCTCCGAACTGAAATTGCGGAACGGCGAGTGCGTGCGTCGCTCGAATAAGGCGTAGGCCAATGGATGATCCACGTCCGCTGCGGCCAGCAGCGCGGGCAGCTCTTCGGGCGGATGCTCCAGATCATCATCCATCGTCACCACCCATTCGCCGCGCGCGACGCTAATGCCGCAAACGGTCGCCGCGTGCTGGCCAAAATTGCGCGTGAGGCGCACACCGATGACTTCCGCATGCTCCTTGGCGAGCTGCTCGATTGCCGGCCATGCGTCCGCACGGCCGCGGTCGTCGACGAGGATCAGCTCGTGTCGGCGGCCGAGCGTGCGCATCGTGTCCGCGACGCGCCGCTGCAGCTCGGGCAGTGCCTGCGTGCCGTTGTAGACCGGCACGACGACGGAGATGTCGATCGCCACGCCCGACTGACTCGTCTGTAGCGCTGGATTCACGATAGGCCCGCCGCGGGAGAAAGGGCCGCGCGCAACCACTCCCAAGTCTCGCCCAGTCCCGTGCTCAGCGGCGTGGGCGCGCGCCAGTCATAGGCCCGGGCCACCGCGCTGAGGTCCGGTATCGCCCGCGCCACGTCGACGTTGCGCGCGGGGCGCAAGGTAATGTCGAGTTTCATGCCAGCAGCCTGCTCGCAATGACGTATCAATTCCAGTACCGACACGGCGCTGCCGGAGCCGGCGTTGTACACGCAATAGCCTTGCGCCTCTGCGGTCAGGGTGCGCGCTATCAACGCACAAAGATCGTCGGCGAACAGATAATCGCGTACGACCGAACCGTCACCCCAGAGTTCGAACACGCGCCGCTCCAGCAAGTGGCGAAAAATCGTCGGCACAATGGCGAAGCCCTTGATCGGCAATTGTCCCGGACCATAAACGTTGGTCGGGCGCAGCGCGACGACCGGCCAGCCGGAATTGACGGTGAACGCGTGCAGCAGCGCTTCGGCAGCCGCCTTGCCGGCGCCGTAAAAGGAGCGCGGCCGCAGGGCGACGTTTTCGGCAACGCCATCGGCGTTGTCGCCGTAAACGGCGCCGGCCGAAGAGATGAACACGAGCTTGCGCGGCGCCGTTGTTTGCGCGATTTCGAGGAAGCGTGCGAGCGGCAGCAGGTTGCCGGTGACTTCCAGGCCGGGTTCGCGCGCGGATGCGCTCGGCGTGGTGACGCTGGCCAGATACACGACGCAGGTGCTGATCTCCAGCAATTCGCGCAGCAAACCCGCGTCTTCCACGCTGCCGCGCCGCTGCACGAAATCAGCGGATGCCGCATCGTCGAGCCCATGGCCGAGCACCGCGACGGGCTGTCCGGCGCGGCGCAAGGCGGCACTCAGGCGTTTGCCTATGAAACCGCCGCCGCCGATGATCAGAGTTGCGTTGCGCATCGCCAAAGCGTGTTTTTTCAAGTGTCGCGCATGGTAACGACAGCGCCTGCTTTGCGCTACCATCGAGGAGTTCAATGACCGGAACTGCCGTGGCGGAATTCGATCAATTCGCTTCCAACTACAAGTCCGTGCTCGACCGCAGCGTCGCGCTCGGCGGGGAATCGTCCGAGTACTTCACCGAGTACAAGGCCGCTTACATCGACCGATTGCTCGGCGCGGTGCCGGCCAAGATTCTCGATTTCGGTTGCGGTGTTGGAATACTGTCCGCCGAGTTGGCGCGGCGCCGGCCGCAGGACGTGATTCACGGGTATGACGTTTCGTCGGCCAGTCTCGATCAGGTCGCACCGGAGCTGCGCAGCCGCGGCTTGTTCACCAGCATCCTCGACGAGCTGCACCGCGATTACGGCTTGATCGTGCTGTCCAACGTGATGCACCACATCCCGCGGCCGGAACGGCAGGCCACGATCGCCGACCTGGCCGCACGCCTTGCTCCAGACGCGCGCCTGTTGGTCATCGAACACAATCCGCTCAATCCGCTGACGCGCTGGGTCGTCGCCCATTGCGAATTCGACGACGATGCCGTGCTGCTGTGGCCGGGCGAAGTCCGCGGCTATTTTTCCGCTGCGCATCTGCGCGAGCCGCGGCGCGACTACATGCTGTTCTTTCCAAGAGCGCTTTCATCGCTGCGTGGTTTGGAAAAATCGCTGCGCTGGTTGCCGCTCGGCGCCCAGTACGCTTTTTCCGCCTGCCGCTCTGCTGCAGCCGAGTCGCCCGCCAGCACGCGCAAGTAATCCGAACGCCAGCGATTCACGTCGTGTGTACGCAGGTGTTCGGACACCGCCTGCCATGAATGCAGGCAAAAATTCCTTGAATTGGAAGCAAAAGGCCGCATAACCCGCGCATCGTGCCGCGATCGGCGGCAAGCCCTGTATCCGTCGAGTAACTCATATGCGAATGGACAAACTGACCAGCCGTTTTCAGCAGGCGCTCGCCGACGCGCAGAGCCTCGCGGTCGGCCGTGACAACAACCTGCTCGAACCGGCGCACCTCATGGTCGCGCTGCTCGAACAGCAGGGCGGTTCGACCACGCCGTTGCTGGCGCAGGCCGGCGTCAATGTCGCCGCGCTGCGCACACGGCTCGGGCAACTGCTCGACAAACTGCCCGCAGTGAAGGGCCAGGAAGGCAACATCAATGTGTCGAACGACCTGACGCGCCTGCTCAACATCACCGACAAGCTCGCGCAGCAGCGCGGCGACGCCTTCATCGCCAGCGAGCTGTTCGTGCTCGCCGCGCTCGACGACAAAGGCGAGCTCGGCCACGCGCTCAAGGACAGCGGCGCGCAGAAGAAAAATCTTGAGGCGGCGATCGAAAAAATGCGTGGCGGCGAGAAAGTGCAGGATGAGAACGCCGAAGAGCAGCGCCAGGCGCTGGAGAAATACACGATCGACCTGACCGCGCGCGCCGAGAAATCCAAGCTCGATCCGGTGATCGGCCGCGACGAGGAAATCCGCCGCGTGATCCAGGTGCTGCAACGGCGCACCAAGAACAATCCCGTGCTGATCGGCGAACCCGGCGTCGGCAAGACCGCGATCGTCGAAGGTCTCGCCCAGCGCATCGTCAATGGCGAAGTTCCCGAAGGCCTGCGCGATCGCCGCGTGCTGTCGCTCGACATGGGCGCGCTGATCGCCGGCGCGAAATTCCGCGGCGAGTTCGAAGAGCGCCTGAAGGCGGTGCTGAAGGATCTGGCCAAGGAAGAAGGCAATGTCATCCTGTTCATCGACGAGTTGCATACCATGGTCGGCGCCGGTAAAGCCGAAGGCTCGATGGACGCGGGCAATATGCTGAAACCTGCGCTGGCGCGCGGGGAGCTGCACTGCATCGGTGCCACGACGCTCGACGAGTACCGCAAGTACGTCGAGAAAGACGCAGCGCTCGAGCGCCGCTTCCAGAAAGTGTTCGTCGGCGAGCCCAGTGTAGAAGATACGATCGCGATCCTGCGCGGCCTCAAGGAACGCTATGCCGTGCATCACGGCGTGGAAATCACCGATCCGGCGATCGTCGCCGCGGCGACGCTGTCGCATCGCTACATCAGTGATCGGCAGCTGCCGGACAAGGCGATCGACCTCATGGATGAGGCCGCGTCGCGCATCCGCATGGAAATCGATTCCAAGCCGGAAGAACTGGATCGGCTCGAACGCCGTCTGATCCAGCTGAAAATCCAGCGCGAGGCGCTGAAGAAAGAGAAGGACAAGGAATCAAAGCAGCGTTTGGCCGATCTGGAAACCGATATCGCCAAGCTCGATCGCGAGTTCTCCGATCTGAATGAGGTGTGGAAGGCAGAAAAAGCCGCGGTGCAGGGTACGACCAAGCTCAAGGAGCAGATCGAGCAGGCGCGCGCCGAAATCGAGACCGCGCAGCGCCACGGCGATCTCGCCAAAGTCGCGGAAATCCAGTATGGAAAAATTCCACAATTGGAAAAGCAGCTGCTGGCTGCGCAGGAAGCCGAGCTGAAAGGTTTCAAGCTGCTGCAGCAGCGCGTAACGGGCGAGGAAATCGCCGAAGTCGTCTCGCGCTGGACCGGCATTCCGGTGAGCAAGATGCTCGAAGGCGAGCGCGAGAAATTGCTGCGCATGGAAGATGATTTGCACAAGCGCGTCGTCGGCCAGGACGAAGCCGTGCATGCGGTCGCCGATGCGATCCGGCGCTCACGCGCGGGGCTTTCCGATCCGAACCGGCCGAACGGTTCGTTCCTGTTCTTGGGCCCCACGGGCGTGGGCAAGACCGAGCTGTGCAAGGCGCTTGCGGAATTCCTGTTCGACTCGACCGAAGCGTTGGTGCGCATCGACATGAGCGAGTTCATGGAAAAGCACAGCGTCGCGCGGCTGATCGGCGCGCCGCCGGGTTACGTCGGCTATGAAGAAGGCGGCTATCTGACTGAAGCCGTGCGCCGGCGTCCGTACAGCGTCATTCTGCTCGATGAAGTCGAGAAGGCGCACCACGACGTGTTCAACGTGCTGCTGCAGGTGCTCGACGACGGGCGCCTGACCGATGGTCAGGGCCGCACGGTCGACTTCCGCAACACCGTGATCGTGATGACCTCGAATCTCGGCTCGCAGCAAATCCAGGAATACACCGGCGGCGGCGAGGAGGAATACACGAAGATGAAAGCGGCGGTGATGGGCGTCGTACAGGCGCACTTCCGCCCCGAGTTCATCAACCGGCTCGATGAGATCGTCGTGTTCCGTGCGCTCGACAAGGCGCAGATCCGCCAGATCGCGCGGATTCAGACGCAGTACCTCGCCCGGCGTCTGGCCGAACGGCAGCTCACGTTGCAATTGTCCGACAAGGCGCTCGAGTTGCTAGGCAACGTCGGCTTCGATCCTGTCTATGGTGCAAGGCCGCTCAAGCGCGTGATCCAGCAGCAGCTGGAGAATCCGCTGGCGAAGGAAATCCTCGCCGGGGGTTTTCAACCAGGCGATACAATCAAGGTGGATGCGGAAAGCGGACGTTTGGTGTTCGCGAAGTCCTGAAACTGAGAGCCCGGCATTGCGCCGGGCTCGTTTTGCTTACATGAGCAAACGCGTCAGAAGTCGCGGGTCAGACGTACACCGACCGTACGCGGCTGCACCGGGATGATGTAAGTCTGCGGTCCGCAGTGCAACTCCTCGCATTCGGCGTAGCGCGCGAGCTCGCCGCGGTTGTCGAACGCATTCTTCATATAGAAATCCAGCGCCCATTTCTCGTGCTTGCCGCCGACCGAAAAGTCCACGGTGCCGTAACCGGGTAGATCGCCGATCACGGAGTTCTGCAAGTCGCGCAGTTCCGAGCGGCGCCGGCCTTCGAAAAATGCCGCACCCTGGAAGTACGAGTCCCAACCGAAGAAGTCGAACGTGTAACGCGCCGTGATATCGCCCTTCTGCTTGGCGGTGATTGGAAGCTGGGTTCCCTTCTTTGCCTGCGGATCGGCGCAATCGGTGATCGGTTCGTCGTTGGCGTCAACCTGTTCGCAATACGGCGTCGTGATCTCGGAGTGATAAAGCGCGATGCCGCCCGAGATCGTCAGGCTGTACGTCGCCGCCCAGGCGATATTGGATTCGAAACCGCGAATGCGCGAACCCTTGGCATTGTGGATTTCCGTGAGGCTGTTCAGACCGAGATAGGCGATCTGCGGATCTTTCCAGTCTTCCTGGAAGATGGCGCCGTTCCAGCGCAGATGATGGTCCATCCATTCCGTCTTCCAGCCGAACTCGTAGTTGGTGAGGAAGTCGGCCTTGTAGGGCGGAATCGTGCCGCGACGGTTGATGCCGCCCGGACGGAAACCTTCCGACCACGTGGCATAGATCATCTTGTCCGGAGTCAGTTTATAGGTCAGGTTCCCGCGTCCAACGTGATCGCTGGTTTTCGTCGTCTTGTCCAGGTTGACGCAAGGCGCGCCTTCGAACGGTGGGCCCGGGTTGGCGGGATCCGCGCAGTGGCCGACGCCGGTACTGGAATAGTTCAGGTCGCCGAAACCGAAAAAGCCCTTGAGGCTGTCCTCGGCATGGAAGAAACGCGCGCCGGCGGTTGCGGTCAACTGGTCGGTGATGTCGTAGGACATTTCGCCGAAGATGGCCTTGTCATTGTCGTGGCGCAGCTGCTTGGTCAGCCACCACGTATCCGGCCAGCCGGGAACGGAAATCGAATCGGCGATATTGTTGATCTTGTAGCGCTGCTGGATATCGTGCGATTGCTGCTGCACGAACGCACCGACGGTAAAGCGGAAGCGGTCCTCCTTCGGCGAGGACAGGCGCAATTCGTTGCTGGTCTTGCGGTAGATGTCCACGCCCTGAATGTACTGGCTTGGGTCAACCAGATTGCCGTTGTTGTCGTAGAGATAGGTGCCGTAGCTGCAGCAGACGTCGTAGAAGTATGAGTAGTCGGTGTAGTCAGACTGCGTGTGGTCGCTGCGATTCAAATGTGCGGCTGCATAGACGATGTCGAAGTTGCCGATCTTGCCCTGCACGGTCAGCGCGGATTGGACCCAGCGGTCTTCCGAAGTCTCCGGAAAGAAATGCGTCAGTTTCAGATCACCCACGTGCGGATCGAACCCGAAGATGCCATTCGTCGATTGACTCTGGCCCATCACGGTTGGAGTGATCGACCAGTTGTCGTCAAGATCGATTTTCAGCGCAGCGCGGCCGCCCCGTGCGTCGGAATCGTTGTAATCTTTTTTGGCGGCGCCGCTGTTGTTGATCGTTATGCCGGAAACCGGATAAGTGCGCGTGCCGAATACGTTGTCGATATAACCCGCTTCTTTCTTGTCCCAGCCGACGACGCGCAGTGCTGTCGACGGCGAAAACGGAATGTTGACGTAGCCGTCGACGACGTAACCGGTGCCGCCATGATCGATTGCGTTGCCTTCGACGCGCGCTTGCGCGGAATAGGCGGTCGGATCCGGCTTGTTGGCAATGATACGCAGCGTGCCGGCTTCCGAGCTCGCGCCGTACAACGTGCCTTGCGGACCGGCCAGCGCCTCGATGCGCGCAATGTCGTAGATGTGCGGATCGATCGCGCCCTGAATCGTCGTGATCGGCTGTTCGTCGAGATAGACGCCGACGCTGGGCAACGGTCCGGAATGATTGCCGTTGCTGCCGTTGGCGACGCCGCGCATGTAGACCTGGTTGAAACCCGGTCCGAAGCTCTGCGTCGACACATTGGGCAACAGCTTGATGTAGTCATTGAAGTCGGAGACATTCATCTCCGTGAGCTTGTCGTTGCTGAGTGCATCGATCGCTATCGGCACATCCTGCGCGTTTTCGCTGCGTTTCTGCGCCGTCACGGTAATTTCGCTCAAGGCTTGCGTCTTGTTCTGGTCGTCGCCGCCCGCCTGATCGGCGTCGGCGGCAAACAGCGGTGCGATGCAGGCGAAATGGATTGCCGCGGCGAGCGGCAGGTGGACAAATCTGGAATGGCGTGGTCGGCAGTTGCTTTGTGGTCTTTTCATGGTCTGACTTCCCCGTACAGTGGATGCGACTCTTTTGACTATCCGGCGTAATCGGTCAACGCCGGTCCCAACGCGGTTTTCAGCGGATCGAGCCAGGGCTCGTAGTGTTGCCAATGGTCGACGCCGCTCTTGTAGATCGGCTGGCGTACCTGTTCGGAACTTGCCGTGCGCACCGGACGTTCGTTCTCGAAGAAGCGCAGACAGGCGTCCTCGAATGGCAGCCCGCAATAATCGAGCAGACGTCGCACTTCTTGTTCCGTGTTCGCGACCATTTCTTCGTAAATCACGCGATGCACACGTCCCGGCAATGCACTGTCGAAGTGCCGCATCAATTCGACGTAATCGCGGTAGTAGCGACCGACGTTGTCGAGACCGTAGGTGAAGTTCTGCCCGTGCGCGAAGTGTTGTTTGAACGCGGAAAAGCAGCAGGCCAGCGGGTGGCGGCGCGCATCGATGATTTTCGCGTTCGGCAATATCAGGTGGATCAGGCCGACGTGCGCGAAATTGTTCGGCATTTTGTCGATGAAAAACGGCCGCCCGAGCTTGCGATGCACGCGCGTACGCGCGAGGTAACGCTCGCCCAGATCGCGCAGCTCATCCGCGCCCAGCCTTGCGAGCGCTTCGTGATAGGTGCCGGCACGCGCGCCGCGCAGGTCGCGCGTGATCGAGATCAGATCAGGCAGCTCCATCGTGCCTTCGACGGCCGAGTGGCTGGCGAGGACCTGCTCGAGCAGCGTTGATCCGGCGCGCGGCAGGCCGACAATGAAGATCGGATCGGCGACATGGCAGCCGGAACCCTGGCGTGAGGAGAAAAATTCCGCGGTAAACGTTTCATGCGCGCGGCGCAGGCGCGCGGTGTTGTCGTCGGCGCTGTACGGAATCTGTTCGAGCCGCAGCATGTTGCCGTGTTCGTAATGGCGGAACGATTGTGCGTATTCGGCGCGATCCTCCAACGCCTTGCCGAGCGCAAATTCGAAGTCGATGCGGTGCTGCTCTTTCAGACTGCGCGTGAGCGCGGCGCGCATCGCCTCGATCTGCAGGTCGTTGAAGCGAAATGTCTTGAGATTGGCAAGACTCCAGTACGCTTCACCGAAATCCGCATCGAGCTCGATGCAACGTGTGTACGCGGAAATCGCACGCTGCTGTTGACCTGCGGTTTTCAGCGCATGACCGTAGCTAAGCCACAACGGTGCCTGCAGCGGAAACTGCTGCAGCAAATCATCGTAGATGCCGATCGCGGTAGGGTAATCGCCGGTGTGGCACAGTGCCACGGCTTTGAGATTGCGGTAGCCCGGATTACGCGAATCCACAGCGAGCAGGCGCTCGATTTCAACGATTGCGTCCTGCGGGCGATTGAGGCGATTGAGCACGATCGCGTAGTTGTGCCGCGCTTCGTGGAAGTGCGGAGCCAGCTCCAGACAACGTTCGAGCAACAGCTGCGCATCTTCGGTGCGATCCACGCGCACGCCGAGTTCGGCAAGCATGCGAATCGCGGCAACGTCGGTCGGCGCCTGTTTCAGGTGCGCCCGCAGGCGCGCTTCGGCTTCGGGAATGTTGCCGCTGTGCAGCGCCGCGCCGGCAGCCATCAAAACCGGATCGTGGATGGCATTGCGCACATGGGCGAGATACGCGGTTTCCGCACCGGCGCGATCGCCGGCGGCATCCAGATGGTCGGCGAGCTGGCGCCAGATTTGCGGACGACGGGGGTTGTGCGTCGTCTCGCGGCGCAATGCAGCCAACGTGTCTGCGAACGAGCTGGTTTCCCTAGCGGCAACTATCATGCGCCGTCCCACGCCGATCTGCCGGCAAGCATAGGGGCTTACCCGGGCAAGCCGCAACCCGGTTCGGGGCCTCTGCGGCCTTGCTTTTTGCCGGCGAGACCGCATAGTTGCGCCGGATCCTGAAATTCTTGCTGTCCTATGCCCATCTACGAATTCGAATGCGGTTCCTGCGGCACGCGTTTCGACCGCCTGCAGAAATTGTCCGACGCCGATCCGGCCAACTGCCCTGACTGCGGCGCCGAGCAAGTGCGCCGACGGGTGACGGCGCCGGCGTTCCGGCTCGCCGGCAGCGGTTGGTATGAGACGGATTTCAAGAAAGACGGCGACAAGAAGCGCAATCTGGCCGGCAAGGAAGAGACACCGAAAGTCGACGCGCCGAAAAAAGAGTCCACTGCGGCGTCCAGTTCCGAAAAATCAGCAGCGAAATCGGAGCCGCCAAAGGCCACTCCGGTCTAATTCGGTTCAGCGCGCATTGTTCGGCTATGCGCACAATCACTCCAGCCGGCTACACTTCGGCATCAAAGTGACCAACTGGAGGTGTGTCATGTCGATACGCATAATTGCGGTAATGGCTTTTCTCGCGCTCAGCGCTCTGCCGGCATCGGCTCCGCGGGCTCAGCCAGCCCCCGGCGGCGAAGCCGTCGAGTGCCGCAGCGACAACTATTCGTTTCAGCGTTGCCCGGTGCCATGGCGCGATGCGCGCATGGTGCGTCAACTGTCCGACACCCAGTGCGTGCGCGGCATGAACTGGGGCCTGGACCGCCATGGCATCTGGGTCGACCGCGGCTGCGCCGGGCGCTTCGTGGCAGGCGGTGGTCATCGCCATCACGACGAGTACACTGGTGGTGGATGGCAGCCTCCGTCCGGCTGGGACCAGCGCTTCCAGATCCGCTGCGAAAGCGATAACTTTCAGTACAATTTCTGCGGCGTCGATCTCGGCGGCAGGGGTCGTGCCTATGTGGAACGCCAAATCTCCAACACGCCATGTGTAGAAGGACAGACCTGGGGTTGGAACCGGGCCGGAGTATGGGTGGTTCAGGGTTGTGCGGCAGTGTTCACGATCGATCGGCGCTGGCGCTGATCTAGCCAATCCGACGAACGCCCGCCGCCCGGCGGGCGTTCTGTTTGCAGTGCAGCAAAATCCCTCGTAGCATGCGCCGCTTGCCGGCCGCGGCCGGATTCGAACCGGGAATTGAATGCGCACGCATTATTGTGGTCTCGTCGATGAGACCCTTATCGACCGTGAAGTCAGCCTGTGCGGCTGGGCTGACACCCGCCGCGACCACGGCGGCGTGATTTTCATCGATCTGCGCGATCATGAAGGTATCGTGCAAGTCGTCATCGAGCCGGAAAACGCCGCGGCGTTCGCCGCTGCCGAACACGTGCGCTACGAATACTGCCTGCGCATCTCCGGGAAAGTGCGCAATCGGCCCGCCAGCCAGATCAACGAGCGCCTGCGCACCGGCAAGATCGAAGTGGTCGCCGGAACCGTGGAAGTGTTGAACGCCTCCGCGCCGCTGCCGTTCATGCTCGACGACGCCGTCGGCGAGGACGCACGGCTGCGCTACCGCTATCTCGACATGCGTCGTCCGGACATGCAGCGCAAAATGCGCATGCGGACCAAACTGGTGTCGGCGCTGCGCCATTACCTCGATAAGCGCGGCTTCCAGGACATCGAGACGCCGATCCTGACCAAGGCCACGCCCGAGGGCGCGCGCGACTATCTCGTGCCGAGCCGCGTGCATCCGGGTGAGTTCTATGCGCTGCCGCAGTCGCCGCAGCTGTTCAAGCAGATCCTGATGATGGCCGGCATGGACCGCTACTACCAGATCGCGCGCTGTTTCCGCGACGAGGATCTGCGCGCCGACCGCCAGCCGGAATTCACCCAGCTCGACATGGAATTTGCGTTCGTCGAAGAACGCGAGGTGCAGGACACGGTCGAGGCGATGATCCGCCAAGTCTTCAAGGAAGTGGTCGGCGTCGACCTGGCCGATCCGTTTCCGCGCATGACTTACGCCGACGCGATGCGCCGCTACGGTTCGGATAAACCCGATTTGCGTATTCCACTGGAACTTGTGGACATTGCCGAAAAAGTCCGGCACGTCGAGTTCAAGGTGTTCAGCGGTCCGGCCAACGATCCCGGCGGCCGCGTCGTCGCACTGCGGCTGCCCGAGGGTGCCAAACAGCCGCGCAAATATCTGGATGATCTCGGCCTGCATGTCGCCAAGTACGGCGCGAAGGGCCTGGCATGGATCCGTATCGATGATCTGGCGAAAGGCCGTGAGGGCATGACCTCGCCGATTCTCAAGTTCCTCGACGAGGCGGCGCTCAACGGCGTGCTCGAGGCGGTCGCTGCGCAAACTGGCGACGTGATCTTCTTCGGCGCCGGCCCGTACAAGACCGTGTCCGATTTCATGGGCGCGTTGCGCATCAAGATCGGCCGCGACAACGGCCTGGTCGAGAACGCGTGGAAGCCGCTATGGGTCACGGATTTCCCGATGTTCGAATACGACCACGAGGCCAAGCGCCACGTGGCCCTGCATCATCCGTTCACCGCGCCCAAAGTCGACGACATCGCTGATCTGAAAGCGAACGCCGCCAGCGCCGTGTCGCGTGGCTACGACTGCGTGCTCAACGGCAACGAAATCGGCGGCGGTTCGATCCGCATTCATCGTCCCGACATGCAGAGCGCGGTGTTCGAGCTGCTCGGCATCGGCGCCGAGGAAGCGCAGGCCAAGTTCGGCTTCCTGCTCGACGCGCTCAAGTACGGGGCGCCGCCGCACGGCGGTATCGCCTTCGGCATCGATCGCATCGCCGCGCTGATGGCGGGTACCGAATCCATTCGCGACGTCATCGCTTTCCCGAAGACCGCGAGCGCGCAGGATCTGATGACTGCCGCGCCGTCGAATGTGCCTGAAGCGCAGCTGCAGGAACTGCACGTGCGCGTGGTGAAGCCGCAGAAGGCGTAAACTCGCGCCGCCGATGAGCGACCACGTAATACTTTTGCATGGCCTGTGGATGCGCGGCTTCACGCTCGCGGCGCTGCGCCGTCGTCTGCAAGAGGCGGGCTATACAGTGGATCTGTTTGATTACGCCAGCGTATTTCGAGACCCGCAAATCAGTATCGAACGCCTGTCGGTGCGCGCCCGCTCCGTGAGCAGCGCTCGCGTGCATCTTGTCGGCCACAGTCTCGGCGGATTGATCGCACTGCAGACGCTGCAGCGTGACCCGGAGCTGATCGGCGGCAATGTCGTGTGCCTCGGCGTGCCATTGCGCGGCAGCGCGGTGGCGCGTGGCGTGGCGCGCCTGCCGGGCGGGCCGCTTGTGATCGGCAGGAACCTCGACATACTGCGCAACGGCATCGCCCGGTGGCAAGGCCGGCAGGCCATCGGTGCGATCGCGGGACGCTTGCCGTTTGGATTTGGCGCTGCCCTGAGTGCGCTCGCGTCGCCGCACGATGGCACCGTCAGCGTCGCCGAAACCGAACTGCCGGGCCTGACGGATCACGTCGTGGTTCCGGCCACGCACACCGGGCTGCTGTTCTCGCAGCAAGCGGCCGAGCAAACGATCGCGTTTCTGCGCGGCGCACGCTTCGCGCGGACGAGTTGAAACCAAGCACTCGCATGGACGATGACGCGACATGACCCGGATTCTCGGCATCGACCCTGGCTCGCAGCGCACCGGCGTCGGCATCATCGATGCCGATGAACGCGGGGCATCGCGGCACGTTTTTCACAGCGCACTGCAATTGCTCGACAACGAAACATTTCCGTTGCGTCTGAAGCAGATTTTCGACGACGTGTGCGCGCTGATTGCCGAGCATCGGCCGCAGGAGGTGGCGATCGAAAAAGTGTTCATGGCGCGCAACCCGGACTCGGCGCTCAAGCTCGGCCAGGCGCGCGGCGCGGCGATCTGCGCAGCCGTGCATAGCGGCTTGCCCGTCACCGAATATGCGGCGAAAGAAATCAAGCAGGCGGTCGTCGGCGGTGGCGGAGCGGACAAGGCGCAGATCCAGCACATGGTGTGTGTACTTTTGAACATTTCCACAAAGTTGCAAGCCGATGCGGCCGACGCGCTCGCGGTGGCGCTGACGCACGCGCACACGCGGGCGAGCGTGCTGCGCATCGGCATACCGCGAACGGCGTGGCGGAGGCGACGTTGAGATGATCGGTCGATTGAAAGGAACTCTCGTTTCCAAGCAGCCGCCGTGGCTGGTAATCGATGTCGGCGGCGTCGGCTACGAACTGGAAGCGCCGCTGTCCACCGTATTCGACCTGCCCGAAACCGGCAGGGAAGTGACGCTGTTTACCCATTACGCGGTCAAGGAAGACACCGTCGCGCTGTACGGTTTCCTGCGCGAGCACGAGCGCGTGCTGTTCCGCACGCTGCAGAAAGTGAGCGGCATCGGCGCAAAAACGGCCTTGGCCGTACTGTCGGGCACATCGCCTGACGAATTCGCGCGGCTGGTGCAAACCGGCGATGCCGCGGCGCTGACACGCATTCCTGGCATCGGCAAGAAAACCGCCGAACGCATCATCGTGGAACTGCGCGATCGCGTGGATGGCATCGCGCTTGCAATGCCCAGCGCGAGTGGCGGCGTTGTGCCGAAGGATCCACTCGCCGAAGCCAGCGTCGCTTTGCAGCAGCTTGGTTACAAACCGGTCGAAGTGGCGCGCCTGGTCAAGGCCGCCGCGGAGCCGGGCGATACCGCGGAATCCATCATCCGCAAGGCCTTGAAGGCCGCGTTGCGCTGACCACATTGGAGTAGTAGATGGATTCGAGTTCGCAAACGGAATCGCGCAAGGCGTTCGCCCGGCTCGCGCTCGGCGCACTCGGCGTCGTGTTCGGCGACATCGGCACGAGTCCGCTGTACACGATTCACAACACGTTCGTGAATGAAAATGTCGCAGTGACCGAAACCAACGTGCTCGGCGTGCTGTCGCTGGTTTTCTGGCTGCTGCTCATCATCGTCTCGCTCAAGTACGTGACCTTCATCATGCGCGCGGACAACCGCGGTGAAGGCGGCATCATCGCGCTGATGGCGCTGGCGCAACGTGGCGCGCGCGATAGTGCGCCGCTGCGTCGTTGGGTGGTGATCTTCGGCTTGCTCGGAGCGGCGCTGTTCTACGGCGATGGCGTGATCACGCCGGCGATTTCCGTGTTATCGGCCGTGGAAGGCCTGAAAGTCGTCGAGCCGTCTCTGCAGGACTCGATCGTGCCGGTGACGATCGCGATTCTGGTGCTGCTGTTCATGGTCCAACGGCGCGGTACCGGCAAAGTCGGCATCGTGTTCGGTCCGGTCATGCTGGTCTGGTTCGCAGTGATCGGCGTACTCGGGATCAAGGAGATCGCCACGCAGCCGCACGTGCTGTATGCGCTCAATCCGCTCGAAGGCCTCTCATTCTTCTGGCACAACGGTTTTCATGGGTTCCTGGCACTCGGCGGCGTGGTGCTGGCGATCACCGGTGCCGAGGCGCTGTACGCGGACATGGGCCACTTCGGCAAGAAGCCGATCCGCGTGGACTGGTTCGGCCTGGTCTCGTTCACGCTGGTCGCGAACTATTTTGGTCAAGGCGCGCTGCTGCTCAACGATCCGACCGCGGTCGACAACCCGTTCTATCACCTCGTGCCCGACGCATTGCAAGTGCCCATGCTCGTGCTCGCCTGCGTGGCCACGATCATCGCCTCGCAGGCAGTGATCACCGGCGCCTTCTCGATGACGCGCGAGGCGATCCAGCTCGGCTACTCGCCGCGCATGGATATCAAGCACACCTCGCAACAGTTGTACGGCGAAATCTACGTGCCGTGGGTCAATCGCGCGCTGTTCGTCATGGTCATTGCGGCGGTGATCGGTTTCCGTTCCTCCGACAATCTCGGCGCGGCGTACGGCATTGCCGTGACCGGCACGATGCTGATCACTTCCATTTTGGCCCTGGTCGTACAGCGCCGGTTGTGGGGCTGGAACGGCTGGATCGTCGCCGGGCTCGGCATCGTCGGCATCAGTATCGATACCACGCTGTTCGGCGCGAACGCAGTGAAGATTGGCGAAGGCGGATGGTTTCCGCTGGTGCTCGGCCTGGTCGTATTCATCGTCATGACCACCTGGCGCAAGGGCCGCGATCTCGTGCTGCGCGAACTCAAGACCAGCAGCATCGCATTGCAGCCGTTCGTCGAAAGCATCACCACGCACCCGCCGATGCGCGTGCCGGGCACCGCGATTTTCCTGACCGCGAACATGCACGGCGTGCCAAGCGCGCTGCTGCACAACCTCAAGCACAACAAAGTGCTGCACGAGCGCAATATTCTGCTCACCGTGGAAACGCTCGATGCGCCAAGCGCGCAGTACGGCGAGCGCACTGAGATCACCGCGCTCGGCCACGAGTTCTATCGGCTGGTCGTGCGGTTCGGTTTCGCCGAAACGCCGGACATCCCGCAGGCATTGCAAAGCTGCGAAGCGAAGGGCTTGGGCTTCGAGATGATGGACACGACCTTCTTTCTCAGTCGCGAAAGCATCGTCGCCACCGATCGCCCCGGCATGCCATTGTGGCGCGACAAGCTGTTCGTGTTCCTCGTGCGCAACGCGAGTTCGGCGACCGCATTCTTCCGTATCC
>Ga0207680_10000321_pt1 | contig 22952 bp, 21 predicted proteins | sample KBSS23metaG_FD_184321 | JGI IMG/M metagenome (GOLD analysis project Ga0207680, IMG submission 184321) | Switchgrass rhizosphere microbial communities from Kellogg Biological Station, Michigan, USA - KBS S2-3 metaG (SPAdes) (version 2) | ecosystem: Host-associated > Plants > Roots > Rhizosphere...
GCGACGCCGCGCGCCGGAACGGCAGGTCCGACACGCCGGTCATCGGCGCCGTCAGCACCCGCCCACCGATCGCGACCCCGCCGATGTTCAGGCCGTCGTTCATTGGTTGGGCTTATGCACCGAGATCAGCTGCATGTTGAACACCAGCACCTGGTTGGGCGGAATGTCCGCCCCTGCGCCTTCCGCGCCATAACCCAGGTCCGGCGGGATCACGAGTTGCCACTCGTCGCCCGCATGCATCATCTTGAGCGCCTCGACCCAGCCCGGGATCAGCCCGCCGGCCGGAAAGCTCGCGGTCTGGCCATGCTGCGTCTGGTCGAACACGTGCTTGTCGATGGTCCAGCCTTTGTAGACCACGGTCACGATGTCCCCCGGACTCGTGACCTGCTTGCCGTGGCCGGAATTGATGATGCGGTATTGCAGGCCGCTGGGCGTCGTGTGCACGTCGGACCGCTTGCCATTGTCCTCCAGGAACTTGGCATTGTCGTCCGCCGACAGCGTGTAGGTCTCCTCGCCCTTCTTCTGGCATGCGGAAAGGAGCACGGCGCCGGCAAGGGCGAACATCGTCAGAAAGCGCATGGCAAATCACACTCGGAGCGGAAACCGCGCGCCTTATAACAGAATGTCAGCCGAGCAGGGCGAGGGTTTGCTGCGTTAAGGATTTGATGAGTTCGCCCGCCGGCATTGCCCGTCCCAGCCGTGCCGCCTGTCCGCTCCACATCTGCATGAAATCCGGCGAACCCGCCTTTTCGGACGCGGCGCGCAAGGCCGCCACCGGTCCTGCCGCCAGCGGGAAGGGGAGGGCGTCGGGCGACATCGGCCCGATCTCGCGCACGAACCGGTTGGCGATCGCGCGCGCCGGCCGTCCGGTGAAAACATTGGTCAGCACCGTCTGGTCGTCTCGCACCTGCGACAAGGCTTCGCGATAGAGCGCCGGGATCGTCGCCTCCGGGCAGAACAGGAAGATCGTGCCCGGCTGCACCGCGCTGGCGCCCAGCGTCAGCGCCGCCGCAACACCGCGCGCATCGCCGATGCCGCCGGCCGCGATCACTGGCACCTTCACCGCGTCCACTACCTGCGGCACAAGCGCGAACGTGCCCGGCTGCATCGCCGCGTCCTCGTTCAGGAAGATGCCGCGATGGCCACCGGCCTCGGCGCCCTGCGCGACGATCGCATCGACGCCGCGCGCCTCGAGCCATCGGGCTTCCGCCACCGTGGTCGCCGAGGAAATGATCTTCGCGCCCGTCGCACGCACGCGCTTGAGCAGCGACTCTTCGGGCAGGCCGAAATGAAAGCTCACCACCGGTGGTTTATGCTCTTCCACGACGCGGCACAGCGCATCGTCGAACGGCGCGCGTCCGGGGCCGCCCGGGATTGGCGGCGCAACACCCAGCGTATCGAACGCAGGCTTCAGCGCCGTGATCCAGCGCGCCTGTGCGTCTGCGTTCGCGTGTGGCGGCGTATGGCAGAAGAAGTTCACATTGAACGGCTTGTTTGTCGCCGCGCGGATGGCGCCGATCTCGCTCGCGACCTGCGCCGCTCCGAACACCGCCGTCGGCAACCCGCCCAGCCCGCCGGCTTGCGACACCGCGATCGCCATGGCGCTCGCCTGCGTCCCCGCCATCGGCGCCTGCAGGATCGGCGTCTCGATGCCGAACAGCTCAAGAATGCGACGGTCGCGCCAGGCCATGGGCTTTCTCCACAAAGGAAGACGGCGCACTGTAGGACAGTGCGCCGCCGAATTGTCACGCGTGCTGGTGCGTTAGAGCAGATCGCCGCCGCAGGCTGCCGCGGTCGTGCCGTTGGCCTTGAACGCCTTGATCACGTTGCGGCCGGTCGTCCACTTGTGGACCTCGTCCGGCCCGTCGACCAGGCGCTGCGCGCGGATGTGCGTGTACCAGGCCGCCAGCGGCGTATCCTGCGAATAGCCCAGCGCGCCGTGCAGCTGGATCGCGGTGTCCACCACCTTGTGCACCATGTTGGCGAGATAGACCTTCGCGATGCCGTTCTCGTTGCGCAGGTCCAGGCCCTTCTCGGCCTTGTAGGCGATGTGCATCAGCATCAGCCGCGCGATGTAGAGCTGGCTGGCGCATTCGGCGACCATGAACTGCACGCCCTGCCGCTCGCTGAGCAGCTTGCCGAAGGTCGAGCGCTTGGAGATGTGCTCCACCGCCATGTCGAGCGCGCGCTGCGCCATTGCCACGTTGTGCATGCCGTGGCGCAGCCGGCCGTAAGCGAGACGGTGCTGGCCCATGTTGAAGCCCTGGCCTTCGCCGCCCAGCAGGTTCTCTGCCGGCACTTCGAGGTTCGTGATCTCGATCTCGGAATGACCGCCGCCCAGGATGTGCGACAGCGGGCCTTCGATGCCCATCGTCTTGATGTTGCGCTTGATCTTGTAGCCGGGGTTCGGCAGCTCCACGAGGAAGGTGGAGAACTGCTGATGCCGCGGCGCGTCCGGATTGGTCTTGGCCATCACCAGCGCGATGTCGGCCACGCTGGCCGCGGACGAGAACCACTTCTCGCCGTTCAGCACATAGGTCGAGTTGCCCTTCTTCTCGGCGCGGGTCTGCATGCCCGTCGCGTCCGCACCCGACGCCTTCTCGGTCATCGAGTAGCAGATGCGCTTCTCGCCGTTCAGCAGCGGCTTGAGGAACTTCTCCTTCTGGAAATCGGTCCCGTTCTGAAGCAGCGTCAGCATGGTCGCGTCGTCCGGACCCTGCGTGTTCATCGACAGCGCGCCGAGATAGCTCTCGCCCAGCTCCATCTGCACCAGCGCGTTGGCCAGCGGCCCGAGGCCCATGCCGCCATATTCCTTCGGGATGAAGGGACACCACAGGCCCTGCGCCCGCGCCTTGGCGCGCAGCTCGCCCAGGATGGTCTTGTAGTCGCCGCCGTCGAGCAGCTTCTTTTCCGCCGGCCGGCACTCGTCGTGCACCCATTTGCGGATCTTGGCGCGCATCGCTTTCGCGTCTGCGGGAATCTCAAAGTCGATGGCCATGTCGTTTCCTCCAATATTGTGTGAGGCAGTGTACGGCGAACGCCCACGCTGTCGCCATCGCTTCCGCAGCGAAAAGCAGCGCTTTTTTGCGCGGCCGCGCGCTTGAGTTCACGCGGTCGGCTTCGCATACTTGTGGCCCTGGGGGGCGCTGATGGATGAGTTGGAGATTGGCGGCGCTGTCGATGTCGTCATCCCTATGCGCAACGGCGCCGCAACCATTCGGCGCACGCTCGCCACGGTCCACGCCCAGACGCTCCAGCCCCGCCGCATCATCATCGTCGACGACGGATCGAACGACGGCGGGCCGGAGCTTGTGCGCGGCCTTCCGCTGGTCGAGCTGATCAAGACGCCGCCTCTCGGCGTCAGCCAGGCCCGAAACGCCGGCATCCGCGCCTCACGGGCCGAGTTCATCGCGTTCCTCGATGCCGACGACCTGTGGCGCAGCGACAAGCTCCAGCGCCAGATGGAGGTCGCGCGGCGCCGCCCTGAGGCCGCGGTGATCACCTGCGATCAGGTTACCGTCGATGAAACCGGCACGCGTGCCTGCGGCCCGCGAAGCCGTGCTCGCTACGCCGGCCATGCCGGTGCTCGGGTCTTGAGCGACTTCGGGCGCCTCAGGGGCTGGTCGTCGATCATGCTCGTGCGGCGCTCGGCGCTCCTCGCGTCCGGTGGCTATGACGAGCGGCTGAGCTTTTCCGAAGACATCGATATCTGCCTGCGGTTGGCGCACAGCTATGCGATCGCCTTCAGTCCTCAGCTGATGACGTTCATCGTGCAAAATCCCGGCAGCGTCACGCGGCGCCCGCGCACGCCTGGGCAAGTCATGGAGGCAACGCTGCAAGGCGCGGGCGTGATGGAAAAATGGATCGGGCGCGCCAACGATCCATCTGTCCTCGCGCGTCAGGCGGCCGAGGCGATCCTGAAAAGTTTCGTGCGCGTGAGCTTTGATCCGCACGCCCTCTACCTGTTCCGGCGCGAGATGACGGTGCGAACGCCATGCCTCGCACGCCACATCGGGCACAATGACATCCAGTTCTTCTTCAACCTCGGCACGGTGGCGGTGGCTGCGCTCGGTCCTTATGTCGGCCGCCGTCTTGCGCGCGCCTTCGCGGCAAGCGTGCGCGCGGTCAGCTCGCGGTCCGCAGTCCTTCCCGCACTTCGCGCCTGAAGACCCGTTTCAGGTCGACGGAGCAGATGGCGAGCGCGCTGGTGAAGCCCAAAGCCGCGAGACGCGCCATCATGCCCAGCCGGTAAGGCAACGATCCGCGCACATGCGGCGCGCGCTCCGACAGCAGGCGCAGCGGCGTATAGCCAAGGTCCGCGAGGTCCCGCAGAAGCTGCATTGCCAGCGGCCGTTCTTCTGCTATGGCCCGGCTCACCGCGGTCGCGCTGGACGAGCAGCCGAACTGAAAGGCGAAGGCGCCCGCCGGCGACAGATTCAGGATGTGATCGACGACGGCATCGCGGCAGTGCATGTGATGGCCCGCATCGGTCAGCCGCGGGACCGTCAGGTTGAGCAGGCCCCCGTCCTTTGCATTCTCGTCCGCGTGCACCGCGTTGCGGCGAACGAGCATGTTCGCGTTCGATGTGGACGCGCGATGAAATCCCTGCGGCGGCCACTGGTCTCCAAGGCCGAGCAGGAACACGGCGAACGACCAGGGCGACGTGCTGGTCAGGTTTTCGGCGGCGCCGGAGAACAGGTCGGCCTGCGGATTGTCGCGCACCGCCCGGCGATAGGCGTCGATCATGCCCGGAAGCGGACGGCAGTGATCCTCAGTCACCAGAATCCAGTCGAACGATGCTTCGCGGACGCCGCGCGCGATCAGCGCCTGGATGCCCTGGCCGGGCGCCGCGACGTGCCGCACGCCGTCCGGCAGCGGGCTCGCGATCGATGACGATCCATCGATGACAAGCACTTCGAATGGATCGCTGCCGGCTTGTTCCAGCAACGCGTCGAGATAGCGGCACGCGTCCACGCCAATGGGTGCCGTCACGACGACCGAGATTGCGACCATGACGTTCAGCCCCTTGGCGGCCACTCTACCGCCGGCGCGCCGCCGGCCTCAATCCACTGTCAACACTGCACGGCCACCGCCGCGCACAATGCCAAAACCTGCCTCGCCTTCCCCTGCGCCCGACGCCATACTCGCGCCGAAAAAAGGGGGGATTCCCTTCATGCAATCCAAATATCTCGCCGCCACGGCCGTTGCCGCCGTGCTCGCGGTATCGCTTGCCATCGGCACATCCGCGAAGCCTGCCAAGCCGGCCGCGGCGCCCACCGCCGCCGAGGCACAGGCCTTCATCGCCAGGGCGGAAGCCGATCTCGCCAAGCAAGGCGAATACCAGGCTCGCGCCGCCTGGGTGCAGGCCACCTACATCACCGACGACACCAGCTGGCTGGCCGCCAAGGCGAACGCCGAGGCCACCGAGATGACAGTGCGCTACGCCAAGGAAGCGGCGCGCTTCGAGCACGTGCAGGTCGATCCCGTCACGCGCCGCAAGCTCTATCTCCTGCTGACGCAGCAGCTGGTGCTGCCGGCGTCGTCCAGGCCCGGCGCCAGCCAGGAACTGGCCGATATCGCGGCGCGTCTCACCGCCGACTATTCGACCGCCAAGTTCGATTATCGCGGCAAGACGCTCACCCTCGACGACATGGAAGACATCCTGCGTACTTCTCGCGATCCGGGCGAGATGAAGACGCTGTGGGAAGGATGGCGCACCGTGTCGTCGCCGCAGATGGTCGGCGACTACACGCGTCTTGTGGGGCTCGCCAACGAAGGCTCGCGCGAGCTTGGCTTTGCCGATACGGGCGCCTTCTGGCGTTCGGGCTACGACATGCCGGCCGACGATTTCGCCAGGAAGACCGATGCGGTCTGGCACCAGGTCGAGCCGCTCTACAACAAGCTGCACTGCTACGTGCGCGCCAAGCTGAGCGAAAAATACGGCCCGGCGGTCCAGCCCGCGACCGGGCCGATCCGCGCCGATCTTCTCGGCAATATGTGGGCGCAGGAATGGGGCAACATCTACGACATCGTCGCGCCCACCGGCGGCCCCGGCCTCGGCTACGACCTGACCAAGCAGCTTGTCGCTCACGGCTACGACGCCGCCAAGATCGTGCACACCGCCGACAACTGGTACCAGTCGATCGGCCTGCCGCCCGAGCCGGCGACGTTCTGGACGCGCTCGATGATGACGCGGCCGCGCGACCGTGATGTCGTCTGTCATGCCAGCGCCTGGGATATCGACTCGAAAGACGACCTGCGCGTGAAGGCCTGCTTCACGGTAACGGCGGACGATTTCTACACCGCGCATCACGAACTCGGGCACAATATGTACCAGCGCGCCTACGCCGGTCAGCCCTACCTGTTCCAGAACGGCGCCAATGACGGCTTCCACGAGGCGATCGGCGACTTCGCGGGCCTGAACGCGCTGACGCCGGACTACCTCAAGCAGCTCGGCGTGATCGACACCGTGCCGCCGGCCGAAGCCGACATCCCGTACCTGCTGCGCATGGCGCTGGACAAGGTCGCATTCCTGCCCTTTGGCCTCTTGGTCGACAAGTGGCGCTGGCAGGTGTTCAGCGGCAAGACCACGCCAGCGCAGTACAACGACGCGTGGTGGGCGCTGGTGAAGGAGTATCAGGGTCTGACCCCGCCCGGCCCGCGTCCGGCGAACGCGTTCGATCCGGGCGCGAAATTCCACGTCGCGAACAACACGCCCTACATGCGCTACTTCCTGGCCGCGATCTACGAGTTCCAGTTCTATCGTGCGGCCTGCCGCGAAGCCGGTTGGACCGGGCCGCTCAACCGCTGCTCGATCTACAACAACAAGTCGGTCGGCGCGAAATTCCAGGACATGCTGAAGCTGGGCCAGTCCAAGCCCTGGCCCGAAGCCCTCGCCGCGTTCACCGGTGAGCACGACATCGACGCATCCGCCATCAACGACTACTTCGCGCCGCTGTCGGCCTGGCTGGACAAGCAGAACCAGGGCCGCGTCTGTACGCGGTCGTAGAACTATCGCGAGGCGATGGCGAAGGGTGCAGCCGCTGCTGCACCCTTCGAGGCTCGCTCCGCTCGCACCTCAGGGTGACGACTTGGATGAGCGGCTGCTCGGGTTCCTCCATACAAATCTCGTCATGCTGAGGTGCTCCGCGAAGCGGAGCCTCGAAGCACGCGCGCGCTTGATGAGTAGTCCTCACTCCGTCTTGAACGTCCATTCGTGGAAGGCGTTCGGATAGAACAGGTGGGTGCTGTTCGCGCCCATCTCCGTGGTCGTCACGGTCCCGTCGTTGTGGTGCACCTTGTAGGAATAGGTCACGCGCACCGGGCACACGTCGCGTCCCTCCACGCCGTATTCGACCTGCTTCTTGACGATGTCTCCGGTCTGGATCGGCGAGAAGGTGAAGCCGTCGATCGCGTTGACCTTCCAGATGTCGCGCTCGCCGGCGCTCCAGACGGTTTTCTGCACGTGATCGGTGATCGCGGCCTCGACGCCCTGTTGGCTGGGACACGTCCCTGCGTCGGCCGTCTTGCTGTCCTTGTCGCCGCAACCGGCCAGTCCGAACGCGCCGGCAAGGGCGACGGTGATGAGTGCTTTGCGCATGAATCCCCCAATGTTGGCTGAATCTTATTCACCGGCGACGGCGATGCTAGAGCGCCGCTCGGTCAACAAGGTTCCGCTTGCTGCTTTGCACACAAAACCAGTCGTTGCAGGCCGTGCGCGGCGGCGTAGCATTCCTCCACCAATATCGGGACGAAGCGGAAGAACCGCTCGCAAGGGAGGAACCGACAAATGGCATCGGCCACAATGACGGCGGCGAAGAAGCCCGCCTATCTTGGATTGCTCAACGCCATCTCGCTGGCGGAAACGGAAGCGGGCATTTATCTGCGCGCCTGGGCGGACGCGACCTGCGACGACGAACTCGCCTGCACGCTGCGCCTCGTCGCGGCACGCGAGACCAGCCACGGCATGCTGTTCTGCCGCATGCTCGGCGAACTTGGCTATGAGTTGCGCGAGAAGGCCGACCCGAAGTCGGCGGAACGCATCGCGAAATATGCCAACCCGAAGATCGCCGACGTCGACAAGCTGCCGAAGCAGGGCAGCGGCGAGGAGAAGGATCCGTTCGGCGAGATCGAGCGCGCCATGGCCGACGGCATGTACGATCCGGTCACCTGCAACATGCTCTCCTGGTACATCTGCGAGGAGCGCGACTCGGGCGCCAAGCTGCGCGAGGCGTATGCGAAGGTCCGCGCCAGGGCCGGCGTCACGGCGAAGACAAGCGGCAAGGCGATGGCCAATGGCAACGGCGCCGCGCATGGCCCGAGCGACGATGCCAGGGCGATCATGGCCTGCATGACCGAAGGCTTCGCAAAGCTGGAGAAGACGTTGCAAAAGGCGATGGCGCGCGCCTAGGACCGATGTTTGTAGAAGCCCACAAAATATCTGTCATGGAGCCATGACAGCCCTTGATGCGGAACGATTGAGCCAGGACACGATGTTCACCCTGCCGCACCAGTTCGAATTCTTGTCCGACGCCTGGCTCGCCGAAGCACGCCGCTTCCTCGAGCGCGAGACGGCGACGCGCAAGGACCGGCTGGGCGGCAGGCCGTTCTCGGTGGCGGAGCGTTTCACGAATGCTCCGCTCCACATGGCGTTCGCGAACAACGTCGCGGCATGGTCGATGCGCTATGACGGCGACAAGATCACTGTTTCGCGCGCGTTCAACGAAACAGCCGACCAGCGCATCGAAGGCGACTATCAGGCGGCGCTGACGGCGGCCCAGTTCGTCGGCCTCCTCGCGCCCGGCGCGATGAAGGCGATGCTCCGCGAGCTCGCTGCCGTCTACGGCAAGGACCGCGTCCCGCGCCTCACCGGCACCCTCGCCGATCCGCAGGCCAACGAACTGATGGGCCATCTGCACGATCACATGGGCCGCCGCACGGTGGAGAACCCCGACCTTGCACACCGCGCCGCGGCACAGGGGCTCACCGCCAACATCCGCGAGATGGAAGAGACCGGTTACACCGTCATCGAGAAGGCGATCTCGCCCGGCTTCGCCGACGAGGTGCGCACCGCCACGCTGCGTGCGCTGTCGGAGCACAACACCATCTCGCTGCAATGGATGCTCTATCACGGCCGCGAGATCGAGCAGCTGGCGCTGAACCCGAAGATGATGACCCTGATCGACGCCTCACTCGGCCGCGGCGCCGTCATCGCGTCGCTCAGCGCCATTCGCAAAGGCCCCGGCCCCGGCTTCATCCCGAACCACACCGACTATTCCCACGTGCCCGAGCCTTATCCCGAATTCGCACTGACCGGTGTCGGCGTCTGGGCGCTGGAAGACTGGACCGTCGCGTCAGGCCCGACCTGGATCATCCCCGGCAGCCACAAGATGCGCCGCGGCCCGCGGCCGGGCGAAGGCCACAATGGCGGCGTCCCGATCGAGATGCCGAAGGGCTCCGCCGTCTTCTTCACCCATGGCGTCTGGCACTGGCAGGGCGACCGCACCGAACCGGGCGAGCGCGTCACGCTCCACATGCACTACAACCGCGGCATCCTGCGCAGCTTGGAGCCCAAGAAGGTCGACCCGCAGATGCTCCACCGCAATCCGCCGCGCCTTGGCGAAATGCTCGGCGAGGACGACTGGTTCGACAAGATGGCCGGCATCGGCCGCGACCAGCTGCGCTTCCAGCACATGCTCCAGCTCCACAAATTCACCGACCAGAAGAAGCGGGAGATTCTCGAGAGCGCGTAACGCCTCTTCATCCTTCTAAATCACCATGGCCGGCTCGGAGGCCGGCCATGGTGAAGAGGCTTAAATCTTATACGTCGCATCCATCGTGATCTCCGCGCGCAGCACCTTGGACACCGGGCAATTCGCCTTGGCGGTCTGCGTCGCCGCCTCCACCTTCGCCTTGTCCGCACCCGGCGCCTTTACTGTCACTGCCAGATGCACGCGCGGGATCTCGAACCCGCCACCGGCCGCCCGCGCCAGCTCAACGGTCGAAATCGTGTCGATGGCCTCCGCCACGATGTGCGCCTTCGCCAGCTCCGCCGACAGGGCCATGGAGAAGCACGCCGCATGCGCCGCGCCGATGATCTCTTCCGGGTTGCTGCCCTTCTCGTCGCCGAACCGCTTCGCGAAGCTGTAGGGGATCGCCGCCAGCGCCCCGCTCTCGGTCGAGATCGTGCCTTTGCCGGTGCGAAGATCGCCTTCCCAATGCGCCGAACCGTTGCGTTTCATCCATCTCTCCATCGTGAGGTCGCCTCCACGATAACAGACGGCGAAGGCTGTGGTTGCGAAGCTCTCAAAAACCTCACCATGGCCGGCCTCCGAGCCGGCCACCCAGCAGGCGCGCGTCTCCGCGTGAAATTGCTGGGCCGCTACGCGGCGCGCTGGGTGGCGGGGTCAAGCCTGGCCATGATGAGCGAGAGAAAGGTCAAGTCGCCGCCGCCTGCCGCGCCTGCATCGCCGCCATCTCGGCGGCGACGGCGTCCATCTCGGCCTTGTACTGCGCGGGGTTCACCACCATCCGGTCCAGGAAGTAGGCCGCCTCCGCTGCCACCTGCTTGCGCATCGACGGCAGCCGCGCGAACCCGTGCGCGTGCCCGCTGTACAGGTGCATGTCCACCGGCGCCCGCGCCGCGCGCAGCGCATCGAACATCACCTGGCTCTGGCTGTGATGCACCACGCGGTCGACGGTCCCGTGCAGCAGCAGCGTCGGCGGGAACGCCGCGCTGACATGGCTCATCGGCGCCGCCAGCTTGGCATCCTCTTCCGTCCCGCCGTCGCGTCCCAGCAGTGCGTTCAGCGGCGAGGTGTGCTTGCCGCTCGGCGCGTTCGCGTGGAATCCCGTCGGCGCATGCACCGCGACCACCGCCGCCACCTTCGACGATACGCCCGGCGGCCCCAACTCGCCTTCGAGGCGCGGATCGTCCGGCGTCCCGCCCGCCAGCAGCACCAGATGCGCGCCCGCCGACGAGCCCCACAGCACGATGCGCTCCGGATCGATGCCGAGTTCGCCCGCATGCGCCCGTACCCAGCGGATCGCCGCCTTGGTGTCGTGGATGTGCGCCGGCCACACGCCGTCTTTCGCCGAATTCAACCGGTACTGCGACGCGATTCCGGTGAAGCCATAGCCAGCCATCTCCTGCGCAATCGGCGCCATCATCTCGCGCGAGCCCATGCGCCAGCCGCCGCCATGCACGAACAGGATCGCGATGCCGTTCGGCGTCTCCGGCTTGGTGATGTCGAGCTTGAGTTCGATGTCGCCCGCTTTCGCGAACACGACGTCCTTGCGGCTTTCCATGGCTGTCCTCTCCCAATTTTTTGACACTAAGGGAGAAGCGGGCCTTGACTCTCAGGTTTTAAGTCCCAGATGAGGCTTCTGTACGGCGCGTCCGCGGGCAGAGACGGCGTACGGAAGGCGTTTTCGAAGTCCTGTCAGAGGCTTGTGCTGAAAACAGGCAATTGAATTCAGATTTTCTAGGGGAGGGGTCCCCCCTTTGTTGAGGACGCAGGTTCTTGAACCGGGTCGGAGGATGGAAATAAAGCTGTTTCAATGCTCTAGGCGGAATTGAATTCAACTTTTGAAGTTTTGGTGCCCCGGGTAGTTCGGAAACTGACAACTTGTCATTTCTCCCGGACCATGCGATCAGTGAGGAAATTAGGGTGGAAGCGGCCATGGAACACTTTGATGTCCTGATCGTCGGTGCGGGTTTGTCGGGCATCGGCGCCGCCTACCACCTTCAGACCGAAAGCCCTGGAAAGACCTACGCGATCCTCGAAGGCCGCGACGCCATCGGCGGCACCTGGGATTTGTTCCGCTATCCCGGCATCCGCTCCGACAGCGACATGTTCACGCTCGGCTATCGCTTCAAGCCATGGGTGGAGTCGAAGGCGATCGCCGACGGCCCCTCGATCCGCAAATACGTCCGCGAGACCGCGAGCGAAAACGGCATCGACAAGCACATCCGCTTCCACCACCTGGTGAAGCGCGCCGACTGGTCGACGCAGACCGCGCGCTGGACAGTGGAAGCCGAGGTCGCTGGCCGCACCGTAACGCTGACCTGCAATTTCCTCTTCATGTGCAGCGGCTATTACGACTATCGCGGCGGCTACGATCCGCAATTCTCCGGCCGCGACAGCTTCGCCGGCAAGATCGTGCACCCGCAGTTCTGGCCGGAAGATCTCGACTACACCGGCAAGAAGGTCGTGGTCATCGGCTCCGGCGCGACCGCTGTAACGCTGGTGCCCGAGATGGCGAAGAAGGCGGCGCATGTCACCATGCTCCAGCGTTCGCCGACCTATGTCGTGTCGCGCCCGGGCGAAGACGCCCAGGCAAACTGGATGCGCGAAAAGCTCGGCCCGAAGGCAGCCTACGCGATCACGCGCTGGCGCAATGTGCTGTTCGGCCTGCTGTTCTTCCGCCTCGCGCGCAAGAACCCGGAGAAGACCAAGCAGAACCTGATCGCCATGGTCAAAAAGGAGATGGGTCCCGGCTACGACGTCGATACCCATTTCACGCCGCGCTACAACCCGTGGGACCAGCGTCTCTGTCTCGTTCCCGACAGCGACCTGTTCAATGCGCTGAAGAGCGACAAGGCGTCCGTCGTTACCGACCAGATCGAAGCCTTCACGCCCACCGGCATCAAGCTGAAGTCGGGCAAGGAGCTCGACGCGGACATCATCGTCACCGCGACGGGCCTCAAGCTCATCGTCGCCGGGGGCATGCAGGCGGCGGTCGATGGCCGCGTCGTGAATTTCAACCGGACCATGAGCTACAAGGGCATGATGTATTCCGACGTGCCCAACATGGCGTCGTGCTTCGGCTACACGAATGCGTCGTGGACGCTGAAATGCGACCTCACCTGCGAATATGTCTGCCGCATGCTCAACCACATGGACAAGACGGGTGCTGAGATCGCGACGCCGAAGGGCGATCCGTCGGTGCAGGAATTGCCGTGGCTGGATTTCTCGTCCGGCTATGTGCAGCGCGCTCTCGACGTGCTGCCCAAGCAGGGCGCGAGCAAGCCGTGGAAGCTCTATCAGAACTACGCGCTCGACATGCTGACCCTGCGATTCGGCAAGGTCGATGACGGCACGATGAAGTTCGAGAAGGCCCATCCGATCGCCGCCAACGCCAACGCGCCGGCGGCGATCGCGGCGGAATAGTCAGCGGCGGCGCTTGCGATAGCGCCGCCGCGTCTCGTTCGCGAGAAATGCCTCCGGCACCAGCCGTCCGGAACCCGGCCGCACTTCGACGACCTTGCCGGCCTTGCGCACACGCCGGACCGGCTCGCCGTGATTGCCGAACGCCCCCGCCAGCGCGATCTTGCCGCTGTCGCGTCCGGTGACCGCCAGCTCGCTCACCTTCAGGAACGGCGCGGGCAGGGCAGGGATCGCCATCAGGACCTTGTCGCCCATCGGCACCAGGTCGGTGGTGCCCCACAGGCTCCACCACCGCCCGGTCCAGTCGCGCGTCCGCCGCGTCGGCGCGCCTTCCTGCTGAAAGCGCGAGAGGATATGCAGCACGCCGTCCGACCACGCCGCCGGCGCCGCATCCAGCGCATTGGTCAGCAGCGACACCGCGATTTCATGCCTCGGCACCACCACGGTGCGTGTGAGATAGCCCTGGAAGCCGCCGCTATGCCCAAACCAGTCCCACCCGGCGGCCGATCCGGTGATGATGCCCAGGCCATAGCCAGCCTCGATGGCCGAATGCTCGTCGCGCCAGCGCGGATGCGTCATCTCCCGCCGGCTCGCGGCGCTCAGGAAGCTGCGCGCCGCTGCGGGATCCAATTGTCCGAAGAACCTGACCAGGTCGGACGCCGTGCTGACGAACCCTGTCGCCGCCGCCAGCGCATGCGTCGGCTGATCGCCCTTGAACACCACGCGTTCGCCGAGCAACACGCGCCCGCTATGCGCGCTTGCCAGTTTGGCGCCGCGCGGCAGCGGCACGTCCGGGGCGGTTTGCCTAAGTCCCGCGGCCGTTACGACTTCACGCGCGACGAAATCGTTGAAGCGCTCACCGGTGATCGCTTGGATAACCAGCCCGGCGAGGCCGAAGCCGTGGTTGGAATATTTGAGGCGCGCGCCGGCGTCGAGGATTGGTGGCCGCTTCAGGTCACGGCGCAGCTCGGTTTCGTTCAGGAATTCGCCGCGGCCTTCCCAATAGGTCGCATCCGATCCGTCGCGCACGATGCCCGCCGTATGCGACAGCAGCTGGCCGATCGTCGCCTTCGCGATGGCCGGATGCAGCCCGGAGACATACGTTCCGGCCTGATCGTCCAGCGACAGCCGGCCCTTCTCGCGCAGCCGCATCACGGCCGCCGCGGTGAACGATTTGGAGTGGGACGCGACCCGAAAGCGATGGCGCGGGGTGAGTTTCTCGCCGGTCAGCGCGTTGGCGTGGCCGAATGCGGTGTCGAGAACGATCTGGCCGCGGTGGGCTACCGCGATGGCGCAGCCCGGCTGGCCGCTGAGACGCATCTGGAACGAAAGCCATTGCTGCACATAGTCCAGCGCCGGCGCGAGCCACGCGGTGTTCGTTGCCATCGGCCCCTCGCGAAATCGACGCGCGACCCTAACGGCCCGGCGGCGATTGGCAAGGCCAGCTCAGACGCCGGCGACGCCTGCGCGCGCGTCCGTGTAGGCACCGTTGGCGTAGGCCACCTGCCCGTTGACCAGCACCGTGTCGATGCCGGTGGCATCGCGGGTGTAGCGCATGCCGTCGCCCGGCATGTCGAACACCGGCCGCTCATCGCCGCGCCCGATGGTCTCGGCATCGAATACCACGACGTCCGCCGCAAAGCCCGGCGCGAGGGTACCGCGATCTTTCAGGCCCCAGATCGCCGCCGTCTCGCTCGTGATCTTTTTCACTGCGCCCTCGAGCGTCAGATGCTTGCCCGCGCGCACGAACTCGCTGAACAGGAAGCCCGTATCGCCATAGGTCGCGAACGACATCAGGTGCGCGCCGCCATCGCTCGCGCCGACATGCACCAGCGGATGCGCCAGCAACGGCCCGACGCGGTCGGTGACGTTGTGACCCTGATTGGCGGAGAGGAAGGCAACGTCGAGATCGCCTTCCAGCGAGATGTCGATCAATGCCCGCGGCACCGACTGTCCACGCTCCTTGGCGACATCACCCAGTGTGCGGCCGGCATAGGCCGCCGGGGCCTTGTCGCCGCCGCGGATGACGAGCCCGGCCATGGCACCCGCCATGCGGAAAGTCTCGGCGTCCGCGGCCATCTTCCCGGTGGTCTCTGTGTCGCGCAACGCCGTCATCCGCTGCTTCATTGGCTGGCGCAGGATGCGCATCCATCGCGGCAGGCGCGCGAAATACAGGCTGGGCCGCAGGAACGAAAAGCTGATGTCGATCGGCCGTGTCTGCACTTGCGGCCACACGCGTGCACCCTGCGCGAATTGCTCGGCCACGCGTGTCATCACACGGGAGACGTTGTTTGGCGCCTGCACGCTGTCGAACAGCGGCGAGAACGTTGTCGGGATATCGTGCCTCAGCGACAGCTCCGACAATTGATCGACGCGCGCGATGGTCAGATCGGCGTCATAGAACTCGGGCACCACCTGCAGCATGCGCCCGAACTCGCCCAGCACGGCGCATAGCGCATCCAGCTCGGAGAACTGCGCGAACCGGCTCGGTACCGGTCGTGCGTTCTCGTCGACATCGACGAAGCTGGTCGACAGGCCGACGGCACCGTCCTTGAGGCACTGCCGCAGCAACGATTGCATCGCGGCGATCTCGTCCGGATTTGCGGCACGCTCTTGCGATGCCGCGCCCATCACCCACAGCCGGATCACGCTGTGGCCGACCAATGGCGCAACGTTGACGGACAGATTCTTCGCCAGCGCGGCGCGATAGCCGGCGAAATCCTCCCATGTCCATTCGAACGCTTGGGTGAACGCTTCGGGTGGCATCTCTTCTATCTGCTGGAACATGCCGACCACGCGTTTGCGATCCGCCGCCTTCAGCGGTGCCAGCGACAGCGAGCAATTGCCGGGAACCACCGTCGTGATGCCGTGCTCCAGCGCCGGCCGTGCCGCGCCGTCCCACAGAAGCTGGACGTCGAAATGCGTATGCGGGTCGATGAAACCCGGCGCCACGACACGGCCACTCGCATCGATGGTCCGCCGCGCGGTGCCGTCGATCAGCCCGACCGCGGCGATCTTGCCGCCGCTGATTGCAACGTCGGCGCGTCGTGGCGCCGCGCCCGTGCCGTCCACGACCACGCCATTCTTGATCAGGATGTCGAACATCAATTGTCCTCCAGCACCTTGCGCCAGGAATGCCCGGCAAGATCGTTGATATCGGATACGCCGCACGCGCTCATCAGCTTCAGCGCCGTATCGGGATCGAGCGTAACCGGCGCGACGACACCGTTCTGATAACGGACGCGTACGATGAGGTCGGCCTGTCCGTCATGTCCTGCGGCGATCTCAGCGCTCACGATCACGGCCTCGCTCATCGCCGCGGGGGTTCGACGAACACCACGTCGCTGCCCAGCAGCAATCCTGGAGGTCGCCGCATCGCGAAGATGTGAAGGTTCCAACCCCTGATCTTCTCCGCGCCATCGGCTTCGCCAGGAAGTGCGCGCGCCGCGAGCTGTTCCAGGGTCTCCTCCGGTAGCGGGGTTACAAAGCGACGTTGCGCCGAAAGCGTCGTGGTCATGGCGGCACCAAATCTTTCGAAAGACACCGTACGCCGCAGGCGCGCGGTTTCAAGCGCTGCGAACGTCCCCTAGCGGCAAGATTCTACAATGAAAATCGCACCTTGGCGCAGCGTCCGCAAAGGCTTTCAATGCAAGCCATTGGCGGGCACGAGACCCGCGCCAGGGAGCACGCCATGCCGACACGCGAAGAGGTCATTGAACGCCTGACCAAGGAAGGTACGTTCGAACTCGCCACCGACACCTCGCTCGGCTATCCAATCAAGGTCTACCGCAACGCGCCGCCATCGCTGCGAGCCGTGCTGGAAGGAACACGTGCCTTCGACGATCGCACCTTCCTGATCTATGGCGAAGAGACGCTCACCTTCAAACAGCACTTCGACCGCGTCGCGTCCCTGGCGCACTTCCTGCGCGAGACGGGTGTGCAGAAGGGCGACCGCGTCGCCATCGGCATGCGCAACTATCCCGAATGGATGATCAGCTTCTGGGCGGTACAGGCGATTGGCGCTATCGCCGTTGCGATCAATGCCTGGTGGACCGGCGCCGAGATCGCGTTCGCGCTGGAAGATTCCACACCCTCGGCGCTGCTGATCGATGGCGAACGCCTCGAACGTCTCGCGCCGCTACTCCCTGGGATGAGGGGACTCAAGACCATCGTGGTCGCGCGCCGCGACGGGCAGGGCGGCGCTGGCATCGATTTCGCCATGGCCTCAGGCCGTCCTGCCGATGGACTGCCGGCGGTCGAGATCGCGCCGAATGACTATGCGACCATTCTCTACACCTCCGGCACGACCGGTAAGCCGAAAGGCGCCGTCGCGACACAGCGCAATCACGTCACCAACATCATGAACACCCTCCTGGGTGGCGCCGTTGCGCGCGGCCTGCTCGGTGACTTCGGCCCGCCGCCGGCCAATGCACCGCAGGCCGCCGTCCTTCAGACATTCCCGTTCTTCCACATCGGCGGCATGTCAGGCCTCTACGTCGGCACGGCGACGGGCGCGAAGATCGCGCTGATGTACAAATGGGATCCGGGCGAGGCCGTCCGCCTCGTCGAGAAATACAAGCTGATGAGCGTCGCCGGCGTTCCCATTGTTGTGCGGCAATTGCTCGAAAGTGCCCGTTCTTCGGGCGCCGACGTCTCCTCGTTGATTGGTATCGCGTCGGGCGGCGCCTCGGTCCCTCCCGACCTGATCCGCCAAATCAACAAACAGTTCGAGTCCAAGACCATGCCGGGCAACGGCTACGGTCTCACCGAAACAACCAGTGCCGTGATCAGCAATGGCGGTATGGATTACTTCGCGCATCCCGACAGCATCGGCCGACCTGTTGTCACTTGCGAGGCGCGGATCGTCGATGAGAACGGCAAGGATGTGCACACCGCCGAGGTCGGTGAACTCTGGCTCCGTGGCCCTAACGTCATTCCCGGCTATTGGAAGAACCCTGAAGCTACGGAAGCGGCGTTCGGCGGCGGATGGTTCCGTTCCGGCGATCTCGGCTATCGCGATTCCGAAGGGCTCTATTACGTCGTCGATCGAAAGAAGGACGTGATCATCCGTGGCGGCGAGAACGTCTACTGCGCGGAGGTCGAAGCCGCGATCCTCGAACACCCGTTGGTGAAGGACGTCGCCGTCGTTGGCTTGCCTGATGTGGAGTATGGAGAGCAGGTCGCCGCTGTGATTCAAGTGGCTAACGAAGGCGCCGCCGCCAAGCTGCCCGACGAGCTGCGCAATTCGCTCGCGGCGACCTTGGCCAAGTTCAAGATCCCGTCGTCCTACAAGCTGACCGAGCACGAGCTGCCGCGCACCGCCACCGGCAAGGTCCTGAAGCGCGAGTTGCGCGAACTGTTTGGAAAGCGTCCGGCCTGATGCCATAGGGGAGCTTCCGTATACAGACTCCCCAAATTGATGATCGGTGACGCCCCGCTACGTTGAATCCCGTAATACGAACGGTCAGTTTTGGGCGTGAGTCATTCTGCTTACGGAGTATCCCGGACTTTCCCGCACGCGAATCTCCGTACGCGGAATTCCCGGCTATTGATTCGTCTTAGGCTTAACGATGCTCCAACCATCAGAGCGAAGGGGAGCATCGATTGTCAGTCTCATTCAACACGGCGTGCCACGATACGGCCGCCCGCCATTCCACCGCCTTTCCCGTAACCGCACTCCGTCCCGTCAACCAACCGGCCACCTCCGCCGCAAGTCTTCCGGAACATCTCGCACGGCTTCGTGACCTCGGCACCGTTCAGCGCTTTTCCCGCAATGAGCCGATCTTCCACGAAGGCGACGCTGCCCGTCACATTCTCCAGATCGTCAGCGGTACGGTCCGCCTCTGCCGGCACATGCCCGACGGCCGCCGTCATGTGGCGGAGTTCGTGCTGGCCGGCGATCTCTGCGGTGTGTTCGGCGGCGCGACGCAATCGTTCACCGCGGAAGCGGTGACCGACGTCATCGTGATCGCCTATCCGCGTGCCCAGTTCGACCGCATGTCAGAAAGCGATCCTGCTTTCCGGGCCAAGGTGCTCTCGCACCTCTCCACGCATTTGCTGTCGGTCCAGATGCACAGCTTCGTGCTCGGCTGCCAGAACGCAAGGGAGCGCTTGGCCTCGTTCATCCTGCACCTGGCCGAGCGCACGGGCGCGTCACGGACCGGCCGCGTCGAACTCGCCATGGGCCGCCAGGACATCGCCGATCACCTCGGTCTTACGATCGAAACGATCTGCCGTGCGATCACCGCGCTCAAGAAGGAGCGCGTGCTGGATGTGCCCAACACGCACCAGATCGTACTGCGCAATGTCGACGCGCTGAGCGATCTCGCCGGGGCCGCCTCGCTGAATTAATCGCCGGCACTGACACCGGTATCTCAACCCGACTGCCATTCACGGGTCTGCATAATGCACGCGCTTGTCGAAATTCTTTTCAATGCCTTCATGACGCTTGAAGCCTGGACCGCCACATCCGGCGATCTCATCGATCACATGATGCGCAGTCTCCAGAGCGGCCTGGTCCTCGCGACGATCCTCGTCACGTCAGTTCTGGTATTCGGCCTGGGTTGCGCCTGGGCTCTGTTCGAGCGCCTTCGTGCCTCCGCTGCGCACTATCGCATGAGCGGCTTACTTGCCCGCGCCCAATCCGAGATTCGCTTTCGAGAAGCTATGATCCTGGCCTGCCCACAAGCCGTGGTCGTGATGGGTGCCGACATGCCGACACCTCTCAGCTATCGCGGTGGCAGTGCCCTGTTGCAGGAGTGCCTGGCTGGCCCAGACTCAGCTGCCCTGACGAACATGGTCGATGCGCTACTCGAAGGCGGCACCGTCTTCGAGGTCAGAGTCCGAACAGAGCGCCATCCGAGCGTGATCGTGCAAGGTTCGGTTGTCGGCAGCCGTGCTGCCGTTTTCCTGCGGACCGAAGAGGGTTCGCCTGCGCTGGAGCGCGATCTCAAATCTCTGCTCGAAGCGATGCCGATGCCGGTCTGGATTCGCGGCCGCGACCTGTCGTTGACTTGGGCCAATCGTGCGTTCCTTGCCGCCACCGGCTCAGGCTCCCTCGAAAAGGCGCGCAGGGCGGATCCCCGCATTGTTCGTGCCGAACGCGATCTCGTTGAGGCGGCGCTCGAGGGCAAGGATGTGCTGAATGAGCGGCGTTACAGCGTTATTGACGGCCGCCGCCGTGCGCTTGCGGTCGATGTCATGCGGTTGCCGAGCGAGCGCGTCGCCGGTGTTGCGCTCGACGTTACGGAGTCGGCGCAAGCGGAGGGACAACTGAGGCTTGTCACGGAAGCGCAGTCGGACATGCTTGATCGCCTTGGCACTGCCATGGCGATTTTTGGCGCCGACCGCAAGCTCGCGTCGTGGAACAAGGCTTTCGCTGCGATGTGGAGCCTGGAGGATGCCTGGTTGGGCACACGTCCGGCGCTGGAAGACATCTTCGATCGCCTGCGCGAGACGCGCCGTATTCCTGAGCAGCGCGATTATCAGACTTGGAAACGCGAACATCTTGCCCTGTTCGAGAACGACAATGGCGAGATCGACGAAGCTTGGCACACGCCTGGAGGGATCAATGTCCGCGTGAAGGCGCATCCCCACCTATTGGGCGGAGTATTCTATCTATTCGAGGATCTGACCGACACGTTGAAGCTCAGCACGCAACTTCATCTCCTGGCGCAGACGCAGCGAGCCACCTTGGACGCGATCGACGACGGCATGGCGGTGTTCGGCCCCGACGGGAAGCTCAAGATCCACAACGCCGCGTTCGCCGCGCTGTGGAAGTTCAGCGAGCAAGATCTCGCTTCCGGGCCTCATCTCGCGATGCTTGGACAGATGGCTATCAATCGCACCGGACGAGACGGCATCTGGAACATGATCGCGTCCGGCATCACGTCGTACGAACCGGCGCACTGCGGTGAGTGGGGGCGTGTCCTGCGCGCCGATGGCCGCGTGTTGGCGCTGCATCTCACGCGGCTGCCCCTGGGCGCGGTGCTGGTCACCTTCGAGGACAATACCGACCTGGAGCGGTTCAGCCACGAGGCGCTCGGCGCGTCGGCGGCCTGATCAAGCCGATACGGGCTCGCCGGCGTAAAATTGCAGGCGCTGTTCCATCTCCGCGGCCGCTGCCCGCAGCTTGGTAGCAAGGGTCGGGTCCATTCCAGCATCCGCATAGGCGCGCAGGTCACGTGCGATCACCATGAGCTGATTATCGGCTGTATCCATGGGCCCCGCGTGCATCCCTGCTCCCAACCGCATTTTGGGGAATCTTGTTCCGTCTGGTTGTGGGCGCCAGCTCGGGTCAATACGTTTAGGTGCTTGTACCTAGGACCCTCTAAGTGTCTGATTTTATTACGGGTCTGAAAAAGAGTGTGATCGGCTGCTGCGGTATCGTTGGCGCGGCGCGTTCCGGTTGTGCAGAATGGTTGGGACTGTTTGACCATTTTGAGTACCGGCAGCAACACAGCATCATCGTCCTAGTCTCATGTCATTTGATGGCTCAGTTGATCGCCTTGGTCCACGCGGAAGGCCGAACAGCGCGCGTGGGTTGAAACCATATTTTCAGCCTGAGTTCAGGTTCGGCTGTTTATCTAAAGGCGCAACACAAAGGATCGGTGGAACACGGGGTCGCGTTTGTTTTGGACCACTGCCGCTCGAGGGTTAGGCGGGGACATGTCAGAGGAAGCTGTTATTTCGGTGGTGGACGACGACGCCGGCGTCCGGGATTCCCTGCGGCTGTTGCTGGAATCCGCGAACTACGTGGTCAAGGCCCATGGCTCCGCCAAGCAGTTCCTGGATGAGAAGCACGCGACGGCCTGCGTGATCGCCGACATCCGGATGCCGGAAATGGACGGTTTGGAGCTCCAGCAGGAGATCGTCCGGCGCGGCTCCGGGCTACCCGTTATCATCATTACCGGCCATGGCGACGTCCCCTTGGCGGTTCGCGCGATGAAGGCCGGTGCGGTCGATTTCATCGAGAAGCCGTTTGATGATGAACAATTGCTCGCGAGCGTGAACCGCGCCATCGAGATCGGGCGCAAGACCCGGGGGGCGGCGGCGGAGGCCGCTGCGGCGGAACGCCTGCTTGCCCTGCTGACGCCCAGGGAACGGACTGTTCTCGACCAACTGGTTGTCGGCCGCTCCAACAAGGTGGCCGCCTATGAGCTTGGGATATCGCCCCGGACGGTCGAGATCCACCGTGCGCATATCATGGACAAGATGAATGCGCGCAGCCTGTCGGATTTGGTGCGCATTTCGCTTTCGGCGGCGAAGCCCGGAAACGCCTAGGACTAATCCGTATAGCGAGTTGGGTCTTATGGCCCTAAGGTCCGCGCTGTTCAGCTTGGGACTGAATGGCGTTGGGTGTGAAGAAAGATCGCGTCGTCTGCGTCGTTGACGACGACGAGGCGGTGCGGGACTCAGTTCTTGTGCTGCTTCAATCCGAGGGTATTGCCGCACGGGCATTCGCGTCCGCGGCGGAACTCCTCTCGGACGGCGATGCCCTGTCAGCCGCCTGCTACGTCCTTGATGTGCACATGCCTGGGATGGGCGGCGTTGAACTTCTCGCGCATCTGCGCAGCGCAGGCGTGTCGGCCCCGATTTTCCTGCTCACCGGGCGAGCGGACGCTGCGTTGAAGCGCGCAGCGTTAAGCGCCGGCGCCAACGCGTTGCTCAACAAGCCCAATGCCGAGCTGCTGGATCTCATCCGCGGCGCGTTTTGATACGCACGATTGCGTAAGGACTTTGTCCGAATATCGCCGGCTGCCGCAGCGCGTCACTGTTCCGGTG
>Ga0207680_10000325_pt1 | contig 22882 bp, 19 predicted proteins | sample KBSS23metaG_FD_184321 | JGI IMG/M metagenome (GOLD analysis project Ga0207680, IMG submission 184321) | Switchgrass rhizosphere microbial communities from Kellogg Biological Station, Michigan, USA - KBS S2-3 metaG (SPAdes) (version 2) | ecosystem: Host-associated > Plants > Roots > Rhizosphere...
TGATGATCCGGCGACTCGAGGCGATTAAAAGGGGCAAAAACTGAGGGGAGAATGGTCGGGATGGGCAGATTCGAACTGCCGGCCTCTCCCACCCGAAAGGAGCGCTCTACCAAGCTGAGCCACATCCCGACTGAGGGGATTAGGATACTCAATTAGCTTCCCCAGCTTCAGACTGGGACCCTGGACCCTGTAACATGGCATAGGGGGAATGTCGAAGCGAGCGCAATGCCTGGCTTGTCGGTATCCCCGTGGGCATCTGCTGCGTATTTACTTTGAGGACCAACGGCTCCGGCCCGTCTGCGACCCGGTAATTGTGATGAGCGCGTCAAGCTTTAGGCGAACGAGAACTTTGGCCCGACGCGTTGCCGCGATGACGCTCATCGAGTTGATTGTGGTCATCGCGATCATCGCCATTGTTGTCGCCATTATCTTTCCCGCGATTGCGAATACACGCCAAGCAGCTAATAGAGCTTCCGCGATCAAGCAGTTGGGGCAACTCGGCCAAGCAGCGGCGCTTTACTCGGGCGATAACGATGGATTTTGGGTGCCATCGACCAATTACGGCGTTCCCGAAACGGATCCAGGCCGGATGTGGTCGACGAATCTTTTTACGTACGCAGGTGGCAGTAAGGGTCCATTCATCGCGAAGGACACAAAGGGCCAATATCCAGGGAGTTGGGAGCTGCGCGGCTGGGGAAGTTTTGGAATGAACTCCGCCACGGCGATCGACCCTGAGTTTGGATGCACCGATAATACGGATGACAAAACGAATTGCCAGGCGTTCACAGACGGACTCATCATCGACAAGACGTTGAACCCCGCCGCGATTCCGATTATCACGACGACGCCATCAGGTCCGAGCGCAGAAAACTATCGCGGCTACGAATTCAACCCTTATAACGGGTTGCCGCGTAGTGACGACGTGACTCAGTCACCTCCACTCGTCAGTGATCGTGACTTGGTCATCGAGTTTCCGGTGCTCTCAGGTGAGGAACTCAAACCGGTTTACGCTCCTTATAATCGGACAGGGAAGGATGAAGGAGTCGCCCCGATTCTCTTCGCGGATTCGCATGTGAAGACCTTCAGTGCGAAGGCGATCCGAAACGGGAACACGGGAATTATTTGGCGTTTCCGCTGAGTTAGAGCGTGAAGTAGAAGGTCGCGCCTTTGCCGATCTCGCCTTCTGCCCAAACGCGGCCGCCGTGTCGTTCGATCACACGCAGCACGTTTGCAAGTCCGATGCCGGTACCGGGGAATTCTTCTGCTCGGTGCAGTCGCTCGAATGGCTGGAATATCTTGTCGACGTACTGCATGTCGAAACCCACGCCGTTATCGCGGACGAAGTAAGCGTGCGCGCCGTTCTTGTCCAGCGAGCCAACTTCGACGAAGGGATTCTCACCACGCGATGCAAACTTGCATGCATTTTCCATGAGGTTAACGAGAGCTACGCGAATCAAGCCCTTATCGGCGTGCACTTTGAGATTGGATTCGATGCGGAACTCCGTCTTCGGACATGCGCCACGTGCTTTGATATCCTGAGCAATGAAATCGGCTAACTCAGTTAGGTCGACGTCTTCCTTGTTCATCTCCTTGCGTTGCAGTTTCGAAAGTTCGAGCAAGGTCTCGACGGTGCTCGCCATATTCTTTGCGGCCTTGATCAGACGCTGTAGAGTTCCAACACCGTCTTCATCCAACTGCGCCGCGTGATCTTCAAGGAGGATATTGCTTTGGGAAATGACAGATCGAAGCGGGGCGCGCAAATCGTGGGAGACGGAATAGCAGAAGGATTCCAGTTCTCGATTCGCAGAACGGAGGGCAACGGTTCTTTCCTCGACTCGTTCTTCTAATTCAGAATTTAATTTCTTGACGGCCGATTCGGCTTGCTTTTGCTTTGTGACGTCGCGCTGAATTCCCCATGCGCGGTGGAGCATGCCATCTCTTTGAATTCCAAGCAGGTTATTCAAATAGTAGTGGCGTTGTCCGCCCGGATCTAAATTCATCGACTCAGCGCTCTCTAGTCGGAAGTTGCTTCTGATGAACTTGCGTAGGTAATCGATGCTTCGGCTGTCGTTTCGGGGCAGGAGCTCGTTGAGTCTCTTTCCAATCACGTCGCTGGCAGAAATAAAACCGTGGTGTCGTGCCATCGTGTCGTTGCATTCTGCGAGGTAGCCGTATCGGTAGAACGCCTCGATCTGTTCGTCGATTGGGAGATCGGTTGGAACTGGCCGCTCGAGTTCGAAACGCCAGATGGAGTCGGAGCTTTGGGCCAAAAATGCGCGGTAGCGTTGATCGCTCGCTTCCAACGCATCACGCGTTCGCTTCTCTTCCGTGATGTCGCGACCAAAGACGGTCATTCCATCGGCGGTCGGATGCACTCGATACTCTGTCCACAGTTTTGAAAGTGGGTCGTAGATTTCGAAGCTTGTCGGCAGTCCTGTTCTTCGCGAGTCTCCGAGCTTTGCCATCAGCTCGCCGCTGAGGGTTGCGGTCAGCGGAGAATTCATGAGCATGTCGCGAGGCGTTCCGAGAAGAGCGAGCGCGTTTTCGTTGGCGTAGAGAACGTTCCAATCCAAGTCGAGGGCCATGACCGCCTCAGCGATCTTGTCGAGGAGGCGCGTTGTGCGATCGTTGGCTTCGCGTGCCGCGTCCTGCGCCAACTCGCGTGCTTCGATTTCCCGCTCTAGTCGTTGCTGACCTTCGGTCGCGAGCTTGGCGACCCTCTCTGCCTGCCTTCGTGCTGAGACGATAGAGCCGCAGAGGGCGGAGATGACGAGAGAAGTTCCGAAGTATTCGGCGAGGCCGATCCACCCGGTCGGAGTTGCTAGACTCCCCGGGCCGCTAAATTTTGCAAAGAAAGGAATTCCGATTGCGGCGCCCATCAGTGCGGTCAGCATTCCGAGTCGCATACCGCAGATGGCGCTCACGATGAACACGGCGATCGCATAGGTTGCGAAGGGATAGTCCTGAAGGAGGACAGGCTGCAACATCATGCGCAGCAACGTGGTGATGAGCAGAGCACCCGTTACGATGAGAAGGGTGAAATAGATTTCGCGTCGGCGTTTTGCCTTCGCGTTCAAGCGCGAGGCATCGATGGCAGCCGATTGGGCCGGTCGATGCGATATGTGACGCTTTTTGTCTTCCTGACTGACGCGCGGTTGCGTAAGGCGGCCTTCCATTGCCTCTCCCTCTCACGCAATTTTACTGTACTCCTGGCGGAAAGAAACTGAATTATTGCGATCCTTACGCATTTACCTTGACGCAGCTAACCTAAACTGAAACCAAGTGCTGGTGATTTTACGGGGAGTGTATAGTCCCGGATTGCGATGACGCGAAAGCAGATCCTCAAAGCACTTGAGACGGACGTGCTCCACGCGGGCTCGGTCTTGCTGGGCGCGCATCTTGTCCGAGGTGGTCGACGGGCGCGAATCGTCGAGGTGGAGGCGTATCGCGCGGAAGATGATGCTGGATCGCACGCGCATCGAGGGCGGACCAAGCGGAACGACGTGATGTTCGGGAGGGCAGGGATCGCCTACGTCTATTTCAACTACGGAGTTCATTGGATGCTGAACGTGACTGCGCATCCGGAGGGACGTGCAGCGGCGTTGCTCGTCCGTGCGGCGGAGCCGCTGGAGGGCTTGGATGAAATGTTTGCCGGGCGACCCCGAGCAAAGCGTCCCGAAGACCTCCTTTCCGGCCCAGGAAAACTTGCCTCCGCGTTCGATATCACCGGGGGAGATTACGGAGTCGACCTGTTCGATCCGAAGAGCGAATTACGGGTTGAGCCGGGCAAAACGGTTATGAACGTGGTACGGGACGTGCGGATAGGGCTGGGGAAAGGGCGTGGCGAGGAATTGCCTTGGCGATTCGTCGACGGAGATGCTCTCCGCTGGATTTCTAAAGGCTTATCGGCGAGCGCGTTTTCGCAAGAGAAGCGCGCCTAGACCAGTGGTGAGCGCGAACAGCGTGGCAGGTTCTGGAACGGCCTGATTCGGGTGAGCAGCGTGTCCTCCGCCTCCAAATCCGGCTCCGACCGCGCCAACCGCAGCGAGGCTGCCCAAGTCCATGCCTTGCGGCATTTGCTGAGCTTTCTGGTACCAGTTGTCAGATCCTGGGGTGTTGCCGGCTCCTAGCTTGATGGGCTGGCCGCCCGGTCCGATTCCACCGATGTCGCCGGGGCCGAGAACGAGAGTCTTTCCTTCCTTGTTCGTGAGCTCGACTTCGCCATCGCTAACGGAAACTTTGCCATCGGCGCTGACCGTGAATTCTGTTCCTCGAGCGGTAGCGGTTGCGACTGGCGTTTGAACCGCGGTGCGACTGCCGTTCTCGTCCTTCACCCACACCTCGCCGCTGTTCAGTCTGATTCGGCGAAGAGTCTTGGCGCTCTGGACGATCAGATCCGTCTGCTCGTTGATTCGCATGGCGGAACCGTCGGTGAAAGTGATTTCAGCGAAGGATCGGCGGCTCGTCCGAACCGCGAAGCCTTCACGAACCGACTGTCCGGTCTTTGCTTCAATAAAGTCTCGAGAAGTGTCAGCTGGGCCCTTGCTGATCTTGGCGTTCCTAGCCGCGCTGAACTTACCGACGATGGGGTTGCCCTGGCCAGCGGCCAGTACGGGCGCCACGAGGATCGCGGCTGCCAGAGTTAGGTTCAAAATGCGGGGCGAAACAATATGCATGATCGGGCCAAAGTGCCGAGAGGCACCACCCTCATAGTATCAGCAATGAGGCGGCCACTAGGGCTTAGGAAATACCAGTTTTTGCCGGTCTGGATCTTTCCTTTCGCTTCCGCGAGGTTGACAAATCTCGCATGCCGGTTACCCGGTAGCACTCCATATGTTCCGGCAATCCCTTGATGAAGACTTCGCCCAAAGACTCGACCTCGAAGTGGTCACTGACCAACCGCATAGTAGTCGAATCGATCACTACGTCGGATGAGTTGGTCACACCCTGAAGGCGTGACGCGATGTTGACGACGTCGCCGATGACCGTGTAATCGTGGCGCACTTTGCTGCCGACGTGTCCTGCAACTAGGAAACCATTTGTGACTCCAAATCCTGACGAGAGGACAAACGATTCGCCATCTAATGTCAGCGGCTCCTTGGACGCTTCGCACATGCGCCATGCGGCACGAACCGCGCACACTGCGTCATTGGGAATGGGCACGGGGGCGCCGAAAAGCGCCATGACGCCATCGCCCATAAACTTGTCGATCGTTCCGTGCTCTTCGTAGATGATCGTCGTCATTTTTTCGAAGTGCGCGTTCAGAAGTTTCACGACAGTTTCTGGGGTGTGTAACGTGGTGAAGGCGGTGAAGCCTCGGATGTCGCCAAAGACAACAGAAGCGCGATAGCGTTGCGCCGCGCCTTCTTCTTCGCCCTTGATAATGCGCTCAAGGACTTGTGGTGAGACGTATCGCGACCACTTGCGACGCAGCGCTCCACGTTCGAAGTAAGTTACGAGGATGATGCTCGACATCATCAACAAACTCGGGACTACCCACGGAACGTAGAAGTTGAAGCGCGAAAAAACGGTAATGGAATAGCCGACATATAGAAGAGTGCAAAGAAATAGGATCGCGGGGCCGCGCCAGTTAAAGCTTGAGCGGACGCCGGCGGCACCTGCGACAACTAATCCAAAAACGAGAATCCATACAGACCAAATTGGCGCTTTCACAATAAACCCGTTATGAAGGAGCGCGTTGAGATTGAGCGCTTGCAGGAAGACGCCAGGCATCGTCTTCACCCAACCCATTGAACCGCTCAATGAGTCATCGCTGTGGTTTGTAAATGCGGTCACGAAGAGATCGTAGTTCTCGCGATTTAGCTCTTGACCTGTTCGTCCGACGAACACAATCTTTCCCCGAAACGTGCCTTTGGGGAATGTGCCCTTCACCAAGTCTGTAAAGGTGACATTCAAGCCAAAGGATGCGTTTCCGGCGGGAAAATCCATATACGCGCTAGGAATAAGAAAGCGGGTGTTGAACGGGTCTTGAATGACGGGACCGCTACGCGGAATCATCACGTCCCCCACTTGGAATCCATCTTTGCGGATCGTCAAATTGTTCTGATCCAACCCTCTCAGCTTCAAATAGGCTGCGGCTGCCATTGATGGTTTTGGCTCGTCCTGGAAATACATAAACGGGGTGTACCGTCGCACGACGCCGTCGACGTCCTGGGGAACTTCAGCGCACCCGTCTACCGAGTTCGACAGGAAGTCAATGTTCAGGTCGTCGTTGTAATAAGGCTCTTCAAGTGACTCCAGTTTTTGCACATAATCCCGATCGATGCGCATAGGCTGTACGACATTGCCTGCTTGTTTCAAAGCAAGGTCGAGGTCTTTGTCGTCTTTTGGATTTGTTGCGCCCCAGAACAAGACGTCATAGACGATCAGGGATGCTCCATCCTTAGCCAAGTTGCGAATCACTTTCGCATGGAGGTTTCTGGGCGCCGGCCACCGAGTCTTGAGTTCTACTTCGCTTTGGTGATCGAAGCCCACGACCATGATGCGCGGATCGATGCGATCCAGCTTGGAGCCGCGGAAGAAGAAAAGGAAATCGTAACCGGCTCGCTCAAGGGCATAGAAGGGAGCGAACTCGGGGACGTAATGAGAATCTCCGGATGTGAATAGAATCGAGCACGTCGCGATAAGGAGGGCAAGAAGCGTGTTCTGCACGGCCTTGGCCGGCAGCCATAGCCATCGCTTCTTGTTCATAGATACAGTCTATTACAGGCTTAGCCGCAATATTTGCGCTCGATTTCGATGACTTTGTTGAGCCGGCGGACATGCCGGTCCTCACCTGAGAATTTAGCGTCCAGAAACGCCTTCATCATCTCGCGGGCGACCTCGATCCCTAGTACACGGGAGCCTAGCACGAGAACGTTCACGTCGTCGTGCTCAACGCCCTGGTGGGCTGAATAAGTGTCAGAGCAATTGCCGGCTCGAATACCAGGCATCTTGTTGGCGGCGATACACGCGCCAAGGCCGCTTCCGCAGATAAGGATGCCTCGCTCGGCCCGGTCCTCGATAATCTCTTTGCCTAGTGCTTCGGCGAAATCGGGGTAGTCGCTCGGCTCGGCGTTGTGAGCGCCGACATCGATGAGGGTGTGCCCCATCGCTTCAAGATCGACTTTGAGGGAAGTTTTTAGATCAAAGCCAGCGTGATCGGAACCGACGACGATGTTCATCGAAGCCAGATGTTACACGAAGCACGCCTAACCAAAAAGAAAACGATCCGCTCTCGAAAGAGCGGATCGTTTTAGTGCGTTTATCGTGAGTGGCGAGAGCGAGTTCGCTTCGCAGCAGCTGGCTTCGGCGGGGCGGGCGGCGCCATCCCGTTCGGCTTATAGCTCTTGCTCACTTCGATGAATGCGTGCTCCTTGGCAGCGCGAATGGTCACTCCTAACTGAGTGACTTTTTCCACGACCATGTCGTTGCTGATCACATCGCCAACTTTCGCGAACACGGTTTGATCGTCCACCTTCAACGTGGCGAACCCGGTTGGGGCGCCCGTGATCTGATTCACGACGACTCCTTCCACCGTGATGACGGGGAAGTTGACCATCGCGGATGGAAGGCCTCCATTCATCGGATTGACCGCCGAGTTACCACCCAGGCTGTTGCCTGAGATTTCTCTCGGTGGTGCCGACCGCTGACTGGAGCCATGTTCGCGAGGCAACACTTCGCGGAACGGATTTCCTGCGGCTGGGCCGGCGGGCCGGCTCCAGGCTTCGATCTGTTCAGCGTAGATTTGCTCGCCACCCTGAGGTTCCACTTCTGCCGACGGCGTTGGCGATCCGGCAACGATGTTATTCGTGTCCGGCGCTGCCTTCGCAACGGTCTTCGTGTTCTTTGGCTGATTCAACAACGTGGTGACGATGAAGATCAGCGCGACGCCGATTCCAATGATCAGCAGCAGAACTTTCGGGGTGTCTTTTGGCGATACTTTCATTGCTATTTTCCTGGCGTACTGACCGACGATGCGGAGGTTCCGTCATTGATCCTCGGAGTGATGAAGACGAGAATCTCGCTCTTCCTTCCGGTGACGTTTGTGTTCCTAAACAGCTCGCCTACGAGAGGAAGCTTGGAAAGGAGCGGAACTTCACGAACGGTCTTGGTCATTTCGTCGCGGATCAATCCACCGAGAACGATCGTCTCGTTGTTCTTGACCACGAGCGTGGTTTCTGCTTCGCGCGTGCTGGTTTGCGGAACGTTGTCCGAATCCACCGACGTGATCGTGCTGACCACTGGGTGAACTCTCATCGTCACGTCGCCGTCAGCGTTGACGCGTGGTCGGATGAGCAGGATGATGCCGATCGGGAATTCCACGATCTGCGTGTTCTGCGTTCCGAGTGCGCCTGCCGTTGCGATGTGAGCGCGAACGGTGTCACCGATGAAGATGTTCGCGTTCTCGTTGTCGATCACCTGCACGCTTGGCGTCGCAAGGATCTTTGCTTCCTTACGCGTCACGAGTGCTTGCAATAGAGCTGAGAAGTTCCACGGTGCTCGGCTGAAAAGGCCAAAGCCTCCGGGTCGAGTGACGAAGTCCTGGAAGTTGTTCGCCGGCGCATCGGGATCGTCGTCATGAACCGGAGTTCCAGGCGGCGTTTCGATGAAGTTGAACTGGCTCCAGCTCCACGAGAAACCGATGTTCGAGTCGCTGGACGGTGAGTAATCAACGACCTTGACTTCGACGGTTACCTGCTTCGGCTTGACATCGACGGTCGAGAGCATCTGCACCGCTTGATCGATTCGAGTCTTAGAGCCGCGGAGGACGAGCTGCTTGGACATTTCGCCCGGCAGTCGTCGATTCTCGCTTTGGCCGCTACTACCCGTGCCGTTTTCGGTTTGAATGTTTGGCAGGTTCGATTGCTGAATGTTGCCGTTCGATCCGCCAGTGCCTCCGCCCGAGCCTGAAGTCGCGCTGTCAGAGAAGGCGCTGTTCTGCGCAGACAATGGTTTGAACGTCGGGGACGCAGGTGCATAGTTCTCAGGACCGGCGATGGACACAACGTCGGGCATCGCTTGCTTGAGGAACTGGATTAGCACCGGTGCGCTGCTATATCGGATTTCGTAGGTCGCGAAGACCTGCTCTGAACCCGGCGCTGGATTCTCGGTGTCGAGAAGTGCGAGCGTTGCTTTCGCTTCGGTTACGCGATCGTCCTTACCGGTTACGATGATGCTTCCACCGCTATCTCCTTGCGAGACGGCTCGGAAGCGAACATCCGGATACATGTCGGAAAGAACTTCGACGACCTTGGTGGGGCTAACAAGATGCACTGCGACGATCGATGTGGTCGTTGCTGTTGCATTTGCGAGAAGTCCCTTCGCGGTCTCGATGTCTTCCTTCGTGCCCGTAAGAAGAATCTGGTCGGTTCCCACTGGTTGAGCGGTGAGATAGGGAAGCGCACCACGCAGCAACGATGCTGCGTCGGCGGAAGTGACGTTTGTGAGCGTCATCTTAAAGCGAAGGCCAAACGGCTCAAGTGCTTGGCGCATGTCGGTAGCGTTTGCGACAACGAACGTTTGGCCAACGCGTCGATAGATCATTCGCGCGGCAGTCGTTACGTATCGCAATGCCTCGTCAGCATCGCCAGCAGTTACGTCCAGCGTGACAGCGGGATCTTCTTTGCCGACATAGACAATGTTTGCACCGGTTCGGATGCCGACCGCGCGTAGGACGCTCGATAGGCTTGTGTTCGCGAACACGAGTCGAAAAGCTTGTCCGTCAGACTGAGCGGATGCCATTGCGGCAACCACCAAGATCAGAGTTACAAGAAAGCAACGAAATATCCTCATCGGATAGCCCCTCCTGCGGATCCTGAAGGCTCTACGGTTGCCGTCGTGGTCAGCGCAGAGTTCAAGTCCGTTACATAGCGAATCAAAGTAAATGACAATGTTGTTGTCTTGCCCTCGGGATCACGCTTCCATGTGATTCCACTCATGTTCATCAGGCGGTCCGACCTTAGCAAGGAGTAAGCGAAATCGCGCACTCCTGTGTAAGGTCCCTGCACGGTTAACGTGCTAGCAACCGGCCTGTAAGACGATGCGGCTTCCTGCGGTTTGTTTGGATCTGGGTGGGACATGATCGTTCCCATGTTCAGGTACTGGACCATCTTGATTCCCGCGCCCTGAGCGTTGATTCGCAGTTGAGTTAGGAACTGCGCTTGCTCATCGAGCGTGGCCACCACTGCGAACTTCTTGCCGGTAAGTGGCTCAATGTCCGCACTTCGCAGAATTAGGTCGAGCGAATTTACATTCTGTTGCTCGGCCGCTTGTTGTGCAAGATCGTCCGTCTTTCGCCTGTACTGCTGGAAGCACATAAAGCCCAGCACAAGGGCAAGCGTAACGGGAATGATCGTTGCGACAAGGTTTCCAATCTTCGAGTTCTTCATCTCAAGCACCTCCCGTCGTCGTCACGGCAGGGGCCGGTGAGAGAGAGTTCGTGGTCGCCGGCGGCACCGAAGTATTTCGCGGTGCATTCGGCGGAGCGATAAAGTCGGAAGACAGATTGAACTGAAGACCGCGAGAGTTCTGATTCTGGAACGAGTCGACGGCGGGATCGGTGAATGATCCTTCAGTTCGAATGTGATTCAAGGTGTTCACCATGGAAGCTTCATCTTTCGCTTCGCCGGCCATCCGCACATGGGTGCCGTCGAAGTGCGCTTCACTGATGCCAACTCCCGGATCGAGCGCGGAGAAGATTGCATCCATCACCCACGGGAACGGAGTTCCCTGTTTGGAGAGATCAGCAAGGATCTTCACCTTATCGTTAATCAGTTTTTGCTTTGGCGCGATCTTGATCTGAAGGTCGGCTGCCTGCACTTTAAGGTCCGCGATCCTCGCTTCGCTTTGCTCAGCGTCTGTCTTCAGATTCATGTATCCGAGGATTCCGACGACGGCGATCACGGCGGTTGCGATTGCACCGATGAACAGTGCACCGCTCGGTGCGAAGGCGCCCTGACGAGTCGGCGCGGATGGGACGAGATCAATAGTCGGAAGGACATTGTTCGCGTATCCCAATTCACCGATCGCAAGACCGATCGCGCTGAAGTATTCAGTTGAAATCGGGGTGCCAAGCTCTGCGGCGGCGGCACCCGCGGCGCGAACGTTTGCAACCGCGATTCGACATTGAATTCCCAAAGCACCTTCGAGGTAATCGGCCATCGAATCCAGGCGCGAATCCATCGACGTCATGACCGCTTGTCCGACATCCGACTGCGGGAATTGACGTCGGAAGTAGTCCATCGATCGGCGAACTTCAGTTGCCAATCGCGCCGAAAGAACTTCGTCGACTGGAGCTGTTCTTCTGGAATCCGTTCCACCGCCAACACCTGCGAGCGATTGGGTGCTGGAGAGGAGGTTTCGTCCGCCTACATCGATGCGTCGATAGAGCATCAGCTTTCCGTGATCGACAACAGCAATCTCGGTGCCTGCGTCATCGATCGCGATGAGCAACGTTGGCTCGGGAAAATTTGGCTGATAGGCAGCGCGTGTCGCCGCGAGTTGGGACGGTTCCTTCGAAACTTGGTTGATGCCGGACTTCTTCGCGATGTCATCCAGCGCGTGAAGAATCGGATCGTCGGCCGCCATTACGAGGACCTGAATGTCTCGACTGTTATCTGGTGTTGGCAGGCGCGCAAATCCAAACGCTCCGCCGGTTGGACGGATCATCTGATAGTGAGCGACTTCGCCGGCAACAACCGGCTCCAGCTCTTCGTCCGGAATCTGCGGCACGTCGAGCAGGCGTGTCATGACGCCGGTCGACGGTACACCTAACACTGCATTGGACGTCGTCGCTCCAATCTTCTTCAGCACGGTTCTCACGCGCTGAGCGATGGCCTCGACGGGCACAGGCGAGCCAGGATCCATCGATCCAGCTGGCATGGCTACCGATCCGGCTGCAGTTACGGTGTATTCGGTCCCCGCTCGTCGAACCTCGACGACCCGAATTTGATCGTTCCCAAACGCAATCCCTAACACAGGATTACGCTCAGGGCGCTTTCCACTACTTGGCATACGCCTCCTGAAATTTCCCCTACAGGTGCAATTTATACGGACTGTTTCGAAGTCTCACTCGACAGGCTAAATCCCTCTTAAAGCCGTCGATCACTACCTTTGCGTAGATATTGACTTCACTTATTAACGGCAGGTCTGCCGAGGTAAGTGTCGAACCAGTCTTCGTAAGGCTATTGTAATCCACATTGTAGTTGCCGCCAGCGTCTTTGTAATAAGTTATTAGAAGAGACTGTACATTTGCTAGCACTGTCGTTGTGGTTCCATCAGCCGTCCTTTGTAAGTTTGAGCCGCTGAGCCAGTATCGAACCGTATCCGTTGAACTGTTCGATTTATAGTAGGTAACTGAAGTTGTCGTTCCCGCAGCAATAACCATGCTTTGGGTCACAGCAGTTGGAGTAGTAGACCCCGTAGTCCAATATTGCTGCGCGTTGCGAAGGTGATCGGCGAGATCATCGATCGGGGTACGAGCCGCACTTTCGACGGTTCCTTGCCCGATCACGGTGTCCCTCGCTTGGAACGTGTTGACAAAAGCGGTGAACAGAGCCCCTGAAATGACCAGTGTCATCAGAAGGGACACGAGGAGCTCGGTGATGGACATTCCGGCCTGAGTTCGTCTCATACTCCAGCCCTCACGATGAGCGTGCCAGTCTGCTCAAGCTTCTCGCCGGTCTTGTTGAAATAAACGACGACGGTAACAGTGCGGATCGCGTCGGGTGCGGGCACCGCGCCCGACAGCTTGTCCGTCGAGACTTTCCTCACGAGCTTGAACCGCGTAGTAGGGGCCCCTGAGGAACCCGTCTTGTTCAATCCATTTGCGTCCCAGTATTCGGTCACGGTGCCGTCTGGAAGCAAGGTGCTGGAGAAGCCCGCCGTTCGAGCGTGCTCGATGGTCTGGCGGGCGAGCGTGTAAGCAGTGCTTTCGTTGCCCGTTTTGTCGATCATGCCCATCGAGAATCCATACAGGCTGAGGGCAGCCAGGATGGAGACGGCAAGGATCAAGCTCGAAACGAGCACCTCGATGAAGCCAAAGCCCCTGTTGCCTTTCTTAGTTCGCTGTGCCATCTGCAAATACCGTGTGAGAATTGTCGTTGGTTGCCTTCACTTCTTGCCAGTGATCTTTGAACCCGAACCAGAGGGCAGGATCGCTTGAATTGTCGTTGCCGCCGTTGTTGGGGAATACCACCCAACTGGAGCCGCCTAGAGTGAAATCGTTGACGATGACCGAGCCGAGGATAATGTTGCCGCCCTCTAGGTCGATGCCTGGTCCGTTGTTGCACCCGTCCTTGATGCCGTAGATGCTGCCGGCGAACACGCCCTGGCCGTTCATTTTAAGCTGAGCGCACTTGTTGTAATAGAGCCTAAATTTTGACGCGGTTGGGTCAGTGAATATCGCGTGAAGGTTGCTAATGTCGTCACCTGTCGTCGAATTTGAGTCAACCCAGATTCGAATATTGCCTAGGTGGGTTAGGAAGACATATGTTGCGTTCTTACCCGTGACTTTGATGAAGTTTAGGTCGCTCAAATAATAATCGCCGGGCGGGAAGAAGTAAAGTGGTGTGCCATTCGCACCTATGGCTTGGCCCCCGTGTACCGAGTCGCCTTGCATGACGAAGCGTGTTCCCGTAGGAGGCGTGCTATCGAGCGTGCTGGTGTCGAGCTTCACGGTAAGAGGCGCCGTGCCCAGACTTCGACTTGCTGTAGTAAATCCCGCAGTGGTTAGCTTCGTTTGAACATCTGCTAGTGTCAGTCCCGCAACGGTCGGCTCACTTGCCAACGTCGTGTCCGTTGACCGAAGCATCATGATCGTGGAATTGGCGTTGTGGGTCTGGAGCCAGGTCAAACCGCCCGCGAACATCGAAGAAGCGACCTGACTGACGCTGGGGAAGAACACTGGGTCAGGATTGTTGGCAATATTTCCTCCGTCCTTGCCCGTGTAGTCAGCGCTTCCTCCGTTCATCGAAAGAGTGCCTTTGACGGCGGACGAGCCTTCGGCTCCCTTAAAATCAACGTCTCCGTTTGCGCCCATATTGCCCTCGACGCCGGTCTTTCCTGCGGCGCCGACGCCGTTCACGAATGCGACGTTGTAAGCGTAGATCGCATACTCGTCGAACGCGCTCTTGCGATAACCGCGAACGTGTACGGTTCGAGAAATTCCGTTGACAGTGCCTGTCGAGACGACGCAAACGTCGGCCGGCGGAGCCCAGTTGCCGGTCCCGTCGCAGTTCGAACCCCAAGGCTTGACGTAGACCGAATACTTTCCGATCACCTGGTTGGTGGCGGGGTCAGTGACCGTTCCAACGTGCGGATTGCCGATCTGGCTCACTCCGCTTAGGTTGACCAAATCTCGGCTGGCGGCAGCGATCTCGTAGTTGACGCCCGCATCGGCCAAAGATACGGCGGAAGCGTAGTCGCCTTCAGTGTGGGCCCTACCGAAATGGGAGAGCGCCACGGTGCCAACTCCGGCGAGGACGGTTCCCACGATCAGTGAGAACGCGAGCGCGGTAATCAGTGTAAATCCGGCCGCCTTTGAGCGAGTTGAAATTCTAACCATGAGTCTCTCCAAACGAAACAGCCAACCTAGGTGGCTCTAAGCTAAATCATTATACGACGGTGAACCCATTTTGCCTAGAAATGGCAGGACCGCAAAACGACCATTTAGGGCGCATTCTTGTGCGTTTCTAACTGGGAGATGCGTGCCTTGATTCCGTCCTCGTCGCGAACCCGGCAATTTAACGCGGATTTCAAAGTTTCGAGAGCGCCCGCTGTGTCGCCTTGTTTGACCTGGACCTCGGCGAGATCCTGATAGGCGGGACCGAACCACGGCTCGATTTCGATGGATTTTCTATAGGTGGCGTTTGCTAAGTCAAGCTTGTTCTCGGCGGTTAAGATTTGGGCGAGCAAGCGATGATAGGCCGGGTCTGATGGCCGAACCGCGATGGCGATCCGCATGTTTTGTTCAGCCCCAGCGTAGTTCTTGTCGAAGTAATCCCACCTGGTCTGGCCAACGCGTGCCCGGGGATTAGCAGGGTCAATTCGAAGGGCAGCGTCAAAGGCACGCCGACTCGCAGCATCGTCGTGAGTCTGGTTTTGCGAAAATCCGAGTTGGGCGAACAGCTCACCGAGCCATCCCTCGGGCTTTACGGTGTTGCCTTGATTCTCGATGATGCGGCGCCTCAGCTCCGCGTCGTTCATGAACTGGTCATAGGCGGTTTGGGGGTTCTTCCACGCTTCGTTTCGATAAAGCATGGTTAGGATTTGCATCATTTGAGTCTTGGATTCTTGTGCTTTTCCATTCTTCAACAGGTACGAGCTAATGTTCCTGCGAGCAACGATACTGGTCGGATCTTCGGCTGTGATCTTTTCGAATACGGTGACCGGATCGTTCCACTGACGGACACCCCAGGCTGTCAGCCAAGTGCACCATAGGAGGAAGATCGCACCAAGCCCCTTGGCAAGTTTCTCGGATGCGAGATTGCAGAAGAACCAAGCGAGGAGTACAGCGACACCAAGTCCGGCTATGCCGGCCCGATAGGGTGCGACGAGCAGCGAGGGCAGCGGCACGAGATTGCTGATGGGAAGAAGGGCGAGGGCAACCAGGACTGCGAACCACCCGATCTTCGGGTTTCGTTTCCAGGTTGCGATCACGCCGACCAGGAGTGCCAGAAACAGCAGGAGCCCAAGGCCAGCGACCAGTAGTCCGCCAGCTTGAAATGAACCTAGACTGAGGGTATGCATCCACTTGCCGGAAGGCGCTATGAAGAGCAGCGAATAATAGAGGGCGGTTTGGCCCGCCAGCATCATTTGAGCGCCGAACCCGCGTCCGACGGGCGAGAATGGTGTCGGATAATTCGCGGCCCAAAGAGCGATGAAACCAACTGCCGCCGCGATGTATGGAGCGCTTAGCAAAACGCTAGCGCGGAAGTCTTTCTTTTCGCCAGGCGGAGCAAAGGCCACCAGCATCAAGGGAACTAGGGGAATGAGCCCGATGACTTGCTCTTTGGTGAGGGCGCCAAGAAAGAAAGCGAGAACGGACGCGGCGATCCAAGCGATGCGCTTCCAGCCTGTCGTTCGAATGCCTAGCAAGAGCGCGTAGGCGAAGCACACGACGAGGAGCGAGCAAAGCGAATCCGTTCGACCCCCGATCCAGGCGACCGTGCTGACCTGGGCTGGCTGAACGGCAAAAAGTGCTCCACTGACTAGAGCCAAACGACGGCGACCAAAAGCGGCGAGGACCAAGCCCATCAAGGCGGCGCATGTGAAGACGTGGATCAGGATGTTGGTTTGGTGATAGTAAAACGGGGTGCCGTACCAGAGCCGATTCTCGATGAAAAACGTTAGGGAAACAAGTGGGCGGAAATAGGCGCCTAGGAACGGCTTCGTGAGGACGCTGGAAAGAGTCAGTCCTCCGCCGATTCCGGAACCGTCCAAGAGCGCGTCGTCATCCCAAATTTTGACCCCGTTCAGGGAAGGAAGATAGACGACGGTCGCGAGGATGAGGACGAAGAGGAACGCGAGGCGCCACGGGTTGAAAAAGGGCTTTGCTTCCCGCTTGGGTTTCGAGTTCGGCGAGGGCAAATCAATCCTCGTTGCGCTCAGCTTCCGTTCTGAACTGCTCATTGCTGGCTCCGCCATCCTTGGCCTCCTCGCAAAGTATCGCGTTACGATTTTGGCTCACCTTGAAATCAATCAAGTTACATGCCACAAAGGAACCGCAACAAAAGAAAAGGCCACCCAGGCGAGAAGCCCGGATGGCCATAGATCAGGACGATCGTCTGCCTTACGGCTGGATGATCGCGCCATTCTCCCATCGACCGTGGTTGGCGTCCGTGCAGGTCACCTTGAAGCCATCGCCGACTGGCGTGACGGTGTAGGTGTTGGTAGCATTTTCTGGGCACTGTGGTGCGAAGTTAAGGTCTTCCAACAGGTTGCCGGATCCAACTTCCGACGAGACGTCGGTTATGGTCGGGTAGGTGGCGGCTCGCTCTCGAACCTTATAGGCTTGAACAGCGTTGGCGATGGTCTGCATGTTGGTCTGGCAGGTTTTCTTCTCGGAATCCTTGACAGAGCTCAGGTACAGAGGCAGCGCGACCGCGGTAAGGATCGCGAGGATGAGAACGACGACGAGGAGCTCGATAAGTGTAAAGGCTCCCTTCTTCTTAGAACGGTTATTCATTGTATGTGCTTTCCCTCTCTGGGCGATCGCCCTGAATTGCATCACTTCTTACGGGCCTGCAATTTACGTGCCGGGTATTGATATTTTACAGCAGTATTTGAAATTTTCCTTAAAGCTTTAGGATCCTTCAGCTAATTTTAGTCACGGCCTAGCAACTTAGCGAGGTGGTCTCAATGCCGCTTAAAACTAACCCAAATACCCCCAGCCTTATAAATCTTTAAGCTTGTCTGACTATCCTCACTACCTGCGAATAACTTGCGTGAGGTTCCAGATCGGCATATACAGGGCGAGGAGGAAGAAAAGAACGATCGTTCCTACCACCACTGTAATTGCGGGCTCCATCATGCGGACCATGCGTTGGACCGAATACTCGATGTCGCGCTCGAAGAACCTAGTGAGCTCGTCCAGCATTTCGTCGAGGTTTCCTGAGCGTTCGCCCGAGGCGACCATACGAACGACGAGGGGCGGGAAGATTCCCTTTTCCTCTAACGAGGTCGCCAGCGACGAGCCGCCTTGAACGTCCTGCGCAACTCCCATCACCGCGTCTCGGATGATGATGTTTTGCGAGGTGCGAGCGGAAACCTGAAGGGCGGAGAGGATCGGGATGCCGCCTTTTGTCGTTCCCGACCAGGTGTTCGTAAATTGTGCGATCGCCATCTTGTGGAGCAGCTTTCCGAGGATCGGAATTCTGAGCTTAAGGGCGTCGATGTTATGACGGCCGACATCGGTTCGATAGTATTCGCGAAGCATCAGGATGAGCGCGACCACGATCGGAATGATGATGAACCACCAGTGAAGAACGACATTACTTAGCGCAATGAGGAGTCTTGTGACGGCGGGCAACTGCGCGTTGAACTGCGCGTAGATCTTCGCAAAGATCGGAACGATGAAGGTCAACATGAAGATGACCACGAACACCGCTGCAGAGACAACGATGATCGGATAGGTCAGGGCAGAACGGACTTGTTCGCGCAGGTTCTGCTGTTTGTCAAGTTCCACCGCCGCGACGTCTAGTGTGTGCTCGAGCATTCCGCCGACTTCGCCGGCTTCTACCAGCGAGCAATAGAGCTCTGTAAAAATCTTGGGTCGCTTGCGCAGGGCCATTGACAAAGAATCGCCGCCGATGACATCGAGGCGAACGCCCCACAGCGCTTCTGCAAGCAATGGATTTTCAGTTTGAGTTGCAACGGTATCCAACGTTTCAACAACCGACAAACCCGCGCGAACGAGAGTCGCCATTTGGCGGCTCATCACAACCATCTCGTTCAGCTTTACGGTTCTTGGCCGCGTAAAAGAAAAGCTGGTTTGCTTCGTGCTGTGGTCGGCGCGAACTGCGTAGTTGGTGACGAATAGCTCTCGAATGCGAAGGGATTGGCGAAGCTGATTTTCGTTATCAGCGATCACAACGCCCGAGCTGGAATTTCCTTCTCGGTCCCTTGCGGTGTATTCATATGTCGGCATAACAATGTTCCTCTGTCAAATGCAAATCAATCTTCAACGTAAAGCACACGAAGCACTTCTTCCGGCGTCGTGACTCCTTCCAAAACTTTTCGCACGCCTGCTTGTCGCATCGTGCACATTCCTTCTTTCACCGCTTGATCGGCAAGCTCCATCGCAGAAGAATGTCGAAGGACAAGCTCGCGAATGGCGTCGCTCATAGGCAGGATCTCGTAAGTAGCTGTACGTCCTTTCATGCCGCGTCCGCTGCACTTGGGGCATCCGTGGCCACGTGAGATCATCACCGGCTTTGCCTTGTCAAGCTGAATTCCCAGTGCTTCTAGCGTTCCCGCACCTGCCGTCTCAAGTCGCTTGCAGTTCGGACAGACGGTTCGAAGCAGCCTCTGACCTGCCAAACCGATAACTGCAGAGCTGACCAAGTACGGTTCAACGCCCATGTTTTGAAGCCGAACTAGCGCACCAGGGGCATCGTTCGTATGGAGCGTGCTCAGTACGAGGTGTCCGGTCAAAGCGGCTTGAACAGAAATCTCTGCGGTTTCCGCGTCGCGAATTTCACCGACCATGATCACGTCAGGGTCTTGGCGCACGAGTGTTCGCAAACCGTTTGCAAACGTGACGCCGATCTTTGGATTTACCGCGACTTGATTGGCGCCGGCGAGATGATATTCAACTGGATCTTCGATCGTGTTGATGTTCAGCGTCGTCGAATTGATTTTCTGCAGTGCGGCAAAAAGCGTTGTGGATTTTCCGGAACCGGTAGGTCCGGTGACAAGAACGATGCCATGTTGCTTGCGGATAAATTTTTCGAACATCGTGCGCTGCTCGGGGAAGAATCCGAGTCGCTCGATCGATGCGTGCGATGTGCTCTTCTCAAGAATTCGCATCACGACTTTCTCGCCATAGACAGTCGGCATGATCGAGACACGAAGATCGAATTCTCGACCTCCTTCGTCGCGGAACATGAAGCGACCGTCCTGAGGGCGTCGTCGTTCGGCGATGTTCATGCTCGCCATGACCTTGATGCGCGAGACTGCGGCGGCAAGACTTCCGCGCGGAATATTCATCTGGTCGAAAAGAAGTCCGTCCAGTCGGTAGCGGACGCGGACCGTCTCTTCGTGCGGCTCGATGTGAACGTCGCTTGCGCCAAGGTTTACAGCGCCGTCGATGATCCCATGGACGAGGCGGACAATGGGCGCGTCCGACGCCAATCCCATGAGCTCGTCGTCGCTCATCTCGGCAGACGAGCCGATCTCGCCCATCTCGGCGAGCACGCTCTCTGCTTTGTGTTTCGCACTAAACGCTCGGCTGATCGCTTCTTCTAGGTCGAAAGAAAAGGCGAGATGGGGAACAACGCGCTTCCCAAGCATCGAAGCGACTTCGTCAACCGTCGCGATATTGAGTGGATCGGCAAGAGCGACTAGGACTTCGCCATTCTCTTCGTGGAACGGAAGAACGAGCTTTCGGCGTGCGAGTGATTCGGGCAGCACACGGGCCAACTCAAGGTTGATCTGAGTTTGGGTTAAGTCGACAAACGGAAAGCCCGTCGCCTGATCCAGGTACTTGCCAACCGATTCCGGCCGGGCAAAACCCAGGGCAACGAGATTCTCAACAAGGAAGCCACCAATCTCCCGTTGACGCTCCAACGCTAAGCGAAGCTGCATCTCATCGATCAGCCCTTCGCTCAAAAGCACCTCGCCTACGCGGCGAGAGAACTTGTGTTGCAGCGCTCTGGGAGTCGGCATTGCGCTTGTGCGCGCGCTTCCGTCCCCGTAAAGCGTTTCACTAACTGCCATATAGATAGGCGGGCGTGTAACGGAGACCAAAGAAACAGCAAACTCCCTAGTTTCGCTGACTCAATCTCTGTTCAATTCCCGACCAACTGCCGTGCAATTCCGGTGCCATAAAGGCGCGGTTCCCTCTCCGATGCGGTTACACTACGGCAGCAAGGCTAGTGTAACTCAGCTTTGAAAAATTTGGGAGGCCATGCCCATAAGACCGCAAATGCAGACCACCCCGCAAATTCATCGCATGGCGCCGTCCGTGGTTCACCCTCTTCCAGGTGCCCCTAGTTTTACTGGGCGCGAAGAAGAGCTCGCCAAGATGCGAGCCTTCTGGCAGAGCGGAACGGGAGTGCTTTCCCTTATCGGATTGGGGGGTGCCGGAAAAACTGCACTTTCGGAGAAATTCCTTGAATGGCTCCTCGAGCGGGACGAAGCCGACGGAGTGTTGGTCTGGAGCTTTTACGATGATCCGGATCCGAACCACTTCCTAAAGACCGCCCACCACTATTTCACAAACGGCGAAGAGGTTCAAGCCGTCGGTGCAGGCTGGTTCCACATGCTGAGCGAAGCGCTCAGCACGGGCGGAAAGTATCTGCTCGTCTTGGACGGCCTCGAAAGGGTTCAGCGGCAGCAAACCGATGCATCCGGCATCTACGGCGAACTGGAAGACCCGCTTTTGAGGGGCCTCCTCACCCGTTTGGCCGCCGGCGCTGGAAACACGCGGGCGATCATCACCACCCGATTTCCAGTCGCGAGCATTGAGCGATGGACCGGAAAGGGCTACAGCATCGTCGACGTCGACCAGCTTGCAGGCGAATCCGCTCGGGCACTTCTTAAAGTTCGAGGCGTCAAGGGGAAGGACACAGAACTTGATGGCGTGATCGCGGACTTTGGTGGTCACGCGCTGACACTCGACCTCCTCGGTGGCGCCCTTGCTCAGTTTTTCGGGGGCAATCCCTCCAAGGTTCCGCCCTCAGGCGTTCACCCGGGCACTGAGAACATCCAGGCAGCCAGGCTCGGAAAGGTCTTGCAGATGTATGAAGATCATCTGCCCGAGCGCGAACTCGACCTGCTGAGCCGTCTCTGTGTGTTCCGTTTCGGGGCTGAACTCGACGCGCTTCAGAGCATCTTTTTGGGTGAGGACAAGATCGCCGTCGCCGGCTCCCTCGCCAAAGCCACGCGTGGTCAACTTGAGGACGACCTCGAGCACCTCGTGAAGATGCACCTCGTTGGTAAGGATACGAAAGACCGCTATACGATCCACCCAGCCATTCGCGACTATTTCTACCGTCGCTTCCGTGACCCAGCCGCCGTACACCAAGCGGTTCGGGAACACCTTGTTCCCCTCGCGAAGCGGCCAGGAATCGGATTGCCGAGCGACAAAGAATCGCTAGATCTTCTGGAAGAGCTTGTTCACCACGCGATCCAGGCGGGCTCCGTTCGCGAAGCGGCAGAAATCTATATGGGTCGAATGGGCGGCAACGATCACCTCAACACAAAGCTCGGTGAATACACACGAACGTATCGAATCCTCACCGCATTTGATCAGTGCCCGGACAAGTCGGGTATGTATCACTGCCTTCGTGCGATGGGGCGAATGGAAGAAGCGTTGCGATGGCGGCCCAACAATCGCTATCTTCTTTTGCTCTCCGGCAACCTCGCGCAGTTATCTCTTGATTCGACCGAGACAACTCGAAATATCGCGAAGTCTCTTCGCGGTGAAGATGTTCGTCTTCCGGATCGCGCGCCCGACTCACCTGTAACGTCATCGATGGCTTATCTTTATCGAAACGAATTGGTCGAAGCGGAACGCGCAGCAAAACTTGAAATGACCAAGTCTCAATTTGAGGATGATCGCGTGAGGAGCGAGTTCACTCTTGTCGAGATCGAGAGAAGGCAGGGCGCATTGGAAGAAGCAAAGTTGCGGTTAAACAAAGCATCTACATGGACCCTGAATTCCGGTTCGCAAGAACATCTTTGTTTGATGCAGTTGATGCGCGCCCGAGTCGCAATCGATGAAAAAGCGTATGACACTGCGAACATCGCGGTGGATGAAGGAACGAACATCGCGCGCGAATGCGGCTTCGGATTGTGGCTCATCGAGCTGCTCATTGAACGCGCCCGTTTGCAGATGGCTCTGAACGATTACACGCAGGCAGAAGGCGCTGCGCAAGAGGCCTTTGAATTGGCCAGCTCGCCCGAATGTAGGTTCAAATTTGGCGAAAGCGAGGCGCGCCAACTCTTGCGCGCATCATTTAGCGCTCAGGGAAAGACCGCGCAACAATAGATGCCGACCTCGTGTTCTTCTCTTATTATTTTGCCGGTCGGTCCCGGCACGCATCTTCCGTTCTTGCTCGATACGTTGGATACCATCCAGCGATTTTCTCTGCCAGATCACAAGATCCTCCTTGCGGATGATTCTGCAGAAGGTTTAGGCGAGAGTGTTCGCGAGAAA
>Ga0207680_10000327_pt1 | contig 22862 bp, 25 predicted proteins | sample KBSS23metaG_FD_184321 | JGI IMG/M metagenome (GOLD analysis project Ga0207680, IMG submission 184321) | Switchgrass rhizosphere microbial communities from Kellogg Biological Station, Michigan, USA - KBS S2-3 metaG (SPAdes) (version 2) | ecosystem: Host-associated > Plants > Roots > Rhizosphere...
TCCGGACGAGTTCAAGCATGTGCTCGATTTGGTGAAGCGATCTCGCGTCGAGAGAGAGCGAGATCTCAATACTTCTGTTTTGCAACTGAAGGAAAAGCTGGAAGAAGCGAAGATCAAGGCGGAAGTTAAAGGGCGTCCGAAGCACATCTACTCGATCTTCAATAAGATGATCAAGCAGGGAATTCCCTTCGAGGAAATATATGACTTGCTTGCGATCCGCATCATCGTGGAGAGCACGAGCGATTGCTATCAAGTGCTTGGAATGGTGCACCAGCTTTGGGTGCCGATCACAGGATTGTTTACCGACTACATCGCGCGACCGAAGCCGAACGGATATCAATCACTGCACACGAAGGTGCTGGGGCCGAACGCCCAACCGCTCGAAGTGCAGATTCGAACGCGGCACATGCATGAGATCGCGGAGTACGGCGTTGCTGCTCACTGGACTTACAAGGAAGGGAAGGGCGCGGACGAAGCGGCGAAGTTGGAGCACTTGCGCCAGCAGCTATTAGACTGGTCGAGCGACGCGCGTACGAGCAGCGATTTCTTGCGCTCTGTTTCAACCGACCTTTTCTCAGAACAGGTTTTTGTGTTTACGCCGAAGGGGGACGTGCTCGATCTTCCACGTGGTTCCACGCCGATCGACTTCGCATTCCGCGTCCATACGAAGATAGGATTGACTCTGGTCGGGGCGAAAGCGAATGGCGCGATCGTCCCGCTGAATACGCAGCTAAAGAATGGCGACGTGGTCGAATTGATCACGCGATCGAACGCGCAGCCGAGTTTGGATTGGATGGAATACACCCAGTCGGCGCATACGAAAGCGAAGTTGCGTGCTTACTTCCGAAAGATCTCGCGTGACGACGACGCGATTCGTGGCAAGGAAGCTTTGGAGAAAGAGCTTCGGTCTTTCAAACTCGACTCGAAACTGTATTTGACCGACGAGCGGATGCAAGAGTTGGTCAAGCACTACAACGGCGTTGAGAATGTCACCGATGTTTTTGCGAAAGTCGGCTCCGGATTGATTTCAGTGCAAGGCGCTGTGATGAAACTTCGCGGCCTTGTTCAGGAGGCGCCGCCGGAAGGATTCACGATCAAGCGGACCGACGAAGGGAAGTTGAAGATCGGCGCGGGGGCGATGGACGGCGTGATGGTGAAACGCGCCAAATGTTGCGATCCGGTCCCGGGAGATGAAGTTGTTGGTTACGTAACGCGCGGGAAAGGAATCATGATTCACCGCAAGGTCTGTCCGAATGCAATGGCGCTGCTTACTTCCGATGCGGAGCGACTTGTACCGTATGACTGGCCATCTGATGGTAGCGGTTACCCGGTGATGTTGAAGATTGTGACGGTGAATCGTCAGGGCTTGCTGATGGACATCAGCACGATCTTCGGAGAGTCGAAGACGAACGTTTCAGCGGCGAAGATTCGCACGTTGGCGAATCACACGGCCGAGATCGAGGTGCAGATCGATGTGTCCGATACGGCGCATCTTGCCCAGGTCATGAACAAGATTTCGAACTTTGCGGATGTGATTTCGATTTTGAGAATGTTTGGGAGGACGGCAGGTAAGTGAGCGATCAGGGTTTGATGAAATGTCTGCGCTGCGGAGTGACGTTGGCCTTTTATGGCCAAGTTGGATACGCGACGAGCACGAATGCAATGTTTCGCGCCGATGGTCGAATGCTTGTAAATGTATTTGTGTGTCCGGAGTGCGGACATCTCGAGAATTTCTTGAGGCCGGAAGTCGTGCATCCGGAGGAACCCAAAGATTGAGTTTTTCTAATGTGCTGCGTTGTCTTCGCTGTAACGTGAACCTGGAGTTTGTCGGAGCTCGGGTCATTGACTACAAAACCGTGGTCCCCCGTTCACTCGCCGAGGTCTTCAATATCGGAGAAGATGTCGATGTTTTCAGATGTCCAAACTGCGGCCACATCGAATATTTCGACGTCAGGTTTGGTCATGGCGCGAATTGCCTGCCGTAGGTAGGTAGGATTCAGACGGAGTGGCGGACGAACCGGAAGTTAGATGTCTGCGTTGTGGGGCGGAAGCTGAGTTTCAAGGCAAGAAGTCCCTTGTCGATGCAGCGCCGATAAGCATCGTGCGGCATTGGGTTCATGTGAACGTTTATCAGTGCGTGCAGTGTGGGCATTTAGAAATTTTTGCAGCCTATCCGGTCGAGCAAGATTTTACTGAGAATGCACCGAATCCAACCCAATCAGATTTTCCGAGTGCTTCCGATAGGGAACGCGAAGAAGCGTTAAGGCGGATTGGGGTCGTGACGGGACCGTTAGAGATTCCTTCGGAGGATCCTGCAGTCGCGACTCAATATGAAGAAGATGCGGACCAGGGGTTTGGCGTTCACCCCGCGCTACGAAAGCAACATAGTGATCGAGAAGTCGATGAAGATTTGGATGGAGATTTTCCAATAGGATGAACGATCTAAAAGTTTTTTGCCCTCGTTGTGGTGTCGTGCTTTCGCGAATGGGACGTCGCGATATTCACTTCGGTCCGGTGTTGCGCACCGATGCGGGACGTGTGAATCAGTTTGCGACGGAAATGTTTATCTGCATGGAATGCGGACATCTCGAGCTGTTCCATCCGCGGATCGGTTCGGATCGCCGGTCGGAAAATCCGCCGTACGATATCAATGCCCCGATTCAGGCGGATGAGCCACCGCTGGAGCAATGAGAGCGGTTGTCCAGCGCGTGTTGCGCGGTTCTGTTTCCGTCGATGGCAAGGTCATCGGATCGTGTGGCCGCGGTTACGTCCTGCTCGTGGCGGCGCACAAGGACGATACAGAAGCGAATGCGAAGAAGCTGGCCGAAAAGATTTCGACCTTGCGCGTGTTTAACGATGCGGATGGGAAGATGAACATTGCGCTTGCGGATTTGCCAGCGCAAGAGGAGCCGCAGGTTTTGGCGGTTTCCAACTTCACGGTCTATGGAGATGCTGCCGGTCAAAGGCGGCCAAGCTTCGTGCAAGCGGCTCCTTATGCGGAAGGTGAGCGGCTGTTTCACGCGTTCGTCAAGCACTTGCGCGGTTTGGGTGTTCGGACAGAGACGGGGGAGTTCGGCGCGGACATGCAGGTGGAGTTGGTCAACGACGGGCCGGTGACGCTGATCCTGGAGGTTTGATCGGGATGATCAATCGTAATCTGGGTGATCTAATGATGCTTTGATGGGGTGATCCGCAACAATACTGGCGAGCATCACCAAATCAGGCAATCATCCCATCAAAAGTCACGTTCATTTGAACCTAGCACTGGTCGGTCCCAGTCTCGCGTAACCCAAGCCGGAGTCAAACGTCGGTTATGTGGAGTCTTACAAGGAGCGTATAGTTGCTAAGTAGGAGCTACGCAATAGGTTCAGAGAGAGTCGCAAGGATGGAGCTCGATACCGACGCCGCACTCGTCCGCAGGGCGAGGGATGGCGATTACGGCGCGTTTGAGGCGTTGTTTGAGCGGTATCGCGTGATGACCTACCGGTTTGCCTACCAAATGGTAGGGAGGCGCGACGATGCCGAAGATATCGTGCAGGAAGCGTTCGTTCGAGCGTATCAAAACCTACACCGATATCGGGACGAGGCCAAGTTCACGACGTGGCTGCTGAGGATCGTGACGAACCTCTGCACCGATGAGGCGAGAAAGAATCAGCGTCGAACTGTACTCGAGCAGCAGGAAGCAGGCGGGTCCCTAGATTGGATGACCATAGGGAATACCGAGGATCCTGTCGATAATTTAGAGGATGACCGGCGAAAGCTGGCGCTAAGGAAAGCGATGAATGCATTGCCGGACCATCATCGAAAGATGATTGTGTTGCGGGACATAGAAGAAAAGGAATATCCGGAGATCGCCCGGATCGTAGGTTGCACCGTCGGTGGAGCGAAGTTGCGCGTTTTAAGGGCACGACGCGCGCTTAAAGACCGAATCGCACCCCTACTGGGCGAGGGAAAGTAATGGACAAGAGACAAGAAGAGAACATTGCCAAGTTGGCGTTTGGAGATCTTTCTGAGGCGCAGGCCGCCGAAGTGAGAGCCCAGGCTGCTGCCAACCCTGACGCCGCGCGAGCGCTAGATTCCTATGCAACGCTGCGCGACGATCTGCGACGTCTGCGAGACGTGCCCCCAGACCAGCTTTCTAAAGAGCGATTGCGCAATGCGATCCTCACGCAAGGATTGAATCCTAAACCTGTTCGCAGCAGTTTCCCGTGGATGTGGGCTTCGACGGCTGGTCTTGCCGCCGTTCTCGCGATCGCGGTGATGATGAGACCGACCGAGCAATCGAAACCGGAAACGGTTGCGATGAATTATCCGTCGCTTGGCAGCTCCGATCTGATTCAGCCACTGAACGTGGATGATCAGGGCCTGATGAGTGTCAACTTCAACAAGGATGCCGCGCCGGTTTACGATAGCGAGGATGCAGCAGCGCCTCAGCCCGAGGTTGTCTCGTCAATGCCTACCGAGGCGATGCGTACGAAATCCATCCCGGCCGGACGATCAATCCGACATCTGGGCGTGCGCAACACGAGTTGGGAGCCAGATCGTGGTGGCCTAGTTCGAAAGCAACTGCCGCAAGATAATTTGATGCTCGCGAAGATGAATTTGCCTAGCCAAGGTCCAAACCTGCCGTCGTCGCAGAAGTCGAGCGATACGCTCGTTCTCATCGGCAGCGATAAGGACAGCACCACCGGCGCAAGCAGCGCAGTAGAGGTTCACCAAACTCAAGATGTTATCGTCAGTTCTTAGTACGGTTCTGGCACTGGTCGTGACCGCTTCTCCAGGAGCCCGCGGCCAGATGAACCAGAAGGATCTCGGCACGATGCGAAGGATCATGCCTTCCATCGCGGCGATCGTTCGCGGACGTGACGACTTGGGAATGGCTGCCCTTGTGAACGACAAGGGACTGTTCTTGGCGCACACCGATTCTGTGTATGCAAATCGGATCAAAGCCCGTTTGTCCGATGGTCGGATCGTGGATATGATCTTGGTCGCTTCGGACGATCCATCGCAGCTTGCTGTGTTGCAGGCGCAGGATTGGATCAAAGATGCGCGACCACTGACGCCCACGGCAGATTTGAAAGCGGGAGATTCGCTCGTGGCGATTCTTCCTTCACGACGCATTCGCGCGGAATTTATCGAAGCGAAGAGCGGATTGCTCGCTTCTTCGCGGCACATCATGCCCCTCGCCGAAATTAACTTCGAGGCTTCTGCTGATACGGTTGGTGGAGCACTCGTCGTCACGCAAAGTGGCGAGATGGTCGGATTCCTCAACGCGTCGCTCAAAGCGACGCAGCAAGCTGACATTCATGTCCCTGCCGCCGAGTTGACGGATACAGGGCCAGCGCCCGCAATGGGAGTTGTCGGCACAGGAAAGGGCGGCCGAGGCACGAACAAAGCGATGCGAGTAAACGGAGGGTCGTATGGCCCGGCCGATATGACAGTTGCCTACACGCCATCTCCGGCAGCGCTTCGCAAAACGCTGAACAGTTTTCTTTTAGGGAAAGAAGTGGACCATCCGTCAATCGGTGTCGACGTGAAAGACGCGCCTAAAGGTGGCGCGCTCATCGAGAAGGTGACGCGCGGTGGTACGGCTGAGGAAGCGGGCCTTCAAGCGGGAGACGTGGTCATCGAGATCAACGGGGTGGCGATCAACAAGCAAGTCGATCTCGCGAAAGCGGTGATGGATCAACAGGTTGGAGCGACCTTAATGATCAAGGCGAAACGAGGACGGACGACTCTGATTCTTCCGGTGCGGGTTGGATCGCGACAGCTGAAACATCACCTAAATCCCGGATCCGCCACTTAAGGCTCATCCTTCCGCGCCACTCGTCGACCATCGGCTCGAAGGCGACATCCATTTTCTGTCCGATCATTTCGGCGCAGATACGTTCACCCATGTTGAATCCCATGGCAACGACGGAGCCCGCGGTTGATCTGAGCAGTGTCCGTACATGATCCGGATTTCTTGTCGGGGTTACTTCGGCAAGGCTCATGCCGCGAGCGACAAAGGTTGGTTCTGGGTTTCCGCACCCGAAAGGCTCCATCTGAGCAAGCTCTTGCGCAGCTTTCAGGGTGACTTCGGAGGGATCGACTTCAATGTCGGCCTCCATCACGGAGACAAAGTCTTCTGGTCCGAGTCGTTCGCCCGCATAGTCGTCGAGTGCTTTGACGACTTCTTCAAATCGATCTTGTGGGAATGCGCATCCTGCGGCCATTGCGTGTCCGCCACCGCTCAGGAGTTCAGGATGGGCGTAAATAGCATTCGCTAGGTGGAATTTGGGAATGCTGCGTGCAGAGCCCTTGCAGTTGCCGTGCTCGTCTACGGAGAGGACGATGGTCGGTCGTCGATAGAGTTCGACAAGTCGTCCCGCGACGATTCCGATCACGCCGGTGTGCCACCCTTCTTTGGCGATCACGATGATGTTTCTTTCGTGCGCGCCGGACGCTTCGACCATTTCGACCGCTTCACCGAGGATGCGTTGCTGCTCTTCTCGGCGATGGAGATTCTTCGCCTCGATTTCGCTCGCGAGTTTTGTCGCTTCGAATTCGTCGGAGGTGAGGAGCAGTCGCAGAGCGAGGGCGGCATCGTCGACACGTCCGGCTGCATTGAGGCGCGGGCCGAGGACGAACCCAACGTGGTAACCGCGCATTTTTTCGCCAACGGCGATCTTTGCTTCGGACATCATCGCCCGGAGGCCGACTTTCTTCGTCTCGCCTAATCGCTGAAGGCCAAATCGCGCGATGATGCGGTTCTCGTTCTCGAGCGGCATCACGTCGGCGATGGTCCCGAGCGCGGCGAGGTCGAGATAGTGGTTGTAATAAAACTTCTTATCGATGCCGAGTTCGCCGGTGAGACCCTCGCAAAGTTTGAACGCCACGCCGACGCCGCTCAACTCCGCGAACGGATACTTCGAGTCTTCTCGGTGGGGATTGACGAAGGCTTGGGCATTGGGAAGGACATCGCCAATCGAGTGGTGGTCGGTCACGACAACGCTCATGCCCGCAGCGCGTGCGCGCTCGACCTGTTCGATGGCGCTTCCACCGCAGTCGCAAGTGAGGAAGAGTTTGGCGCCGGAGGCGGCAGCTGCGTCTACAGCGCTGGCATGGATGCCGTATCCCTCTTTCATCCGATGGGGGACGTGGGTGACGACGCTGCAGCCGATCTTGGTGAGAAAGCGGGAAAGGAGGGCCGCGCTTGTCACTCCGTCCACGTCGTAGTCGCCGTGGATGAAGATCGTTTCCTTGCGCTCCCTCGCTCCGAGAATCTGATCTCGGGCCGCGGTGTAGTCGGGCAAGAGTTCGGGGTTATGAAGGTCGGAAAGGCTGGGATTTAGAAAGGTGTGGGCGGTCGCGGGATCGGTGATACCGCGCGAGACGAGGATGGCGGAAACAAGGGAGCTGATTCCCAATTCAGCGCTCAGACGTGCTTCGGCGGCGGCATCTCTTTGGCCGACCAACCAACGCTTCTGTACGCCCTTTGAGTTTTCCATCTAAAGGTAAAGACGAATCAGCGCGGGATGACTGATTCAGGTTTCAGGATACAAGGAAACTCGGAACTCGGAACTCGGAGCTCGGAATATTTCCATTCCGAGTTCCGAGTTCCGAGCTTGTTAGAGCTTTTCGACCTGGTTGAAGTCCAGCTCGACCGGCGTATCTCGTCCGAAGATATTGATAAGCACCTTGAGTTTCTCTTTCTCGGTGTTGACCTCTTCGATCTTTCCGGTGAATTCGCTAAACGGACCTTCGACAACGCGGATCGTGTCGGCTTTCTGCCAAGCGACCTTCGGCGTTTCCTTGCTCTGTTCGAGGTTCGTCATGATTCGGCGAACTTCGTATTCCTCGAGCGGCACAGGTTTATTGCCGCTCTGGACGAAGCCGGTGACTCCGCTTGTCGACTTGACGAGCTTGAAGGTGTCGTCGGTCAGGGACATCTGGACAAGAATGTATCCAGGAAAAACTTTTCGATCGCGCTCATAGCGCTTGCCGCCGCGGGTTTGCATTTCGCGTTCGGTGGGGATGAGGATCTGATAGATATCTCGATCCCAGAAACCTTCAACTTGAGCACGGCGGGTGAGAACGTCCTTCACCTTGTTCTCATGGCCGGCGATGGTGTGGACGGCGTACCAAGACTTCGGCATTTTAGAACGTGCCTCGCGTGATGAAGTTGATCAGGTGCTCAAAGAACGCGCTGAGGATGAACAGAATCATGCAGATGATAAAGCACACGGCAAACACGACGCCGGTCAATCGATTCGTCTCGTGGCGGGAGGGCCAAGTGACCTTTTTCATTTCCCGTCCGACCTCTGCGAAGAAGCCTTTCCAACCTCGCCGAATCTTCGGCGTGGGGATGCTCGACGGTCCTTTTGGAGTCGATGGTGTGCTACTCATATACGTTCTTATCCCTCTGTATCTCTTGGGGGGATGGTCAACTATACCTTGGTCATGCCCGGCAGAACACCCCTAGCCTAGAGAGCCCATATTTTGAGCGGGACGCACAGAGGGAGGGGTCTGTGTTAGGTTGCCGAACGCCTGCGATCTCTTCGAAAGTGGCGGGCGGGGGAGAGCCGACCGATTTGTACAGCTTCACGATGCCGACTTCAACACCAGCATGGATCGCAACGCAATATTGTTTGATAAGGTTCATTTCCGCCTTGCTTAGAGAGCTTGAATCGGATACATTACACGTAAGTCTTAGTTTTCAGAGAACTATAACGAAGGGAATTTATTTATGGCGAGCGCGGGACCCTACAGTGAACTTGAGTACCTGATTCTGGCGATGGTCGGGGAAGGGGTCAACTCGGGCTACGCCATGAGAAAAGAAATGAATCGCATGCGCGGCGGCCGATGGAGCGCCGAGAGCGGATCCGTCTATCGCGTTCTGCGCCGACTCCAAGCCGATGGCCTTCTGGGCGATGCCAAGAAGGTGGGCGTGCCAAATCGCGAGCGCTCGGAATACCAACTCACTCGCGCAGGGGAAGCGCTTCTGAACAGTTGGCTGACGTTTCCGCCCGATCGCACTGAATTGGGATTCTTGGTGGACCCTATTCGGACCCGCAGCTACTTCCTCCCCCGCCTCCCTCACGCAGAGCAGGGGCGAGTGATCAAAACTTGGATGCAAGAAAACAAGAGGTTTATCGAAGACCTTGAGCGAGAAGTGGCGGCGGTAGGCGATCATCCCTTGCGAAAAGTTGCCTACCAGAATCTTGTGTTTCTTGCCGAGGCGCGGCAGGAATGGCTCAAGAAGATGGCAGCGACTCACAAGGGTCTTCCGGCAAGCGAATCAGCCAAAGTTCTCGAGACCACCGAAGCAAAATCCTAGTGCGAACGCCAGGCAAATCCAAAAAGCTTCTCCCCAAAGTGCGACAGCGCAAGACTGCGGTTTCCTTGCCCGAGGCGATCTATCCCGATTTGGAAAATGAACTCGAGGTCGAGATATTTCGCTTGTTCCCGCCAAAGGCTTCGCCACCAAAGAAGTTTTTCGCGAGAGAGGTTCCATGGGGTGAGAGCGAAGAACTTCTCAGTGAGAGGTTGCTAATGGGCAAGCGGTGGACCGAAGTCTCTGCAGAGGCCCTTGAAGAGGCAATTCAGAATTCGGGATTGATTTTCATTTCGCGTGAGGCTTTCGCCTACTACCTGCCAGCCATGATGGTCCACGCACTTCGGGCAGAGCGCTCCAGCTTCTTGATCGAACCATTTGACTATCAACTTGACGTTCGCAAAAACGTGGAGACCGTCCGCGGCGTCGCACATGCTCTTAGCCGTGAGCAATACAATCTGGTGCGCCGAGTCATCAAGCGGTTGAAAGGACGATTTGACGATCGATTCCACAAATTCAAGTGGCTCACTTGGGAGGACGCGCGCGAACTTCCGTCGAATCAGGCGTAGAGCGCTCCATAGTTCGCGCATGCGCGGAAATCCGCGCCTTCCAAATCCTCCGTTCCAAATCGTGACCAGACCGCCGGACGGTAAACGTCGTCGCGAGAGACGTTGAGCATATCCACCGGAATCCGTAGCATGCTGGCGAGGATGATGAGGTCGGCCCCGATGTGGCCGTAGGAAATCGCGCCATGATTCGCGCCCCAGTTGTTCATCACGGAATACACATCCTTGAACACACCCGTGCCTTGGGTGCGCGGGACGAACCAAGTTGTTGGCCAAGTGGGGTTGGTGCGAGCGTCCAGCGTGTCGTGCACTTCCTTCGGAAGGGAAACCGTCTCGCCCTCTGCGATCTGGAGCACCGGCCCCAAACCCTTCACGAGATTGATTCGGCACATCGTGCAAGGCATCCCGCCCTCGGTCGTGAAATCGGTAGACCATCCACCGCCAGGGAAGTAGCCGAGATCACTCGCGCACCACTTCGTGTTTTCTAAACACGCGCCTGCTTCCTTGGATGAAATATCCCAGAACGGTTTGCACGCGGGCTTGCCTTGGCGCGACTGTCTCCCCGTCCAATCCAGCGCTGAGGGCCCGGAGTTGATCAAGTGGAGGATCCCGCCAGACGCCGCGCCTTGCAATTCGTAACCGGTCACTCGCTTGACCGCATCGGGGCTCCAGTAAGTGCGCACATCGGAAAACATCTGGGCGGTGCCCGTCAGCAAATGACCCAGTAGCATCGAGGCACCATTCAAGGAATCGTTCTCGGTTGCGACGACGAACGGTTGTCGGATACCGTTCCAATCAAACGACGAGCAAAGGATCGCCTCCATGAAATCGCCGTTCGGAAAATAGTCGGTCCATTGTCGCTGACCTTGGAATCCACCCGCGATTGCGTTGTGTCCTTGTGCTTGTTCAGGGAATCCCATCTTCGTCAGTCGCGGATTTCCGATCATAAGGTCTCGAGCGATCAGCGTCATCTTCACGCTCGTTTCCCAATCCTCGGTTTTCTGCCTTCGATTGCGTTGTTTGCCTTTGGGATTCGGATCGAGCCCCTCTTTGCAATTCGCTTGGACCCAGAACAAGGCTTTCTCGAATTCCTTCTCGTCGTAAAGCCCTTTGTCCATCCGCCCTATGAATTCGCTCATATCCACGGACTCAACGCGCATGCCGAGCCAACTCTCGAAGAAGCTCTGATCGACCATCGAACCGGCGATGCCCATGCTCACGCCACCCATCGCGAGATAGCTCTTGCCACGCATGGTCGCCACGGCTATACCAGAGCGAACAAAACGAGTAATTTTTTCTTGCACGTCGGCGGGAATATTTTTGTCCCCGAGGTCTTGCACATCTCGACCGTAGATACCAAAGCAGGGAAGGCCCTTTTGTGCGTGACCGCTCAACGTTGCTGCGAGATAAACCGCCCCGGGTCTGTCAGTTCCGTTGAATCCCCAGATCGCCTTCGGCCGGATCGGATCGTCGTCCATGGTCTCGGCGCCGTAGCACCAGCAGGGCGTGACGGTCAGGGTCAGGCCGACATCTGAACGAGCGAATTTCGCGGCGCAATCAGACGCATCCGCAAATCCGCCGATGCACGTGTCGGCAATGACGCATTCGACCGGCAAGCCGCAGGAGTGCTTCAGGTTCTTGGAGATGAAGTCCGCCGCGCGCTTGGCCATCGCCATCGTCAGCCCTTCAAGCGATTCGCGCACTCCGCCATAGCGCCCGTCGATCACGGGCCGGATCCCGACTTTCGGAAGGGGGCCGCGAAGGCGATTGAGAGGCGGGTTCATGCGCATGCAGGAAGATTACAACGAACTCGGATCACGGATCGCGGATCTCGGATCGAATACGGGTGGATTTCGAGTCTGAAGAAGTCGTTGTATCCTACTAATGGGCCCATGAATCTGAAGTCGACTTCAAAGCCTTTCAACGCGCTTGCCTTCGGCGCTATTCTCGCCTACTGCCTCGCATTCATGGGGATTGCTTACTACTTTGTCCATCCGTTCACGGACCGTATGGGCATCATTGAACGCAGTGCTGTAATCGCCACATTTACCTTATTGGGGAGATTGTCATTAGACGTCGTCGTGCCGTTCTTTCGGAAGGTGCGGTCGAGTCTGCGACGCGGATAACAGGCGTGGGGCAGAATTAGGATATGCCCCAATTCGCTCTTGGCATCGACTTCGGCACGAACAGCGTACGAGCGCTCGTCGTCGATTGCGCCGATGGTCGCGAGCTAGGGACCGGAGTAGTCACCTACGCGAGCGGAGACGAGGGAGTCATCTCCGATCCCCACGACAACAATCTCGCGCGCCAGAATCCCGCCGACTACGAGCCCGCTATGCGGGAAGCAATCGCCGAAGCGATGAGCGCGGCCAACGTTAACGAGCTAGCTGGAATCGGGGTGGACACGACCGGCTCGACGCCGATCCCGGTCGATCAGAACGGAACGCCACTGGGTATGCACCAAGAGTTTAAGGGGCACCTCGCCGCGTATGCGTGGCTTTGGAAAGACCACAGCGCGTTTGCGGAAGCCGAACGAATTACCGCGCATGCACGCGAAAAGGAAATGCCTTATCTCGCGAAATGTGGCGGCGTTTATTCGTCGGAGTGGTTCTGGTCGAAAGCTTTACACTGCGCGCGTACCGCGCCGGATGTTTTCAACGCCGCGCATACGTGGATGGAATGCTGCGACTTCGTCACAGGATTTCTCACCGGGCTTGGCACCAACGTGCGACGCAGCACTTGTGCGGCGGGACACAAAGGAATGTATTCCGATGCATGGGGCGGATATCCGGATCGAAAATTCCTTGAAGAGATCAGTAACGGTCTCGCGACTCTCCTCGATCGATTGCCCGCCAAGACTTACACCTCTGATCATCGGGCAGGAACTGTCCCGGTTGAAATCGCGCGTTCGCTTAGTTTGCCTGCAGGAACTCCAGTCGCGGTCGGAACGCTCGACGCTCATGCGGGGGCCGTAGCGAGCGGCGTAGCGCCGGGCCGGATGGTGAAGATCATCGGTACAAGCACGTGCGACATCCTCGTCGGAACGAACGTGCCCGACATTCCCGGCGTTGCGGGAATTGTGGAGGGTTCGGTCATTCCGGGGCTGACAGGAATCGAAGCTGGTCAATCCGCGGTAGGAGACATCTTCGCTTGGTGGTCTCGAGTTTGTGGGAGATCGCAGGGAGAGCTTTCTAAAGATGCCGAAAAACTGAGAGCGGGCGAAAGCGGTCTGCTCGCCCTCGATTGGAACAACGGCAACCGAAACGTTCTTGCCGATCCCTTGCTCACAGGATTACTCGTTGGGCAAACGCTCCACACCACTCCGGCAGAAATCTATCGTGCGCTGATCGAGGCGACCGCCTTCGGAGCGTCGAAGATCATCAAGCGAATTGAAGAGCACGGTATCGAGATCAGGGAGATCGTCGCATGCGGTGGAATCGCTGAGAAGAGTTCGTTGACGATGCAAATCTACGCAGATGTCTTGAACCGCCCGATCCGATTGAGCCGAAGTAGTCAGGCGCCGGCGCTCGGTGCTGCCATTTATGGAGCAGTCGTCGGTGGCGTGCACAAGGATGTCCAGTCGGCACAAGCCGCCATGACGGGATTCAGGGATTTGGAATATCGTCCAGAAGCTCATTCGGCCGGGACTTATCAGAAGCTCTTCGAGATCTACGAGCATCAACACGATGCATACGGCGTGCCTGATCTCATGCCCGTGATGAAACGACTCCTCAGGGTTCGTACGTTGTCGCGCTAACGGATAAGATGACCTGAGATGCGATTTACATCCATCCTGCTTGCGTTCTGCCTCATTTCCACTATGAGCCGCGCTCAAGTCTCTGCCCAGATCGGATCGACAACTTACGAATACTGGCCGAATGCCGCATCGAAAGAAAATGCACGACCGTCGTTCGCGCTACTTAAAGCACCCGACGCTAGACCCGTGACGACGCAGCCAACCGTCACTCCAAGATTCGGATTCTCCGACGACTTTCGTTTCACTGCCGAAATCGATATCGAGGATGGGACGGATCTCTACGGCACGGGAGAGAATGCGGGACCGCTTCGACGAAATGGAACCGTCGTCGAATGCTGGAACACAGACCAACCGAGTTACACCGAGAAAGATCCGAGCCTGTATCAATCCCATCCTTGGGTGCTTGCCGTTCGGAAGGACGGAACCGCGTTCGGTGTTCTTGCCGATACAACTTACAGATGTCGAATCGATCTTCGCAAAAGCATTCTGTTTGCCGCAGATGGGCCCGAGTATCCGGTCATCGTGATCGAAGGAAAATCACCACAAGAAGTGGTGATGAAGCTTGCCGATCTCACCGGACATATGCAACTTCCACCGATGTGGGCGCTCGGTTATCACCAGTGCCGATGGTCGTACATGTCCGCAGACGAAGCATTGCAGATCGCACAAGAATTTCGAAAGCGGCATGTCCCCTGCGATACGATCTGGTTCGACATCGACTACATGGACGGGTTTCGAATCTTCACATTCAACCCGACGACGTTCCCCGATCCAGCAGCTCTGAACAACAAATTATCGAGCATGGGATTCCATAACGTGTGGATGATCGATCCCGGTGTGAAGATCGACAGTCACTACCCGGTTTATTCAAGCGGAGTGAAGGCAGACGTTTTTGTGAAAGACAGAAGTGGACGAGATGTACGAGGGGATGTTTGGCCCGGTACGTGCGCGTTCCCTGATTTCACACGCCCCGAGACTCGTGCGTGGTGGGCGGACTTATACAAGCCGTGGCTCGCAAACGGGATCGACGGAGTTTGGAACGACATGAACGAGCCATCGTTCTTCAACGTTCCGACAAAGACAATGCCCGAGGAAGCTCTTCACCGAGGTGGGGAGGAAATCGCGCCTGGTCCGCATGCGGAATACCACAACGTGTATGGCATGCAAATGGCTCGAGCGACGCATGACGGCTTAATGAAAACAAATCCTGAGAAGCGTCCGTTCCTTCTCACGCGAGCGGGCTATATAGGCTACCAACGCTATGCGGCGACATGGACTGGCGACAACGTTTCGAGTTGGCACGACTTGCAGAATGCAATTCCAATGGTGCTGAATCTTGGTTTATCGGGGCAGCCGTTTGCGGGACCGGACATTCCCGGCTTTGGTGAGAACGGCCCAGCAGACCAGAACGAGAATTGGGATTTGTTCACCAGATGGTACGGCTTGGGGTCTTTGATGCCGTTTTCCCGTGGACATGCTGCGAAGGGAACTATCCGAAAAGAACCCTGGTCGCTGGGTATCGAAGCGGAAGAGTCAACGCGAAAAGCTTTGTGGCGGCGCTACGTTCTCCTTCCGTACCTTTACACGGCTTTTTTCGAAGCATCAAAAACTGGGATGCCCGTTGCGCGTCCGCTATTCTTTGCCGACCCTAAGAATGTCGACTTGCGAAGTCGTGACGACGCCTTCCTGTTGGGTGGCGACATCAGTGTTCAAGCGATAACAACACCAGATATTGGACAACCAGTAGTGATCGACGGTCCTCCAAATTGGACTCCATTTCGAATGAGTGCAGAAGGTCGATCTATACCAACATTGCAGATGCGACCGGGCGCCATCGTTCCGATGGGGCCACCGCAAGAATATGTTGGGCAACATCCGTTAGACAACTTATTCTTGGTGATTAATCTCGATGACAACGGTGTAGCGTCTGGTGAACTGTATGAAGACGCGGGCGATGGATATGGATATCAGAGAGGCGACTATCTGTTGACAAAGTTCCAGGCGACGACGAAGGGAACGATGGTCGACTTGGTTGCGACGACGGAAGGCTCGCGCAAAGACATCAAGCGATTTGTGAAGGTGTTCGTATTGCGAGACGGTGCGCTTATGTCGACCGGCGTAATGCCGTACACTCACCGGCTCGAAATTCCTGTCCCGCTGAAAGGACCGAAGATCGGCAAACACGAAGCGCCGATCGTCGGTCCTGCTTACGAAGGCTAAGGCTTGGGAACGCCTTCTTCCGAAATCAGCCAAGCAAGCATAGCCATGCTCATCGCGCCCATTTCCAACTCGCGAGGATTAACCTTGTCGATCGTGTCCTTGCTCGAATGGTGGTAGTCGAAGTAGCGCTGACTCTCCGGAATCAGGCCGAAGATCGTCGCATGCACATCGGCCAAACCGTCGACGTCTGCACCGCCTTCACCGCCCGGATAGAAGCGCTCGATTTCGAAATTGGAAAGTGCAGGCAGCCACTTATTTAGTGCTCGCGCTTTCTTAGCAGTCAAAGAAACACCGAAGCCGCGTGGCGCGAATCCGCCAGAATCGGATTCCATTCCCGCGATGTGTTTTTCCGATGCGGTCTTTGCGTAGTCGACGTATGCGGCTGAACCGCGACCACCGTTCTCTTCGTTCATCCAAAGGATCACCCGGATCGTGCGCTTCGGTTTCCATCCAAGATCATGCAGCAAGCGAAGGGCTTCCAAGGATTCTGTGATGCCCGCGCCGTCGTCGTGCGCGCCGCGACCGAGGTCCCAACTATCCAGGTGTCCTCCCATCACGATCACTTCGTTCGGCTTTTCTGAACCGGTGATTTCTCCGACCACGTCGGCGGAAGGTTCGTCGGGCAACGTTTGACAATGAGTGGTGAGATGAATCTTCACCGGTCCATGGGCCATTGCGTCGTGGAGAGAATTCGCGGCGACGATGCTCAAAGCAACGGCCGGGATCTTTGGGTCGTTCGCGCCGAACTCCGTTACTCCGGTGTGAGGAGCATCATCTGGATCCATCGTCATGGATCGCACCAACGCGCCGACTGCGCCCAACTTTGCAGCGGTAAGGGGACCGACGAATCTTTGTCCGCCCGCCTGGCCATATGCGCCGAACGTGTTCATCATCGTCGGATCCATCGGACCGTTGTAGAAAATGATCTTTCCTTTCGCGGCATCGCCCAGCTTGTTTGCCTCGTCGACCGAATGCACTTCAATTACTTCGGCGGTTACGCCCTCGTCAGATGTGCCCGGGCTCATTCCTAAAGCGCAACAGGTGAGTGGCGCCGTTGCTCCACTCGCGTCGGTCATCGTCAGGTCTTCTTTTGCACCGCGCACCCAGTGCGGCACCATACACGGGACCAGATGGACATTCTGGAATCCCAATCGCTCCATGGTCGTCTTGCCCCATTCCACCGCCTTCGCCGCCTCTGGCGATCCACTCAATCGCGCGCCAATGCCTCCGCTCAATTCCTGCAGCAGGCTGTAGGCGCCGAGTTCGTGCATCCCCTTGTCGGTCAGGGCTTTGACCTGGGCGTCGTACTTGGTTTGGGCTCCGGCAACGGCGGCAAGAGCGACGAGAGAAAAGGCGAGACCGCTACGCATCTCTGAACTTTATCCGATGCCGCTCGCTAGGCGAAATCTTAATACTTGGAGGGCCAATCCTTACCCAAAAGCCGTTTTATCCGCAAGAAGCCTTTAGAAACCTTTTCGCGCTTGGGACTTCAAAGGGAAGGGGGTAAGTTAAAGCTTCAAGGATGAGATTTCAAAGGCTATTTAGCGTGGCCATCGGGATGATGGTGGGTGCAAGTATTTACGCACAAACTGGTCCTATTCGCACGGATGGCGGCACCGTCATCGTGAACGAAGTTCCGGTCATGCTGTTCAAGGCATCCTACAACGGGACGCCACCGGAATTGCGCGCGAGCAATGTGATCCAGCGATTGCAAAAGGACACAGGAGCAGTCGCCGTACAGGGCGGGGGCGACATCCGCAAAATCATGCGAGGCAGCACTTTGCTCGCCGTGATCACGCAGGACGATGCATCTCTCGCCGGTCAATCTCTTTCTTCTCTCGCGTCGACTTGGTATTCGTCGCTGCGGGACGCGCTTACACTTCCACCCCTCAAGCTTGTTCAGGATTCGATTCGCATTCCGCTCAGTGAGCAGCGAACGGTGAGGATCGTTGGCAGTAAAGCTTATGCGGCAGAAGTGCTCAGTTCGAATCCCCTGATGGTTACGGCGAAGAAAACGTCCGATGGAATTTTGCTGAACGGTGTGAATCTTGGTCAGGCGACGATTACGGTCACCGCACCGGGAGCGAGTGTTCCGCTGACCGCCGAAGTGTGGCCATACGCAAGCAACCTTCCTCAGACCGTCACCGCGCAAGTAACCGGTCTGCCCGCGAACGATGACATTGTGCAAGGCGCGATAGAAGCGGCGATCCGAACGCAGACGAGAACCGTACAAGGCGCGAACATCACTTTTCGTGTCGATGGAGTTTCACCGATCAGCATCGGCGATTCGACAGCGATGGATGTGAAGTTGCATGTCGAGGGACCGCGTTCATTCGCAAAGGACGGAGTCGTCCATGTAAATCTCAAAAACCTTCCCATCGGGAAGAAAGCGGAAGGGCAGCTTTGGTATTGCAACGATCCTGAGAGCTTGACGAAACCCGGTCCGTTGTTTGCACAGCAGCTTTTGAAGGACGCCCCGATACGGCTTCTTTATCATCATGAGAACGACACTCTCACGCCGTTGTTCGTGCGCATTCAGTTAGTGAACGACTCCGACACTCCTGCGCGAGTCGTGATCATGCCGGGCGATGCCAAGCCGGACAAGAATCCGGTCCTCGCCGGTCTTCTTGCGGCAGACGCGTTCCTTCGACACTGGATCAACAATTCGGGCGAGGTGATTTTCATCGGTCCGCACTGTTCTGCGCCGGTGTCGCTCCATCGGCTGATGCCGACGGAGACAATCAGCGGACTGTGCGCGCTGCGACTCATCGACGGGCCCGACAGTGTTCAGTTGCGCGCCGATGCGATTCCGCCATTCGAGCCAGATGCAAAGTGGACCGCCGCGATCAATAGCAATGCCCCATGGCGATATGTCGGCTCCGACAAGATGACGTTTTACGACGAGCAGCCCACGGTTGCGACGCATCACATCTACCCTGTTCCCTATAAGACCGAGGACGTGGCCTACCAAGTCGGTGGTCGCTATGGGTTCGTTCGAATTGGGCAGAAGCCCATCTCCAACGCGAGCCAGGACGGGGCGCTTGAGGGCAACTTCGGAGTGGTCTACACGATTAAGGCGAAGATGACGAACCCCACGAACGCACCTGCGGATGTCGAAGTGATCTTCGAGGCGAGCGCAGGATATGCGGGCGCATTATTCGTCGTGGACGGTCAGGTGAAGAGAACGTTCCCCCTCGCACCTAAGACGACATCGCAGTTGGCGCTCGTCCACCTCGATCCTGGTGCGTCCAAGTCTCTCACCCTCATGACGATCCCTCACTCAGGGGGAAGTTATCCTGCAACGGTGACCATAAGACCTGTTCAGGACGCAGTTCGCTTCCAGTCCTTCTCGAAAGGCTCCTAGTTGGAGTAGAACGAGAGTACATGCCCGAACAGCCATCCTTCAGTCAGATATCTGAATTGTTTCAACTTCAATTGCCCGTGCCCATTTCGGACCTTCCTGCGTCGTCGCCAAGAACGAAGGAAGGGAAGGACGCAGTCGAGAGCGAGGAACTCGGTCGCCAGAGTCTCACGGACGGCGACTTCGAGACGGCGATCAGACATTTCAAGAAAGCTTGCGAACAGCGCGGAACTGAAACGGCGGAGACATTAGTCGATCTCGCAGGTGCGTATGACTATGGCGATCAGGCGCCGCAGGCGTTGCGCCAATACGAAAGGGCGTTGCGAATTAAGAAAGATGCAGTCGAGCCCGAGATCGGGATGTCGGACGTCTACAAGCGCTATGGGCGATTCCGAGATGCAATCGAGCACCTTGAGGCCGCGATTGCGAAAGAGCCAACCAATCCGTTTTATAGAATCAAGCTTGCGGAGACGTTTCGTGAGATGGGCGAGAAGTCGCGGGCATTGGCGGCGGCGCGGGCTGCGGTCATCGCGAAGCCGGATGAATCGTTCTATCACTACTGGATCGGCGACTTGCTCATCGAGTTGAAGCGTTACGACGAGGCGCTCGAATCTTTGCGTGCAGCAATCGAGCTCTCTCCTGGCGACGATTTTCTTTATCAGCGTGCATGTGTTGCGTTTTGGTGCGCGGGTCGGCGGACGGAGGCGATCAAAGCGGCGCGGCTCGCCAGCGACCTCGATCCGGACAAGCATTTGTATCACGGGCTGCTTGAACTGCTCCTGGCGCACGCCGACATGAGGGAAGAGGCTGCTCTGGAAACCGCCGCGGCCGAAAAGATGGATCGCTACGACCAAGAGTTGCTCCGCCGGATGGCGGTTGAAATGGAACTGGACTAACTCGGAACTCGGAGCTGGGAACCCGGGACTGGGAATCTGGGTGGGCCTCGCTTTGATAACTGGATTCCCAGTTCCGCGTTCCGCGTTCCGAGTTTGATGAAACTCTTCTGGCCCCAAAAAGCGTCACCCTTGTTGAGCCATGAAAGGGAAGCTCGCGAAAGACGAATGGTGGGTTGGCAGCATGTCGATGCTGCTGTTCTCGAATGCCATCCTCGCGTACTGGATCGTTTGCGAGACGTTTGGCTTGCAGAACGGAGCCTTTGTCGGCGACATCCTCTTCTACCTTTCCTTCTATCCAGGGCTCTTCCTTGCCCCGGTGGCAGCCGTGTTGGGCTTTCTTACCGCAATTGACTTCTTCCGGGTCGGTAACACGTCGCGGGCTGCGATCCTTGCGTTTCTGACTGGGGGAGCCGTGATCGCGGCGTTCGTCTCATGGAGTGCGGTGCTCGGCGGCGGACGCTAGACCAGACCGCGCTGGGCCGCATCGATAGCGGCGAGAGAGGCACGTGCCTTGTTCAGACATTCTTCGTATTCCTTCTCTGGGACCGAGTCGTAAACGATTCCCGCGCCGGCCTGGACGTACGCGATTCCATCTTTGATCAGAATGGTTCGGATCGTAATGCAAGTATCCATGTCGCCGGTCGCAGAAAAGAATCCGACCGATCCCGCGTACGGCCCGCGGCGAGTGGGCTCCAGTTCATCGATGATTTGCATCGCGCGCACTTTTGGGGCGCCGGAGACGGTTCCTGCGGGAAACGTTGCGCGCAATAAGTCGAACGCATTCTTTTCGTCAGGCAACTGGCCGGTGACGTCGCTCACGATGTGCATCACATGGCTGTATCGCTCGATGACCATCAGATCGTTCACTTGCACCGATCCATAGGTGGACACGCGACCGAGATCGTTTCGTCCAAGGTCGACGAGCATGATGTGTTCTGCGCGTTCCTTTTCATCTGCAAGGAGATCAACGGCGAGTGCGTTGTCCTCTTCGGTCGTTTTTCCGCGTTTGCGCGTGCCCGCGATTGGACGGACTCGCGCCTCATTGCTGTGAAGGGAAGTAAGAAGTTCCGGAGAGGCGCCGACGAGATCGAAATCGCCGAACCGTAAAAGGAACATGTACGGCGACGGGTTGATGGATCGCAGTGCACGGTACACGGTCAAGGGATGCGCGTTGACTTCCGTTGAAAGCCGTAACGAAGGAACCATCTGAATTCCATCGCCCGCGCCGATGTATGCCTTCATTCGCTTGACGTTGCTCTCGAATTCTTCTTGCGTCTGGTTACATGCAACGTCGTGGCTTTCATACTCGCCAGTCGGCAAAGGCGGCATTGGCTTTGCGAGGGCATCAAAAATTCGATCGATCTCCGCTTGCCCATCTTCGTAACCGCGATCGCTTCCGTCCGCCAAGACGATAACACGGATGAGATTTTTTGCATGATCGAACACGACGACCGCGTTCGTCATCATCATCGCCATGTCATCGATCTGCAGGTCGTCGAGAGTTGTATCGGGCAGCTTTTCGAGGAAACGAACAAGATCGTACGCGAACATTCCAACCGCACCGCCGACGAAGACGGGGAGACCCGACGAGGGCAGGGGACAGGGCGGCATCGCTCGCTGAAGCACGGACAGCGGATCATCACTCTCCGCCAGCTTTTGCTGCTCCGTCACTCCATCGCGGAGGGTCGTAACCTCTGAACCTTTTGAGCGAATCACTGCGCGCGGCCGAATTCCAAGAAGGCTGTATCGAGCTAGTTGCTCGCCACCGGTCACGCTTTCCAAGAGGAAGGAGCACTCCTGATCATGCGCGAGCTTCCAGTAGGCACTGAGAGGCGTTTCCACGTCGGCGAGGAGGTCCCGATAGATGGCCATCGGCTTCGTCCCACCGGTTTGGGAAAGATAGGTTTCTTTCGAGGGAACGAGCACGAGGGAATTATGTTGGATGTAAAGGTTTGAGCTTTGGACTGGATGCCCTGGCGAAAGCGGCGCCAGGTCGCCGCACTCCATAGACGAAGCAAAAAAATGACCCGCAGAAGGTGGATCTGCGGGCCAATCGCTATGGTTTTGGGCGAGCGTTCGACTCTTTGAAATCGAAGCTCAAATAGGGTCTCGGCAAGCTCTATGCCAAAATCCTTCCGATGGAGCCATTTAGGACCCACACCGGCAAGATTGCCGTCATGGATGCGGACAACGTCGATACCGACCGCATCATCCCCGCTCGCTACCTAACACGGGTTAGCCGCTCGGGCTATGGCGAGCTGCTCTTCCACGACGTCCGAGGGGAAGGATTCGTCCTCGACCAGCCCGAGGCGAAGGGCGCGACGATTCTCGTCGTCGGCACGAATTTTGGATGCGGCTCATCGCGCGAACATGCGGTTTGGGCAATTCAGCAGGCGGGATTCAAAGCCGTCGTCAGTAGACAAACGCTCGAGTCGCCCGGCTATAGCGACATCTTCCGACAGAATTCTGCCAACTGCGGACTGCTCCTCATCGAACTGCCCGCAGACAGTCATGCCGTCCTTGCTGCTGCGGGAACTGGTGCAGAGGCTACTCTCGATCTGCCCAATCAAACCGTAACCGTAAACGGTCAGGCGCTCAAGTTTTCGATCAACGAAGTCACGAAGCAAGCACTGATGGAAGGGCTCGACCTCATCGGGACCACGCTCATTCACAACGATCAGATCGGCTCTTATGAAAAGAGGGCGGAACTGTTCGTCCCCTCTCCCCACTAACTCATGACAAATAT
>Ga0207680_10000328_pt1 | contig 22845 bp, 17 predicted proteins | sample KBSS23metaG_FD_184321 | JGI IMG/M metagenome (GOLD analysis project Ga0207680, IMG submission 184321) | Switchgrass rhizosphere microbial communities from Kellogg Biological Station, Michigan, USA - KBS S2-3 metaG (SPAdes) (version 2) | ecosystem: Host-associated > Plants > Roots > Rhizosphere...
CACATCCTCGGGAAGGGCCCGAATGCCCTCGGCCGGAATTTCATGCACCCGCTTGAGCTGGTCGAGCATTGAGCAAGTCTTTCCAGCTTGCGCTCGAAAGCGCAAATGCGCCGCGACGGCGCCAATAAAGGGACTCGGCCATGAAATATCGCAAGCTCGGCGACAGCGACCTCGACGTTTCCGAAATCTCGCTCGGATCGTGGCTGACCTATGGCGTCGGGGTCGAAGCCGACAAGGCGCGCGCCTGTCTCGAGGAAGCCTTTGTGCAAGGCATCAACTTCATCGACACCGCGAACATCTACGGACGCGGCGCCGCCGAGACCTTTCTCGGCGAGGCGCTTCAGGGCCGGCCGCGCGACTCCTACGTGCTCGCGACCAAGCTCTATTTCCCGATGACCGACACCGACTTCGGGCTTTCGCGGGCCCAGGTCGAAAAGCAGCTCGACGCCTCGCTGAAGCGGCTGAAGACGGACTATGTCGATCTCTACCAGTGCCACCGCTACGACACAGCGACGCCGCTCGAAGAAACGATGGAAGCACTGACTCGAGCGGTCGAGAGCGGCAAGACGCGCTACATCGGATTTTCGGAATGGCCGGCCGACAAGATCCGGGCTTCGCTCGATATCGCTGGAGTCGCCAAGTTCGTTTCCAGCCAGCCGCAATATTCACTGCTTTGGCGCGAGCCCGAGGAAGAAGTGATCCCGCTGTGCGCGGCCAACGGAATTTCGCAAATCGTCTGGTCGCCGCTCGGCCAGGGCGTCCTCAGTGGCAAATATGATCCGGACCGGCCCCCGCCGAGCGACTCGCGGGCTGCGAGCGCCGAGATGGGCGGGTTCATCGGCCGGCTGATGGAGCCGCAGGTCCTGCGGGCGGTGCAGCGGCTGAAGCCGATCGCCGAGGAGGCGGGCCTGACTCTCCCGCAGTTCGCCTTGGCCTGGGTCCTGAGGGAACCCAATGTCGCATCCGCGATCATCGGCGCCTCGCGGCCCGAGCAGGTGCGCGAGAATGCAGCGGCATCCGGCGTCATCGTGGACACCCAGCTATTCCAGCGTGCCGAGATGATTCTCGACGAGGCGCTCGGCGGCGTCACCGCCTAGCGGAGAAAGGCCTCCACCTCCTCGGCAAACCGCTGCGGTTGGTCGAGCATAACGAAGTGGCCGGCATCGCCAATGCCGACGAACGTCACGCCGGGAAGCGTCGCATATTGCTTCCGGTAGAAAGCGAGCGTCCGATCCTCGCCGAAGGCCTGGTCGTTCCACGGCACGATCAGCGTTACCCGAGTCTTAATGGCGGCCAGGTCGGGCCGGATGTCGGTGGTGAGATCTTCGTAAAGCGCCTGGCCGGTCACGCGCGGGTCGGCCGCTGCGGCCCAAAGCTTCATCTTCGCGATGCTTTCGGGTTTGAGCGCAAGCGACTTGACGTTAGCCTCGATCGCCGCCGCATCGGCGGGCTTGCCATAGGCCGACGCGACCCTCGTGCGCATGGTTTCGGCCATTGGCTTCACGGTCTCAACCGTCGCTCTGGGATCCATCAGGACGGCGAAGAAAGGCAGTGAATCCACCACCAGCACGCTTTGCACCTGCTCCGGGTGGGCCTTCGTGAATTTGAGCGCGGCGAGGCCGCCCATCGAATGGCCGATCACCCGTGCCGGCTTGAGATGTTGCGAGGCGAGATAGCTGTGGAGGTCGGCGGCGATGCCATCGAGGATTCCGGGCTGAAGGTTGCCTCCCGGATCGTCGCCGGCAAAACCATTGACCTGGACGAGGATGACTTGGTGGTCGCCTGCAAGGCTGGGAACGATCCCGTCCCACACCGCGCGCGGAGTCGAGAGGCCGGGAATCAGGACGACCGGCGATCCGGTCCCGACGGTGCTGATCGAAATGCGGTCCAAGCGCTGCTCAGCCGGCGCGATCGTAGATGGAGCCGAATGGGCCGGAGCCGCCCAGTCGAGCGTCGAGGCCGCGCAGGCAGCGAGGATCAGTACGGGAATGCGCATTTCGTTGGTCCTTTGAAAAGATAGTGGTCAGATGGCCTTGGAGGCGCGGCGCGAAGGGGACACGAAGATGTCCTCGATCGGCAGGTCGAACAGCTCGGCGATCCGGAACGCGAGCGGCAGCGACGGGTCATATTTGCCGGTTTCGATCGCGTTGACGCTCTGCCGCGAAACCTCGAGCCGCTCGCCGAGGTCCTGTTGGCTCCAGTTGCGCTCGGCGCGAAGGAGTCGGAGGCGGTTTTCCATCAGCAGCCGCCTTCGCCAACGGTCAGCTTGTTGACGATCGAGCCGACGCCGAGCCCGAAATACCAGGCGATGACGACGTAATAGCCATCGACGTGGCCGACGAGGTCGAAGCTTTCGAGGAAGCCCCAGATCGTCGCGCAGCTGAGTGCGAAGCCCATCGCCCACAGCATCTGGCGAACGATCAGCATGCGCACATATTCGTCGGTCTCCTCGACCAGGTAGCGCCCCATGGCGGCGAACAGGCCGATGATCGGCAGGGCTGGCAGGATCGCGACCGGATAGGTCAGTGCGGGCGGGATGAGCTTGTGCTTGAACCCATAGACCGCTGCGATGAGCAGGATCGCGTACGCGAGGCTGAGCCAGATGACGCGCCAGTTGTAGCGCTTCCAGGCCGGAGTGCGGGCGACCATCATTGCTCTCCCTTGCGCGAAAAGACCTCGATGCAGCCGTACATGCCCTGCACCACGACCCACACGAACGGCACCCAATAGGTTTCGATCAGGGGCATCACACCGAATGCCTGCAGGAAGCCCCAGACGACCGCGGCTCCCATGGTGACATTGGTCGCGACGGCGATCCGGCCGAGGGTCAGCGAGCGGTGATATTCGTCACGCTCGGCGGACACGTACCGGCCCCAGCTGGCGAAGATGCCGAGGACGGGGAGCGACGCGGCAATCGCCATCGCCAGCAGCACGCCATCACCAATGTGTCTTGTTGCGCGGAGCCAGATGAGTGGCGGCAGGACGATGATGTAGGCCAGCATAAGCCACAGGACTCGCTTGGTGTGAGCGCGCTGAGCGGGGGTGAAACCGGCGTAAGCCATGTCAAGCTCCATTGTCTCTATGACAAGTGAGCTTTACAATGAACATCGGAGCGTGTCAAGCGTGCTTGTCGCGTATCGTGCAAATATCGAACAAGGCGCTGGCCTGCGCTTCGGTCAGGGCCGGTTGATATTTTGCGTGTGGGTCAAACGCCGCCGCGAAGCGCGCGGCTCGCTTGCCGGTCAGCGGATGGCTCTCCAGGAATTCCGCGCTGAAGGCAGGATTTTCCTTTCCCAGCCGCTGGAACAGCAGGGCGATCGGCCGCGGCGAGATGTGGGCGCGCCGGAGCATCTGGATCGCGTCGGCGTCTGCCTCGGCTTCGTTGGCGCGGGTATAGCTCAACGAAACGAGCTGCTCTGCATTGGCGCCGAGGTCGCCGGCGAACAAGCGGATCAGCGCGCCGATCCCGAGCTCGCGGATCAGCGCCTCGGTGACATGCCGGCGCCGAACATGTGCAACCTCATGCGCGACCACGCCGGCAAGCGCATCGCTGTCGGTCTCGGTGATCGCCGGCTTGAAAACGACGATATAGCCGCCGGGAAGCGCCGCGGCGTTGAAGACGCGAACGTTGAGCGCCGCGATCTTGATTGCGTTGGGTCCGCGCGAGGCGCCCGGCGCGACACGCTCGAGCAGCGCTTCGAGCGCCTGCTGGCCCTTGGGATCGCGGCAACGGAGCGTGCCGAAGTCGCCGACCATCGCGCTGCCGACGTTCCGCTCCCACCTCATCGGCACGTGCGGCGCAATCCAATGGGGAGCGACATAGCCGATGCCGACGACGGTAGCGGTGATGACGCCGCCAATCGCGAGGGCCGGGAGCAGCCCGATGCGATCGATCCAGCGGCCATAGCGCTCGCGGCGACCGAGCAGGCCGCCAAGCTCCGCGTCGGCGCTGGCTGGAAGCACGAGGCGCCAGCCCGGACTGTCGGTGCGGCCTAGGCGGAGGTCGTGGCCCGTTGAGTCGACGCGCTTCAGCACGGAGCTTTGCAAGCGCTCGGCCCAGCCGCTGTCGTGTGTTAGCTTCAGGCTGCCGCCGTCAATCGCCACGCGGACGGTGTGGGGATGGGCCGTCACGCCGTCGTAGAGCCGACCTTCAATCACAGTCTCAGATGGCGCCGACGTCGAACGCGTCCGCGAAACCCTCGGCCTCGCGCGGTGCGTAAGTCGTGGATTGGGTCAGGTCAGCGACGTCAATGCTGCCGTAGACATGCAGGTGGCGCACCATGAACGACCAATTGCGATAGCCCCAATATGTCAGGCCGAAGCCGAGCGTGACCACTGCGAGCGCGAGGTTGCCGAGGAACAGCCCGAGCCATTGCAGCGTGGTCGCGTCAAAGCTGAACTCAAGGTCGCCGATGGCCGTCGCCCCTGCGGCCTGGCGGAAATATTTCGCGTACCAGTGGAGAGTCAGAAGGGGGATCGCAATGTAGAACCCAAAGGCGAGCAGGAAGACCATGGCCATCAGCCCGACCGATGGAGTCGCTCCGCGCGCCGAACCGGCTGCCATGATGCCGGCCATCATGCCGGCAACCAGTACGCCGAGCGGCGCCAGGTAGATCAGCGCCCACCGTCCTTTAAGTCCGTCAGCGCTGAGGACGGCGCGGAAGTTGAGCGGGCCGAAGCTCATCGCGTTCCAGCGCGAATTCCACAGTTCGACGGCCATCCACGGCCAGGCGATGAACAGCGTGAGTCCGGACAGGAAAAGGCGTCCGAAATATTCCGCGCCATATTTCCAGCCGGGGCTGTCGCTGCCCCCACGGATGCCATGCCACCACGTCCGCGACAGCCGATAGCGAAGTGCGCGGAACCGCGCGAACCCGCCGAGGTAGACCAGCGCGACGTAGAACAGCAGGAAGATGCTGAAGGCTTCGTCGGTCTTGCCTCGGGCCAGCAGCGCGGGAAGCGCGAACTGAAAGAACAGGAAGAAGGGAGCGAGCACGGCGATTACGATCAGGAAGCCGAAGAACATCTCGCGGCCCGTTCCCGTCCATTCGAGATGATCGTCGATGAAGTGCGTCCGCGACCAGAGGTATCGCCGCTGCCGCGCGGCCGCCCAGAAGCGGTAGATGCCGAGCGTGCAGATGATCAGCAGTGCGTTGGTTGCTGCGATCGGGAAATATTCCCGCCAACTTCCGGTGAACCGGATCGCGCGGTCGCCGGCCGGCGCCCCGCTGCTCAGCACATCCATTCAACCCCCAATCCCCCGAGCGCCGGCAAGCTGCAATGGAAGCCGGGGCTTGGCAATAGGCCGGTTGAGGGCACCCTGTCGCGTCGCTACATGCGCCCGTGCCATGACCAAGATGTTCAAGATCGCGCTTCCCGACGGCTCGGTGAAGGAGATGCCCGAGGGATCGACGCCGGCCGACGTCGCCGCGGCGATCGGGCCGGGCCTGGCCAAGGCCGCGCTTGCCGCCAAGGTCGACGGCGAAGTGCGCGACATCACCCGCCCGTTCGAAGGTGACGCGAGCCTTGCCCTGATCACCTCGCGCGACGAGGCGGAGGCGCTCGAGCTGGTGCGGCATGACTTCGCGCATATTCTCGCCGAGGCGGTCCAGAGCCTCTACCCCGGCACCCAGATCACCTTCGGTCCGGCCACCGACGACGGTTTCTACTACGATTTCGCGCCGGCGCCCGAGCGCGGGCCGTTCACCGAGGAGGACCTGCCGGCGATCGAGGCGGAGATGCGGCGCATCATCGCCGCTGACGAGCCCCTGGTGCGCGAGGTGTGGAAACGCGAGGACGTCCGGGCCCTGTTCGAGGAGCAGGGCGAGCGGTTCAAGGCCGAATGGGTGATGGAGCTGCCCGAGGGCGAGCCGATCACCATGTATCGATCAGGCCACGGCGACGACGCCTGGATCGACCTGTGCCGGGGCCCCCACCTCGCCTCGACGGGCAAGCTCGACCCGCAGTCGTTCAAGCTCACCCGCGTGTCCGGCGCCTATTGGCGCGGCGATCCCAAGAACCCGATGCTGAGCCGCATCTACGGGACCGCCTGGCTGAACAAGAAGCAGCTCGACGCCTATCTCGTCAGGCTCGAGGAGGCGGCCAAGCGCGACCACCGCAAGATCGGCCAGGAGATGGACCTGTTCCATCTTCAGCCCGAGGCGCACGGCAGCGTCTTCTGGCATCCCAAGGGTTGGGTCATCTGGCGGCAGCTGGAGGCCTATCTCAGCCGCCGCCTCGACGCCGCCGGCTACCAGCAGATCAAGACGCCGCAGCTGATCGATTCCAAGCTGTGGGTGCAGTCGGGCCACTGGGGCAAGTTCCGCGAGAACATGTTCGTCGTGCCCGACGAAGTGCCCTCGACCGAGGAAGGCAAGCCCGTGATCACCGGCAACGCCGACCTGCTCGCGCTCAAGCCGATGAACTGCCCGGCGCACATCCAGGTCTTCAAGCAGGGCATCACCAGTTACCGCGAGCTGCCGGTGCGCTTTGCCGAATATGGCTGCTGCCATCGCAACGAGCCGCACGGCGCGCTTCACGGGATCATGCGGGTGCGCCAGTTCACGCAGGACGACGGCCACATCTTCTGCACCCGCGACCAGCTGGTCGAGGAGACGAAGCTATTCTGCGCCCTGCTCGACCGGGTGTACCGCGACCTCGGCTTCCCCGACTACAAGGTGAAGCTCGCGACACGGCCGGACCAGAGGGTCGGCACCGACGAGGAGTGGGACCGCGCCGAGGCCGACCTCGAGGAAGCGCTCAAGCAGACCGGGCTCGACTATGAGGTCCTGCCCGGCGAGGGCGCCTTCTACGGGCCGAAGCTGGAGTTCCACCTGACCGATGCCATCGGCCGGACCTGGCAGTGCGGCACCCACCAGCTCGACCCCCAGATGCCGCAGCGCCTCGGTGCGGTCTATGTCGGCGAGGACGGCGAGAAGCATCATCCGCTGATGCTCCACCGCGCGATTCTCGGCACGTTCGAGCGGTTCATCGGCATCCTGACCGAGCATTATGCGGGCAAGTTCCCGCTGTGGCTGTCGCCGGTGCAGGCGGTGGTCGCGACGATTGTGTCCGATGCCGACTCCTATGCCGAAGAAGTCGCGGCGAAGCTCGCAGCGGCGGGGATCCGGGTCGAGACCGACCTTCGCAACGAGAAGATCAACTACAAGGTCCGCGAGCACAGCCTCGCCAAGGTCCCGCTGCTGCTGGTCGTCGGCAAGCGCGAGGCAGAGGAAGGGACAGTCGCGCTGCGGCGCCTCGGCAGCGACGAGCATCAGAAGATGATGGGCCTCGAGGATGTCGCCCGGATGATCGCCGAGGAGGCGGCGCCCCCGGACCTGCGCACGGCGTGAGCCGGTTACGCATCCGCAGCTCGCGGCCGGACGATGTGCAGGCGCTGCTCGATATCTGGCGGCGCGCGGTCGCCGAGACCCACGACTTCGTCAGTGCGGACGATCGAGCGGCGATCGACCAGGCGGTTGCCGAGACATACCTGCCCAGCGCTGAATTGATGGTCGCAGTCGATGGCGAAGACAGGCCGATCGCCTTCCTCGGCGGCACCGGGCGCGAGATCGATGCTTTGTTCGTCGATCCCCGGGTTAATGGGCAAGGCGTCGGGCGGATGCTGGTCGAGGCCTTCGCCGGATCCGGCGGGGGCGATCTTTACGTCGAGGTCAATGAGCAGAACGAAGGAGCGCGCGGCTTCTACGAGCGTCTCGGCTTTCGCGTCGTTGGGCGGAAGCCTCTGGACGGCCAGGGGCGTCCCTATCCGCTGCTTCGCCTCGTTCGCTGACGCGACTCCGCCACAGGTCGCGGCAAAAATGACTCACATTTGGTCGCGCGGCCTTTCCTAAACGGCTGCGAATGCCTAACTCGCACTGTCAACCACTACGGAGTCTTCGCTATACCACCGCCCTACCCGCGCCGAGGAATGGCGCCCCCGCCGCCGATGAGTGGCCCTCGCTACAATGAGTTCATCCAATCGCCCAAGGTCCGGGTGATTGATGAAAATGGCGAAAATCTGGGCGTAATGTTTACGCGCGAAGCGTTCGAGCAGGCACAGGAAGTCGGTCTCGACCTGGTCGAGATTTCTCCCAACGCCGACCCGCCGGTCGCGAAGTTCCTCGACATCGGCCGCTACAAATATGAGGCGCAGAAGAAGGCCGCCGAGCAGCGCAAGCGCCAGAAGACGCAGGAGATCAAAGAGATCAAGATGCGTCCCAACATCGACGACCACGACTATGACACCAAGATGAAGAAGGTGTTCGAGTTCCTCGAGGAAGGCGACAAGGTGAAGGTCACCATGCGCTTCCGCGGTCGCGAGATGGCGCATGGCGAGCTCGGAATGGCCGTTCTCCGCCGAGTCCAGGAGCAGACCGCCGACATGGCCAAGGTCGAGGCGCACCCGCGCATGGAAGGCCGCCAGATGCTGATGGTGCTCGCGCCCAAATAAGCCGCGGCGCTACTTACACTCGTGTTGCCAAATTGCTGCAGCACTACGGCATATTGTCGCTGCGGCCGTTCGGGTGCTTCCCTAAAGGGACGAATCAGGTTTAGCCTCTCCGCCAGCGGGTACGTCAGTGCCCGAACGGGGAGAGGAAAACATGATCCGCAAGTCAGCCTGGCTGCTGTCGGCAGCGCTCGTCGCAGTTCCGAACGCTGCTTTCGCCCAGAATAACGACGCCGCCGTCCAGCCGACCCAGCCGTCGCCGACCGAGCAGGCGGGCGTGACTCAGCAGGCTCAGGCAGCCGCGCAGACGGGTCAGGAAGACCAGATCATCATCACCGCGCAGGGCCGCCGCCAAGTGCTGCAGGACGTGCCCATCGCCGTCACCGCGGTCGGCGGCGATGAGATGAAGAACTCAGGCGCAAGCGATATTCGGCAGCTCAACCAGCTAGCGCCGTCGCTGCTCGTCTCCTCGACCGGCACCGAAGCGAATGGATCGGCTCGTATCCGCGGCATCGGCACCGTCGGCGATAACCCCGGCCTCGAAAGCTCCGTCGCCACGTTCATCGACGGCGTCTATCGCTCGCGTTCGGGCATCGGCCTTAACGAGCTCGGCGAGATCGACCGGGTCGAAGTCTTGCGAGGCCCGCAGGGCACCTTGTTCGGTCGCAACGCCTCGTCGGGCCTGATCAACATCATCACCAAGAAGCCGCGGTTCGAGCCGGAAATCTACGGCGAGGCGACGATCGGCAATTACAACCTCAAGCGGCTTTCGGGCGGCGTGACGGGCGGGCTCAGCGACACCGTCGCAGCTCGGCTCGACGCAGTGTGGGTGAAGCGCGATGGCTTCTACGACGACCCCGCCAATCACACGACCGTAAACAATCGCAACCGCATCTTCACGCGCGGCCAGCTGCTGTTCCAGCCGGACAGCCAGCTGACGGTTCGCCTGATCGGCGACTATACGTGGCGCAAGGAACGCTGCTGCGGCGCGGTCTATATCGACAACAGCGTCAATTCGAACATCGGCAATTTGAACGAAATTGCCAATCCGCTGAACCAGCCCGGAACTGGCACGCCATCGCCGCCCAATCCACCTTCGCGTACCAACGATCTCGGCAACAATATCGTCAACGTGCTGCGCGACCTCGGGCAGAACCTCAATGCGCTGCACTCGGGTTACAGCCGCGTCCTGTCTGTTACGCCGGGCCGCGACTATACCGGCACGACCAAGGATTATGGCGTGTCCGGCGAGGTCAATTACGACTTCGGCGCGGCGACGCTGACCTCGATCACCGCCTACCGCCACTACAAGGCCGACCAGGGTGGGGACGTCGACTACAGCACGGTCGATATCCTCTACCGCGATCCGCACGACGCCTATCGGCGCTTCAACACGTTCAGCCAGGAGCTGAGGCTCAACGGCAACGCATTGAACAACCGGCTCGACTGGTTGGTTGGCGCTTATTACGCGAACGAGGATCTGAGGGTCACCGACAACCTCAAGTTCGGCAACCAATACGGCCGCTTTGCCAATTGCCGCATCGTGTCGCCGACGAGCCTTGCCGGGCTTTATGCGCCAGGAACGAGGGACTGCATGACCGTCGGCGCCCTGCCGATAACGGCGACCCCGCCCGCGCCGTCGCGTCCGCCATTGTTCGGCGCACTGTCGCCCATCGTCTACCAGGCGTTCGACAATCTTGACACGCTCAACGGCCTCGGATCGACGCTGGACGTCTATCACCAGAAGAGCAAGAACTGGGCGCTGTTCACCCACAACATCTTCCACGTGACGCCGCAAATCGACCTCACGGTCGGCGCCAGGTACACGCATGAAAGCAAGGATTTCGACGCCACATTTGGTAACAACAACACGGTGTGCGTCGCCAATCAAACGTTGCTGCGGCCCTTCACCGACCCCAACAGCACAAGCTTTATCCCGTCGAGCCTCGCGACCAACGGCCTTATTCGCGTCATGTCGTCGATCATCAACCTGTCGTGCGTCGGCAATTCCACATCGGAACTCAATGGCGTGTCGATTCGCGACAAACGCTCGGAGGGCAAGGTCACGGGCACCGGCGTCCTGTCCTGGAAGCCGATGGACAATGGACTGCTCTACGCCAGCTATTCGCGCGGCTATAAGGCGGGCGGGTTCAACCTCGACCGCTCGGCGTTGAAGGCTCCTTACCTGACGTTCGCCTCGCAGGGAGGCGCTCAGGCGTTGGTGCACAATCTGCAATTCGCTCCGGAAACGGTAAATAACTATGAAATCGGCGGCAAATTCTCGCGCCACGGTTTCCTGCTCAACTTCGCCATCTTCCAGGAGGACTTCAAGAACTTCCAGTTGAACACGTTCGACGGCACCGTGTTCATCGTCCAGAACGTTAACGGCTGTTCGACCAGCCTTAACGGCCTGGACCGCGATCAGAGCGTCAATCCCGGTGCGACGAATTTCGTCAATCCGGTCATTGCTGCCGGGTCGGCTTTCAACCTCAATCCGGCAGCGAGCACGGGCGCGTGCCCGGCCGGCGATGTCGGCTATGGCGTGCGTTCGCGCGGCGTAGAGCTAGAAAGCACGATCAAGCCGATGCGGGACATGACGATCAACCTCGGCCTGACCTATGCGAACACCAGGTATCGCGATAATTTGGTCGGCACCGAGAGCGGCAGTCCGCTCAACCCGGCGCTGCGCGTCCTCCCGGGCAAGAACATCTCGAATGCCCCGCGCCTCGTCGGCACCGGAGCTTTCGCCTACAACCCGCTGATCGGCAACTCGGGCATGCGCGCCCTCCTGTACATCGATGGCCGCGTGACGAGCCATTACAACACCGGTTCCGACCTGTTCCCGCAGAAGGACCAGCGGTCCTACGCAGTGTTCAACGGCAGGGTCGGGCTGCAGGACGACGACGGCCACTGGTCGGTCGAGATCTGGGCGCAGAACCTGACCAAGCAGAATTATGCGCAGGTCGCGTTCAACTCGCCGTTCCAGGCAGGCGGCGGATTGACGCCGCCGTTCGACCCTGGATTCACGCTGGCTCCGTTCGTCGATCCGCAATATCCGGGCAGCCGCCAGCTGTTCTCGATGTTCCTCGCGGAGCCGCGGACGTTTGGAATCACGGTGCGCGGGCGGATGGGGTTCGGCCGCAAGCCGGGTCCGGCCTATGTCGCGCCGCCTCCACCGCCTCCGGCACCGGCGACCCAGACCTGCCCCGACGGCAGCGTGATCGACGCCGCGGCGGCCTGCCCGGCGCCGCCACCCCCGCCGCCACCGCCGCCTCCGCCCGCGCAGAAGGGCGAACGGGGCAACTGATCGCCTCCAAAGTCAAAAGGGGAAGGCCTCACCCGTCCGGGTGAGGCCTTTTTCTATGCGGCCTCGGCCTTGACGGGATCGCGCGACGCCTCGAGCAGCGCCGCGCGCAGCCCATCGCCGTCATCGGGGGTCAACTTCTTCCCGTCGGCGCGGGTCAAATAGAAGACGTCGACCGCGCGCTCGCCATAAGTCGCGATGTGGGCCGAATGGATGGTGTGCCCTGAGCGGTGGATGGCGCCGGCAAGCGCGGCGAGCAAGGCCGGCCGATCGCGCGCATTGACCTCGACCACGGTCGTCCGGGTCGAGGCGCGGTCCGCGATGGCGACCGACGGTGCCACCTCGAATGCCGAGCTGCGGCGTTGCGGCTCGCCCCCCGGCAGGGGAGGCGGAGCGCTGCTGCTCAACGCGGCTTCCACCGATCTCGCGAGGCGAGCACGCAGGCGCCGGTCCGAATAAGCGCGGCCGCGCCCGTCGAGCACGAGCAGATTGTCGAGCGCCATGCCGTCCCGCGTGGTGTGGATTCGCGCGTCGATGATGTTGGCGCCCGCCGCGGCGAGTCCCGCGCAGATCCGGTAGAACAAGGCCTCGCGGTCGGGCGTGAAGACGCTGACCCGCGTGGCGCCGCTTTCCGGATCGTCTTCCACCACGACATCGGGAGTCGCATCCCCGATATGGGCCTCGGCGGCCGCGACCTGTCGTGCATTCGCGAGTTGCCAGGCAGGAGGCTCGGCCAGCCAGTAGCTGTCCGGCAGCCGCCGGGCATGTGCGCGCGCCGCGCTCGCCTTCCAGCCGAGCTCGCTTGCAAGCTCCTCCTGGCGTTGCTCGACGGTGGCCGCCCGGCCGTGCTGCTTGTGGCCGAGGCGCAGGCGTTCCTCGGCGGCTTCGAACAGGGTCCTGAGGAGCGTCCGCTTCCATTCGTTCCACACGCCGGGTCCGACGGCGCGGATGTCGACGACCGTCAGGACGAGCAGCAGGCGAAGCCGCTCCGGACTTTGTACCTGGTGGACGAAGTCCTCGATCGTCTTCGGGTCCGCGAGGTCGCGTTTGAACGCTGTCGACGACAGGAGGAGATGATAGCGCACGAGCCAGGACACGGTCTCGGTCTCCGCCGGGTCGAGGCCGAAACGCGGACCCAGCTTCAGTGCGATCTCGGCGCCGATCTCGCTATGGTCGCCGCCGCGACCCTTGGCGATGTCGTGAAGCAGCACTGCGACGTAGAGCACGCGCCGCGACGCGATCTGCTTCTGCAGAATCGCGGTCGACAGCGGATGATCCTGCTTCAATTCGCCGCGCTCGATCGCCGCCAATAGCCCGATCGCGCGGATCGAATGCTCGTCGACCGTATAATGGTGGTACATGTCGAACTGCATCTGCGCGACGACGCGACCGAAGTCGGGCACGAACCGACCGAACACGCCCGCCTCGTTCATCCAGCGCAGCACGGTCTCCGGGTGCTGGACTGAGGTCAGCACCTCCATGAACAAGGCGTTCGCACGCGGGTCGGAGCGAACCGAGCGATCGATCAATGGGGCGTCGCGGCTCGCCGCGCGCATCGCGGCGGGGTGGATATGGAGCTGCTCGCGGACTGCCAGCGCGAACATCTCGAGCAGCCGCAAGGGGTCGCCGCGGAAATAATCGTCTGTCGGGATCGAGATGCGTCCGCGATCGAGCACGAAACCGCCGAGGCGCTTCGGGCGGCGGCGGATCGCGGGCAAAGCAAAGCGGAAGCCTTTCTTGGCCAGTTGTTCGTCCAGCTGGGCGAGGAAGACCCCGGTCAGGTCGCCGACCGTCTTCGCGTTGAGGAAATAGAATTGCATAAAGCGCTCGACCGCCGATTTTCCGGGCCGGTCGGCGTAATGCATGATCTCGGCGATCCGCGGCTGATATTCGAAGCTCAGCCGCTCCTCCGCACGGCCGGCGAGCTGGTGCAGGTGGCAGCGCACCGCCCAGAAGAAGCGCTCGGCCCGATCGAAGCGGCGGTACTCGGCAGCGCTGAGCAGGCCGGCTCGAACGAGGTCGGCGGGCCGCTCGACCCCATGCACATATTTGCCGATCCAGTAGAGCGTGTGGAGATCGCGGAGGCCGCCCTTGCCGTCCTTGACGTTAGGCTCGACGACGTAGCGGCTGTCGCCCATCCGCACGTGACGCTCGTCACGCTCGGCGAGCTTCGCCGCGACGAACTCGGCGGTCGAGCCGGCGACCACATCCTTGCGGAAGCGGGCCATTGCGGCGTCGAAGACTCGTTCGTCACCCCACAGCCACCGCGCCTCGAGGAACGCGGTTCGAATGCTCATGTCCTTCTTGGCAAGCGAGAGAAGTTGCGGCGTCGAACGGACTGAGTGGCCGACCTTCAGCTTCAGGTCCCACAGCAGGTGAAGCATCGCCTCGGCCGCCATCTCCTGTTCGGTCGTCGCTGCCTTTGCGGTGAGAAACATGAGATCGAGGTCGCTGAACGGGGCCATTTCGCCGCGGCCGGTGCCGCCGAGGCCGACGATAGCCAATCCGCCCGGCGCCTCGTCGAGGATGCGGCCGGTGACGAAGTCATAGGCGAGACGGACGAGCTGGTCGTGGAGGAAGGCAGTGGCCTGGGCCGCCGCGCGCCCGTTGCCAGGCTCCATCGCAAGCCGATGGGCGATGACCGCGCGGCCAAATTCCAGCGCGCCGCGAAGGACGGCGGTCGCTTCGGACTTGAGGGCCTTGCCCTTGCGCAACGCCGCGAGGCGGTCGGCGAGCGCACGCCGGTCGATGATCGCGCGCTGATGCTCGACCTCAATCATGGTTCGCGCTCGGTCGCCAGCTGCTTCAGTCGGTAAAGCTGATCGAGCGCTTCGCGCGGCGTCAGCCGGTCCGGGTCGATGTCGCCAAGCGCGGCGGCGAGGGGATCGGCTGCGCTCTCGTGCTCAACGGCGGCGGCGAACAAGGGCAGGTCGTCGAGACCTGCTGCGATGCCGCCGGTCGCGTCGCGGCCCGCCTCAAGCTTGGCAAGCACCGATCTTGCGCGCCCCACCACCGCCGGCGGAAGCCCCGCCAGCTTGGCGACGGCAATCCCGTAGCTTCGGTCCGCGGCTCCGTCGGCAACCTCGTGGAGCAGGACGAGATCGCCCTTCCATTCGCGCGCCCGGACATGATGCAGCGACAAGCAGTCGAGCCTTCCGGCTAGGCGGGTTAGCTCATGATAATGGGTCGCGAACAGCGTCCGGCACTTCACCTCGTCGTGCATCGCCTCGACCACCGCCCAGGCGATGGCGAGCCCGTCATAGGTCGACGTGCCGCGGCCGATCTCGTCGAGGATGACGAGGCTGTTCGGGCTCGCCTGGGCGAGAATCGCGGCGGTCTCGACCATCTCGACCATGAAGGTCGAGCGGCCGCGGGCGAGATTGTCCGACGCGCCGACCCGGCTGAACAGCCGATCGACGATGCCGACCTTGGCTCGCGTGGCGGGGACGAAACTGCCGGCCTGGGCCAGCACCGCGATCAAGGCGGTCTGGCGAAGGAAGGTCGACTTGCCGCCCATGTTGGGCCCGGTGATCAGCCACAATCGGTCCGACGGGCCCATGGAGAGATCGTTGGCGACAAACCGCTCGCCCGAGTCGCGAAGCGCCGCTTCGACAACCGGGTGGCGTCCGCCTTCGATCTCGAGGCAGGGCTGGTCGGTCAGCCGCGGCAGTGTCCAGCTGCCTTCGGCCGCGCGGTGCGCGTGGCTGGCCGCGACGTCGATCCTCGCAATCGCCTCGGCGGTCGCAGTGATCTGCGATGCAGCCGCAACCGCGAGCTGCGTGAGTTCCTCCGCATGGGCTGCCTCGGCGGCGAGCGCATGACCGCCGGCCTCGATCACCCGGCTCGCTTCGTCGTGGAGCTCGGGCGAGTTGAAGCGCACCACGCCGGCCAGCGTCTGGCGATGGGTGAAGCCGCTGTCCGGGCTCATCAGCCGGTCAGCGTGCCGCGCCGAAACCTCCACGTGGTAACCGAGCACGGCGTTATGGCGTATTTTCAGCGAGCCGATCGCGGTCGAATCACGGTAGCGAGCCTCCAGCGCCGCGATCGCCTGGCGGCCGTTCGACGCGGCATCGCGCAACGCGTCGAGCTCGGCGTCATAGCCTTCGGCGATATAGCCGCCTTTCGATGCATCGAGCGGCGGCGACGCAACCAACGCGCGCGCAAGCCTGTCGATCAAGCCGTCATGTCGCCCGAGGCTTGGCAGGAGTGCATCGAGCAGTTGCGGCCGGTCGGGCTCGGTTTCGAGCTCGTGCTTGAGCGCACGGGCCGCGCCCAGTCCGTCGCGTAGCGAGGCAAGGTCGCGCGGGCTGCCACGCCCAGCGGCAAGCCGTGCCAGCGCTCGCGCGAAATCGGGCATGGCCTTGAGCGCGCTGCGCATCCGTTCGCGGCGGATCGCGTCCTCGTGGAGCCAGGCGACCAACGCCAGCCGCTGCTCGATCGCGCGCCGGTCGGTCAGCGGCGCGGCTATATCCTCGCACAACAATCGCCGGCCTGCCGCCGTCTGGCAGCGATCGATTTCGCCGAGCAGGCTTCCGGCGACTGAACCGGTGACCGAGCGGGTCAGCTCGAGGCTTTCCCGGCTCGCCGCGTCGATCGCCATGTGGCTGGCGCGCGCGATTCGCCGCGGCGCATCGAGCAATATGCCGGCGCCTTTCTGCGTCGCGTCGAGATAGGCGAGCAATCCGCCGGCCGCAGCGAGCTCCGCGCGTGACGGTGAGCCGAGGCCATCGAGCGTCGCGAGCCCGAACCGTGACTTGAGCGCTCGCTCGCCGGCGAGGCTGTCGAATCCGCCTTTGCCGGCCGTGGTGCGGATGCCCGTCACCGACGAATCGGCGACGGTTTCCGCCGGCGACAGGCGCGCGAGCTCGGCGGCAAGCTCGCCGGGCCCGCAGGTTACCAGCTCGAACCGTCCCGTTGAGATGTCGGCCGCGGCAATCGCCAGTTCGTTACCCGCGCGGCCGATCGCCGCGAGCCAGTTGGCCGACGCGGATTCGAGCAACGTTTCTTCGGTCAGCGTGCCGGGGGTGACGAGCCGGATGATGGCGCGCTCGACCAGCGCCTTCGATCCACGCGCCTTACGCGCCTCGGCAGGGCTCTCGGTCTGCTCGGCGATCGCGACTCGGTGTCCCGCCTTGATCAGCCGCGCGAGATAGGATTCGGCCGCGTGGACCGGCACGCCGCACATCGGGATCGGCTCGCCCGCGTCCTCGCCCCGCTTGGTGAGTGCAATGTCGAGGCAGGCCGATGCGGCCTTCGCGTCGTCGAAGAACAACTCGAAGAAGTCGCCCATCCGGTAGAACAGCAAAGCGTCGCCGGCCTCGTCCTTCAGGCGCCGGTACTGGGCCATCATCGGGGTCGGTGCGTCGGCGCGGGCCATGTTGCGAACCGTAGCCGTTGGGCGGTTGCCAATCGACCCGGAATCGCATGCACGTGACTCTTGCGCCGCCACTCCGCTAAGGCTCGGCCCGAGGAGCGGGAATGTCGGACAGCAACGTCAAATATACCGAAGAGGAAGCGCTCGACTTCCACGCGCGCGGCCGTCCCGGCAAGATCGAGATCATCGCCACCAAGCCGATGGCGACTCAGCGCGACCTGGCGCTCGCTTATTCCCCGGGAGTGGCCGTGCCCGTCCGCGCGATCGCCGAGAACCCGGGCTCCGCGTACGACTTTACCGCCAAGGGCAACCTGGTCGCGGTCATCTCAAACGGCACCGCGATCCTCGGCCTCGGCAACCTCGGCGCGCTTGCCTCCAAGCCAGTGATGGAAGGCAAGGCGGTGCTGTTCAAGCGCTTCGCCGATGTCGACGCGATCGACATCGAGGTGAAGACCGAGGATGCTCAGCGCTTCATCGACTGTGTCGAGCTGCTCGAGCCGAGCTTCGGCGGCATCAACCTCGAGGATATTGCCGCCCCTGACTGTTTCATCATCGAGCAGACGCTGCGTGAGCGGATGAACATCCCGGTCTTCCACGACGACCAGCACGGCACCGCGATCATTACCGCCGCCGGCCTGATCAACGCCTGCTACCTGACCAAGCGCAAGCTCGCCGAGGCCAAGGTCGTCGTGAACGGCGCCGGCGCCGCGGCAATCGCCTGCACCGAGCTGGTGAAAGCGATAGGTGTCAAGGGCGACAACGTCATCATGTGCGATCGCAAGGGCGTGATCTACAAGGGCCGCACCGACCTCGACCAGTGGAAGTCCGCGCACGCGGTCGAGACCGACCGGCGCACGCTGGCCGAGGCCTTGAAGGGCGCGGACGTGTTCCTGGGCCTGTCGGCTGCGAACGTCGTCTCGAAGGAGATGGTGAAGTCGATGGCCAAGGAGCCGATCATCTTCGCCATGGCCAATCCGGATCCCGAGATCTCGCCGCCCGACGCGAAGGCGGCGCGACCCGATGCAATCGTCGCGACCGGCCGCTCCGACTACCCAAACCAGGTCAACAACGTGCTCGGCTTCCCCTTCATCTTCCGCGGGGCGCTCGACGTCCGCGCGACGGCGATCAACGACGAGATGAAGATCGCGGCGGCCGAAGCGCTGGCCGAGCTGGCGCGCGAGCCGGTGCCGGAGGAAGTCGCCGCGGCCTATGGCGGGCGCGCGCAGAGCTTCGGGCGCGATTACATCATCCCCGCGCCGTTCGATCCCAGGCTGATGGAGACCATATCGTCGGCGGTTGCCGAAGCGGCGGTCCGGAGCGGTGTGGCGCAACGCCCGATCGCCGACCTGAACGCATATCGCCAGCAGCTTCGCGCACGGCTCAACCCGACGGTCTCGGTAATGAGCCTCGCGTACGAGAACGCCCGTCAGAACCCAATGCGGGTGCTGTTCGCCGAAGGCGAGGAGCCCAACGTGCTGCGCGCGGCGATCGCCTTCAAGGAAGCGGGTTACGGAACTCCGGTGCTGGTCGGTCGCGAGGAGGTGTACGACCTGCTCAAGGAGCTTGGCGTCGAGGACCCCGGTGAATATGAGGTGCTCAACAGCCGCAATTCGCCGCTGGTCGGAAGAGCGGTCGACTACATCTACGTCAAGCATCAGCGCCACGGCATGCTGCGGCGCGAGATCGAGCGGCTGGTCAACCAGGACCGCAACTATTTCGCCGCCGCGATGCTTGCGCTGGGCGAGGCGGACGCGATGATCACCGGCACGACGCGGCCGTTCAGCCAGTCCCTGCGCCAGGTGCGGCTGGTGATCGAGGATGAGCCCGAGGCGACGCCGTTCGGCGTCACCGTCGTCGTCGGGCGCAACCATACAGTGCTGATCGCCGACACCGCAGTCACCGAGCGTCCGACGGCCGAGCAATATGCGGCGATCGCGATGCGCTCGTCGGCTTTCGCGCGCCGAATGGGGCTGGAGCCGCGAGTCGCGTTCATCAGCTACACGACCTTCGGCAACCCGCCGGGCGTGCACGTCGAGGAGCTGCGTGGCGCCGTCGAGCTGCTCTCCGGGTTCAAGGCCGACTTCGAGTTCGAAGGCGAAATGGCGCCGGACGTCGCGCTGAACTACGACATGCAGAAGCGCTACTATCCGTTCACGCGCCTGTCGGGCCCGGCCAACATCCTGGTCATGCCCGGCCTGCAGTCGGCGAGCATTTCAGCCAAGCTCCTGCGCGAGCTGGGCGGCGAGAGCGTGCTCGGCCCCTATATGCTCGGCCTCGAGCATCCGGTGCAGATCGCACCGATGACGGCGAGCGCGTCGGACCTGGTGATGCTCGCGGTGCTAGCAGGGGGCGACGCCCACGCCCGGCACCAGCGGCGGCGGGCGCGCGCTAGATCCGCTCGACCGAGCTGACCGGCTCGGCGTCGCGAAGCGCGGCGATGATGCCGTGCAGATGGGCGAGATCGTGCACCTCGATGTCCAGGTGGAAGGTCTGGAAGCTGCCGTCGCGGTGCGCCAGCTGAAGGTTGATGATGTTGGCGTGCTTGGCGCCGAGGATCCCAGACATGGTGCCGAGCGCGCCCGGAATGTCGCGCAGGATCACCGACAGGCGAGCGGCGCCGCCGTCCGATCCCTCGCCCCAAGCGAGGTCGAGCCAGTCGGCGTCGATTCCGCTCGCCAGCGTGTCGCAGCCGATCACGTGAACCTCGATCTCCTCGTCCTCGCGTCTGAGCCCGACGATCCGGTCGCCCGGGATCGGGTGGCAGCATTGCGCGAGGTGATAGGCGACGCCGGGCGTCAGGCCCTTGATCGAGATCGCCTTGCGCTGGCCCATCGGACGCGGCGCGACGTCGCCGCCGGCCGAGCCCGGCATCAGCGCCTCCATCAGCGAATCGTCGGTCACCCGCTTGCGGGCGATGGCGATCATCAGCTCGTCGTCATTCTCGATCTTGAGTTTCTTCAGCGCGCGCTTCAGCGCCTGGGCGTCGAGCTCGGCGGGTAGCCGCGCGATGATCTCGTCATAGATCTTGCGGCCGAGCTGGATGGTTTCGTCCCGTTCCTTGTGACGAACGAAACGCCGGACCCCCGCGCGGGCCTTGCCGGTGGCCACAAACCGCAGCCAGCTCGGCTGTGGGTGCTGGGCCTCGGAGGCGAGGATTTCGACCTGGTCGCCGTTCTCGAGCATGGTGCGAAGCGGGACGACGCGGCCGTTGACCTTCGCGCCCACGGTACGGTCGCCAAGGTCGGTGTGAACCGCATAGGCGAAGTCGACCGGAGTCGCGCCCTTGGGCAGCTGGATGAGCTCGCCCTTCGGCGTGAAGGCGAAGATCCGGTCCTGGTACATCGCCATCCGGGTGTGCTCGAGCAGCTCCTCGGGGCTCTCGGCATGTTCGAGGATCTCCATCAGGTCATCGACCCACGGGATGGCGACGTCGTTCTTGGGTTTCCCTTCCTTGTAAGCCCAGTGGGCGGCGAGCCCGCGCTCGGCCTGCTCGTGCATCTCGCGGCTGCGGATCTGGATCTCGATCCGCATCTTCGAATCGTGGATCACGGAGGTGTGCAACGAGCGGTAGCCGTTGCGCTTGGGCGTCGAGATGTAATCCTTGAAGCGGCCTGGAACCATCGGCCAGCGGCGATGGATCAGGCCGAGCGCCCGATAGCATTCGGCAACGTCGTCGACGATGATCCGGAACGCCATCACGTCGGACAGCTGCTCGAAGCTGATGTGCCGCTCGGCCATCTTCTTCCAGATCGAGTAAGGGTGCTTCTGGCGGCCGGTGACCTCGGCGATGAGCCCGTTGTCGGCAAGGTAGAGCTGCAGCCCGAGGCCGATGCGGTTGACCAGGTCGCCTCCGGATTCGGTCAGCTGCTTCAGGCGCCGGGTGATCGAGGCGAAGGCGTCGGGCTCGAGCTCGCGAAATGCCAGCGTCTGCATTTCGGTCATCATCTCGTACATGCCGATGCGCTCGGCGAGCGGCGCGTAGATATCCATCGTCTCGCGCGCGATCCGGCGGCGCTTCTCCTCGGCCGGGATGTGATGCAGCGTGCGCATGTTGTGGAGCCGGTCGGCGAGCTTCACCAGCAGCACGCGGATGTCGTCCGACAGCGCCAGCAGGAACTTGCGGAGGTTCTCCGCGGCCCGCTCGTTCTCCGACTGGGCCTCGATCTTGCTGAGCTTGGTGACGCCGTCGACCAGCCTGGCGACGTCCTTGCCGAACAGCTTCTCGATTTCCTGCGGAGTCGCAAGCGTGTCCTCGATCGTGTCATGGAGGATGGCGGTGGCGATGGTCTGGTCGTCCAGCCTCAGGTCGGTGAGGATGCCGGCGACTTCGATCGGATGGCTGAAATAGGGGTCGCCTGACGCGCGTTGCTGGTCGCCGTGCGCCTTCATCGAGAAGACGTAGGCGCGGTTGATCAGCCCCTCGTCCGCATCCGGATCGTAGGAGCGGACCTTCTCGACCAGCTCATACTGTCTCAGCACGCCCCTAAGATGGGCAGAGGGGCGTCCATTGTGCAAGCGCGAAAGGGGAAGCGCCCGCGGGGAGTGTGGCGCAGGCGCTTCCGGAAAGGCTTATTGTGCCGCGAGCGAACCGCTGGTGCCGGCCTTGGCGGCCGTATTGCACTTGTCGAGCTCGGCCGGGGTGAAGGCGCGCCCGTCCGCCACGAAGGCGCCGAGCTTGCCCGCATGCCGCGCCAGCGACTGGCAAATCACCGCCGGGCGGCTTTCCTCCGTCGAGCCGCGGCAATCTCCGGCCTTGCAGTTCCACACGATGTCGCGGCCGATGATCCGCTCGTTGCCCGGGGTCCCAAGCGTTGCCGAATAGGTCGAAGCGGCCGCGGGCGCCGCGGCGGCGACGAGGGCGGAGAAGGCGATTAGCGAGCGAAGCATCGTGAATTCCCCGTGTTCAGTTGCGATTTACAACGGAATAGGATAGTCCGTTTTATTTGGCAACTGTTTTTTCGCCGATTTCTATGCTTTGATGAGAATCGTAGGGGAGAGAAGGGCTTATGCCTGGTGACACGCTGACCACGCATCTCGATGCGTTCCGCGAAGCCGCGCTGTCGTGCCCGCTTCCGGCAGCGGTCGAGCTGATCGGCGAGAAATGGGCCTTCCTCATTCTCCGCGGCGCGCTCAACGGCCTCAAGCATTTCGAGGAGTTCCAGGCGGGGCTGGGCATTGCCCGCAACATCCTGTCCGATCGGCTGTCGAAGCTCGTCGCCGGGGGCATCCTTGAGCGGGCGGCCGATCCCGAGGACGGGCGTCGCGTCATCTATTCGCTAAGTCCAAAGGGTGAGGGGCTGCTGCCGGTCGTGCTGGCGCTGCGGCAGTGGGGTGAGCAGTGGGGCTACGGCAAGATGAAGGTGGTGCTGGCCGACGCTCGGGACCGCAAGCCCGTCCGCAAGATCTGCGTGCTGTCGCAAGACGGACGCGAGCTCAGCCTCAAGGACCTGACCTGGATCGAGCGCGAATCGGTCGGACTGAAAACAGCCGCCGAATAATCATTCCATCGCAAGAATATGATCTCGCAGGGCGCGGGCATCGTGCAGCGCGTTGTGCGGAACCTTGCTGTTGGCAGCAGTGCTGAACCCGGGAAGCTGGACGACGCGGCAGGTAAATTCGGCGACCTCGGCCATGATTCCCGGGCCGGTCACCAGGAGCGCATTGAACAAGGCCACGTCCTCCGGCCAGTCGGCGACGATCAGCGGGTCGTCGTCGCCG
>Ga0207680_10000330_pt1 | contig 22670 bp, 21 predicted proteins | sample KBSS23metaG_FD_184321 | JGI IMG/M metagenome (GOLD analysis project Ga0207680, IMG submission 184321) | Switchgrass rhizosphere microbial communities from Kellogg Biological Station, Michigan, USA - KBS S2-3 metaG (SPAdes) (version 2) | ecosystem: Host-associated > Plants > Roots > Rhizosphere...
CGGTAACGAGCGCTTTTACATGGGGATAGATCTCGCGACAAGATGGGCACAGCAGATCGGAGAATTCGACGATCTTAACGGGAGCGTCCTCCGGTCCCATTCGCATTGAATCTTTTGTAAGCAGAAGGTCAGCGAGCGAACCCTTGTACATTCCGAGATCTATCTTCTTGCCGGTCTCGAGGAAATGAAGGCTCTCGTATCCGGTGCCTAATATTGCGAGCATGGTGAGCCCGACGACCAACATCGTTGCGGTTTCGCGTCGCTCGGTTCCCGTCTCCGGTATTTCGATTTGGGCGAGCCACGCCTGTACCAAGAAGAGGAGGCACATTGTGATGGCCGAGGTGAGACACCAAAGACAGACGGCATGAATCTGGGTGAACGAGACGAACTGAAGATAGAAGCTGAACAGAGCGCCGAGTCCGGAGATGAGTAACGCAAACGTGCCGAGCATCGCCGTCTTTCGCAGCCCAAGAAATGCGCGGAGAACGGAAATAGCAGCTAGGACGAGATAAGCGGAAAGTCCGAGATAGGCAACTGGAATTCCTGCAAGGGTAGAAGCTGAACTGCTGGCGACTACATCGCAACCGCCGCTGTCTCCGCACGGCACAGACAGGGCATAGGCATGGGCGATGCTCAGCACCGACGCAACAAAGATGCCGACAAAGCTGAGGACGACGGCGATCAGGTTGAGCCAAACGGGTTTGTTTCCGACGGGTTTAACAGCTACCGGTGGAAGCACGGCACTGCTCGATTCGACTTGATGAAGCAGATCGGCCGCCTTCTCCACTGGGATATTGAGTGCTTCAGCGAGGTCGGCCAGCGTCGTAACGTCGGGTGCTGCGGTTGCGGTTGCGTCGTGAAGGCGCAAGATGGCCCGGATCTGAGCTGGGGTCAACGGAGTCTGCCCGACCGTCAAATTGTCTTCGCTAACGCTCATACTGTCGCCTCCGGTCTTGGCAGGCGTATAGATTTTAGAACGTTCGGCGGACGCTAACCTATCCAGCTGGTTCAAAATAGGCATTCGAATGTCCACTCTGCTCCAAAAGCCCGGCAACTTACAGTTGTCGAAGCGGCCCCAATCCCGCAAAGGCACCTACTTTGTGCAGACGTGGGGCTGTCAGATGAACGAAGAGGACAGCGAGCAGATGGCTCTTGCGCTGGAACAGATCGGGCTTAAGCGGGCAGATTCCATCTTCGAGGCGCAGGTCGTCTTGCTGAACACTTGCTCCGTTCGACGAAAGCCTGAAGACAAGGCGTTCTCGCTGTTGGGCGAACTGGCGATAGTGAAGAGGAATAAGAAGGACTTGGTGGTCGGTGTTTGCGGCTGCATGGCTCAACTTCGTGCTGACGAAATTCGGCATAAGAACCCGCACGTGGACTTCGTGCTGGGGACGGGCGATCTTTCGCAAGTCGGCGGCCTCGTGGAAGAGGCGCTGCAGTCTCGCCGGTTTCAGAAGCGAGTCGAGCTCCCGGAGCGAAAGGGTGCGGTCGTCGATGATGTTCCTCAACGGCACTTGAATCGACCGACGAAGCTGAAGTCTTACGTTCCGATCCAATACGGTTGCGACAAGTTCTGCACGTTTTGCATCGTGCCGACTACGCGTGGCCGGGAGCGATCTCGTTCGACCGCAGACATCGTTGAGGAAGTGACTGCGCTCGCGGCGAACGGGACGAAAGAAATTACGTTGCTCGGACAGACCGTAAACAGTTACGGCAAGAATCTTGTCGAAGGGCGCGTTCCCTTTAGTCAGTTGTTACGACAACTTGACAAGATTGAAGGATTGGAACGCATTCGATACATGAGTCCGTATCCACGTGATTTCAAGACGGACTTGATCGAGACGATTCGGGATTGCCCGAAGGTGATGGAGCACGTTCACTTGCCTCTCCAGGGTGGCGACGACGAGTTGCTAAAGCGGATGCACCGCGTTTATACCGTCGAGGGATTTGTGAAGATCGTCGACGAGTTGCGGTCGGCGGTTCCGTGGATGGGGCTGACGACAGACATCATTGTCGGGTTTCCTGGCGAGACTGAAGAAGAATATCAGCACACATTAGATCTGGTCGAGAAGGTGCGGTTCGATGGCGCGTACATGTTTATCTATAGTCCGCGACCGGGAACACCAGCAGCAGAAATGGAGCAAGTGCCTTTGTCTGTTAAGAAGGAACGTCTTGCGCGACTTATCGATGCGCAAAACAGAATCACGCAGGAAATCAACGAGACTTATGTGGGGAGAACTCTCGAAGTCCTGATCGAAGGAACTTCACCGCGAAATCCAGGAATGCTTCAGGGCTATAGCCGTGAATTTAAGATGGTCCACTTCCCCGGAAATGTTGATCGACAGGGACGCCTCGCTAACGTGAAAGTGACAGGCGGATATGGGTGGGGCGTAACGGGCGAACTCGTTTAGATATTGAGTCCAGCGCCGCGTAGAAACAGAGTCGATCCGAGGATGGTGCCGACTACCGCTCCGCTCGCGACGAGCCATTTGTATTGGCTGTCGAACCAGAAAATCACGTAATAAACGAAGCCTGCGCCGGTGAGCAAGATGGCCACGCTACGGTTCCACTGTTCATTTGTGGCGGCATGAAACAGTACGGAACAGGCGCACACCACGCCTACCAAACCCAGCAAAGCTCCGACCGCCATATCGAGCATCTATAAGGCTTATTCCACAGACGTTCGCTTTTGCCTCGGTAACCTTGGTTTGATGTCGCTCCTAGAGGTTCCAATCGGGGTCAATGCCCCAAATATTTTTAACACGATCATTGAAATTCCGAGGGGCAGCACGAACAAATACGAGGTCGATCCCAAGACCGGGCTGATCACCTTGGATCGCGTCTTGTATTCGCCGCTTTACTATCCGTTCGACTACGGATACATCCCACGAACGTGCGCGCGCGATGGAGACACGCTCGACGTGCTCGTCATGATTTCTCATCCGACCTTCCCTGGTTGCATCGTCGAGGCGAAGCCACTAGGCGTGCTGATGATGAAGGACGATAAGGGTCCAGACGAAAAGATTATTTGCGCGGCGACGAAAGATCCTCGGTATGAGAGCCTTCAATCCCTGAACGATTTAGAAGTTCACGTACTGAAGGAGGTGACTCACTTCTTTGAGATCTATAAGGAACTCGAAGAAAAGACGGTGGAAGTCATCGGGTGGAAAGGTCGAGAGGATGCTGTTGCGCTTATCCAACGTTATCGCGTAGATCTGGCTAGTTGATCTTTGCGAGCCCGGTCGCTTCGTTTACCAAGTAAGCGCGCTTCAGGTCGTATCGCATGAGATTGCCGCCGCGTGAGATGACGACGTCGACGGTGGTTCCGAGATCGCCCTGCATCAAGGTTTCGAACTTCCGAAAGGTTGTCGCTCCCGCGAGCTCTTTGTCGTCGACGCTGATCACTTCATCGCCTTTCTTGATGCCTGCTTTTGCGGCAGGGCTGTTCGGCATCACTCGCCAGACTTCAACTTTCCCCGTTTTGTCTCGATAGCCGCCGAACAGGCCGGTTTCAGCGACGGGATCGTTTCCGGTTTGGCCGGTGAAGTTTTCAAACCAAATTCTTCGGCGCTCGAAATCGACGGTGAAATTGAAGTTTCTTAGAAACTCGAAGCCGACTGTTCCATCGCTTTCCGCCGATCCGGACGGAAGGTCGATGATGCTCCACACGGAGTTTTCGACGGGAATTCCGAAAACCTTTAGGGGAGGCATCTGCAGATTCCAACTGTCGACCTGCCCCGACGCGATGCCCGACATCTTCATAAATTGCGGATCTTTGTCGTTGGGCCACAGCCCAACTCTCTCGAGGACGTCGCGGTGGGTGGTTGCGTAAAAGCTGTTACCGGTGTCGAGGGCCATGACCATGGTTCGCCCAGTCGGGACGGACACGAGCATTTGCATAGAGGTGTTGCCGATGGGAAGGAGCTTTGCGAGGAACGTCTTCTTCCCGTCAGGGACGCGCTTGGTGATGTCGGTGCTTCTGGGGTAGAGGATGAGCTTTTGGTGCTCAAAGTCAAACTCTGTAACGTAATTCTTGATCGCATTGAGGCCGATGAGGCCGTCCGTGTGCATGTTGTAGCCCTCGGTCATTCCTTCGAGAGGCTCCTGGATCGCCATCATTCCCGCTGACGGAATCGTTATAGGTCCAAGCTTCAGACTTGTAATCTTGACCGTCTTTGCCTCGAATTCTCCAACGAAGTCACGCAGAACGGTGGTGCCGGCGGCTGGGCCGATGTCAACCGTCTCGTCCACGAGGACCGAGCCCCCAAAGCCGGTGTCAAAGACGAGGGCGACCTTCGAGTCGTTCACAGTCGCGTCAACCAGTAATGCGTCATCGGCAATACGAAACGGGATTTCAATGGGTGCGACTTGGCTTCGGAGAGCCAAGGCGGCAAGGGCGGCAGCGACGATCATCGACACCTCTATTAAGCCGCAAGGAGGCTAACCATTTCAGCTTTTTCGCATAACAGGTTAGTTGCAAGCAAGAAACTGTAGCCGCCTTGCCTATCGTATGCGTATACTCTGCTGCGAATAAGCAGCCTATTTGAGGCTGCAAGAACAGGTGCATGCAGGGTGAAAACAATGCGTCGATTTCAATTAAACAATTCAGGCTTAATCGCTTCGTTGGCGATCGTTGCAGCAATTGGCTGTAACGGCGGCGGCGGAACAACAACGAGCACAACTACTACAGGTGGCGCTCCATCTACTTCCACGACCGGAACGACAGGTTCGACGGCAATGAGGCCGGCTCCAACCGCGGCCGGCAACACGGCAACTGGCAACACGATCGTTGTCGGCATGGTCTCCAGCCTTAATGGCGACCTCAAGCCTTGGGGCGACGACAGCGCCAAGGGTGGCCAGCTGGCCGTCGAAGAATTCAACAAGATGAATCCGGACGGCATCGGCGGTAAGAAGATCGACTTCCGAATCGCTGACTCCAACTCTAAGCCAGAGCAGGGCAAGAGCGCTGCCGAGAAGCTGATGTCCGATGGCGCGGTTGCCATCATCGGCGAAGTCGCCAGCGGAATCACCGCTCAGATGGCGAAGGCTGCATTCGACAAGGGCGTTCCGGTTATCGCAGTTGGCGCGACCCGAACGGACCTTACGGACATCGGAACGAACGTCTTCCGTGTTTGCTACACCGACGCCTTCCAGGGCCCGGTTATGGCGAAGTTTGCCTACGACGAACTCAGCAAGAAGAAGGCCGCGATCATCACGGACATCAAGCAGCCCTACTCGGTCGGCTTGAGCCAGAGCTTCAAGGACGCCTTCGTGAAGGCGGGCGGAACGATTGTCGACGAAGAGTCTTACAACAGCGGAGACACGCAGTTCTCTGGCCAGCTCACCAAGGTGAAGGCTGCCAACCCTGACGTTATCTTCATGAGCGGCTACTTCAACGAGACCGGACCTCTCGCCCGCCAGGCGCGAGATCAGGGCATCGGCATGGACGTTCCGCTTTTGGGTGGCGACGGCTGGGATAGCCGAGAAATCCTGAACAGCGGTGGCGCCGCCATCCTGGGCAGCTTCTTCTGCAACCACTACAACAACAAGGAAACGCGACCTGAGGTCACGGACTTCCTCAAGAAGTGGAAAGCCAAGTACGGAACCGAGCCCGGAACCACGATGGGTGCCCTCGGCTACGACGGAACGATGCTTACTCTTCAATCTCTGAAGGCTGCCAAGGGACCCGACTCCAAGGATCTCATCGATGCGCTTGAGAACACGGAGAACTTTCCTGGCGTTTCAGGCTCCATCTCTCTGAAGGGAATGGGCGGTAGCCCGCACAAGCGAGCGCTTGTCGTTGAGTTGACGAAGGATGGTCAAGTGTTCCGCAAGGCATACGAGTGGAATGACATCTATCCGGCAACGGCGGCTCCGAACACTCCTTAACGCATGACGACTGCACTGCACCTTGTGGCAGGGTTGGATTTCAACACCCTGCCACAACAACTTGTCAACGGCTTGCTCCTGGGCGCTATCTATGCGCTCATTGCGCTGGGTTACACGATGGTGTACGGCGTCCTCAAGCTTATTAACTTCGCCCATGGCGAGGTCTATATGCTCGGTGGCTATGTCGCTCTCTTCGTTTCCTACTACCTAGGATTCCGCCCTGACAAGGTTGGACCGACACATTCCAGCATTTGGAATTTGTTGATCATGCTCGTCGCGTGCATGGTCATCTGTTCGTTGGTCGGTGTGGCGATCGAGCGTTTTGCCTATCGTCCGATGCGAAGCCATTCTAGAATCGCTTCGCTCATCACGGCGATCGGCGTTTCGTTGCTTCTTCAGTACGGCGGCGCGTTGTTCCTTCCGAACAGCCCACCGCCGAGCATTTCAGAACTTGTCAATCCTTATCACGGCCAGAGCAAGGACTTCACTTTGGTCGCCCCGCCAGCTTCGCTAAAGGCGACAGTGGACAGTCTTAAGCCAGCCTCGGATCTCGCGGCGGCGAACTACAAGAGCTGGTTGGACTCGCATCCTGGCGCAGACACGTACAACCTTCCGAAGGATGGTGACGCGCTCAAACACGCCGCACAAGACGCCAAGGGCAAATACGAAGACGCACAGCACAAGTTGGATACGGGTGGTGTGCGACTCATTATTCAAACCGGCCAGGCGGTGATGCTTATCAGCACCATCGTTTTGATGGGCGCGCTCACGTACATGGTCTTGTTTACGAAACGTGGCCGTGCCATGCGTGCGGTGTCGCATGACTTCGATTCCGCTTCGCTCATGGGCGTGAACGTGAACAGCATCGTTCTCTTCACGTTTATTTTGGGTTCCTCTCTCGCGGGTGCGGGCGCGATGATGACCGCCACATTTTTGGGGACCCCTCTCACGACTTTCTACGGACTCGTGCCTGGCGTTAAGGCGTTTACCGCTGCAGTGCTGGGTGGCATCGGAAATATTCCCGGTGCGGTGTTGGGTGGTCTCCTCATGGGAATGGCCGAAAACCTCGTCGTGTGGGCGGGCTATTCCAACTATCGCGACGCGATCGCGTTCGTCGTTTTGATTATCGTTCTCCTCTTCCGGCCCGGCGGTCTGCTTGGCAGCTCTAAGGTGGAAAAGGTTTGAAGTTCTGGGGAATCCGACTGGTTTCCATTCTCGTTGCGATCGGGGCTTGCTTTGCATTGCAGGGCCTGACCGGACACTGGAGCGACTATGCGCAGCGCATCGTTGTTCTGATCGGTTTGTATGTGACCCTCGCGGTTAGCTTAAATCTCATCAACGGAATTACAGGACAGTTCTCGATTGGGCACGCTGCGTTCTATCAGGTCGGCGCATATACGGCCGGCTATCTCACACTGACGTATTTCAATTCGCCGCGCGTGCAAGGGATGTTGCACGGGCTCCCGGCGAATAGCCGATTGACGATTTGGCTGCTGCTGATGATCATCGTCGGCGCTCTTGCCGCTGCGTTGGCGGGACTCCTTGTTGGTCTTCCTTCGTTGCGACTTAAGGGCGACTATCTTGCGATCGTCACGCTTGGATTTGGCGAGATCATCCGCATCATCGTCCAGAACCAGCAGGCGCTTGGTGGTTCGTACGGAATGAACGTCACTCCGAAATACGAGTCCATTGCGGTGATCTGGTTGCTCGCGATTGTTTGCATCGCATGTTGTCGTAACCTTCTTAAGACGGCGCACGGACTTCCCTTCTTATCTGTCCGCGAAGACGAAGTTGCTGGCCAAGCGATGGGCGTCAACGTCACGCGCACGAAGGTGACGGCATTCCTCATCGGTTCCGCATTTGCGGGTGCTGCCGGTGCGTTGCTCGCTCACTTCGAAGGCTTTATCACCCCGGCTACCTTTGGCATGGATGTCTCGTTTATCATCCTCACGATGGTCGTTCTTGGCGGTACGGGATCGATCACGGGCTCCGTGATTGCAGCCGCACTGCTTACCTACCTTCCGGAATATCTCCGCGGTTTCAAGGGTGCGGATGGAAACGCTCTGTCTTTAAGCGGTGCGAACGTTGTAGCGTGGATGGTTGGAGTTGCGCTGGCAGTTGGACTTCTTCGCTGGGTCATGCAGAAGCATATCGAATCAAAAGGCAAGAGATTGGGCTTTTACGTCGGCGCGATCGTCGCAGGTGCCGTTGGTCGTATCGTGGGCAACTTGGTGTTCGCCCATATTGCTCCGCTGCAGGATAAGCAAATACCAATCGACCAAGTTCGTATGGTCATTTTCGCGGTCGTGTTGATCGTGATCATGCTTCTGCGACCGCAGGGCATCTTTGCTCACCACGAATTCAGTTGGAGCCTTGTTCGAAGATTATTTAAGCGCGAGGAAGTTCCTCACACGGCGGTGTCCGTATGAGCCTTCTAACACTGGACAAGGCGACGATTCGCTTCGGCGGCCTTATCGCTGTCAACGAAGTTTCTTTCGATCTCAATAAGGGTGATTTGTTCGGCTTGATCGGACCAAACGGTGCGGGTAAGACCACGTGCTTCAACTTGATCACGGGCGTTTACACCCCGACGAGCGGAGACATCATTTTCAACGGCAAGAAGATCCAAGGAACGCCGCCGAACAAGATCGCGGGCCTCGGAATTTGCCGCACGTTCCAAAACATTCGCCTCTTCCCTGCGCTTTCTGTTCTTGAAAACGTTGTGGTGGGCGGATATCTTCGCCACCGCACCAGTCTTGCAAGTGCTCTCCTTTATTTGCCGCCCGCTTTGAAAGAAACCGAGCGGCTGAAGGCAGAGGCGATGGAAAATTTAAAAATTCTCGATTTGGACGGAGTTCCCAATGCGAGAGCGGCAGATTTGCCCTACGGAATGCAGCGACGATTAGAGATTGCCCGGGCCATGGCTACCAAGCCTGAACTCCTGCTGCTCGATGAGCCAGCGGCGGGAATGAACCCGCTGGAAAAGCAAGATCTAATGGAGACAGTTAGACGTATCCGTGACAATTACGGGATTACGATCCTCGTTATCGAGCACGATATGAGGTTCGTGATGAACCTGTGTGAGCGGATCGTCGTGCTGGATCATGGCGAGGAAATTGCACAAGGACCCCCGGACCAGATCCGTAACGATCCGAAAGTCATTTCCGCCTATCTTGGCGAACCTGTGTGAACTATTTGGGTTGGCCTCGTACGTCATTCTGATATAGAATGTTTAAACGCCAAGGATTGGCGGCGGCGGCCACGGAGAACTGGCCTCAACTCAGCTATGCGAAGTAGAGGAAGGCTATTTGCCGCGTTAATTTTGTTGTGCGTCTCTGGGCATGTTTTTGCTCAGGACCCAGCTGCAGCTAATCAGCAGCCCCAAATCTTGGGACCCACCTTGCCGGATGGCTATCAGCCTGATACCGGTCCCGAACTCAGCACGGTCCACGGCTCTGTGATGAAGCTGTTTGGCGCCACCCTCGAGGTTGGCCTGCAAGACGGCGGAATCGCGCTCTACGACTGTGCTACAAAAGGCTTAACCCGCTACGTGAAAGGAGAGGGTTACGCCCCCGTCAAAGACGTCACCATGCTAGGCAATCGAGCGTGGTGGGTGGTCGATGGGCAGCCCACGGTTTACTGTGCCGGCCCGGGAATGACCAAGCCGTTCACCTACGACGTGCGTGATCAGATCACCGGCCCGATCAGACGAATCGGGGTTTGGCAGGAATACATCGTCGCCCATGGTGATACAGGATGCTGCTTTATCGAAGCATCCACCGGTCGCGTCTTGACTCCTGAGCAAGTTCTTCCGCCGGATGTTGCCTCTCTTGCCCGACAGGGCATCGTGACGACGTCGTGGAAAGACGGTCAGGGCCTGTTCGTCGTTATCCGCCGTTATGGCGCACGCACGAATCCTAAACCGGGCGAATCTAAAGACCTCGGCATGCTGACCGCATGGAGTGCACCGTGGCGAGGCACCTACACCCTTCTCGGTTCCTACACTTGTGACCTCGTTAAATTCAAGGATGCTGCTGGTCCGGACGTACAACTCAGCGGTCCGAGTGGTCCGCAGACCATTTCGTATGGAACTGGACTCATCGGCAACGTGCTCGTCAGTGATAGCGGAATCGTCGGACTTAACAACGATCAGGCGCTCACCATTCCGTTTTACAAAGACAACTGGGTGACCGATCGAATCAACACGGCGATGGCCCCGCACTACGCTCAAGTTGCGGCCTGCAGCGACTCCGATCTCTGGTGGGTTAGCGACAACAAGTTGGTCCGCGCGAGCCTCGAAGATGGAAGCTCGGAGGTTTACACGCCTCGCGCAAGTAATCCGGTTCTTGGCGTTGCCGCAGACGATGATGGCGCCTGGATTCTGCAGCAGGACTCGATCAAGAGAATCGACGAAGTCTTTGGCAAGACATCGTTCTTGAAATACGAAGTAGGTCCGGACACGACGAAGCCTGGCTTCGGCGGACAAGCGCGACTCTCCTGGGTTTTGAACGCCGCCCTAAGACCGGGAGGAAGAAAGCTTCCTACCGATAATTCGCTGTCCTTCGTGCGAGAAGCACTGAAGGATGCGGGCGTACCTGAAAAGAAAAGGGCAAACCTACTTGATCCTTCCGGCAAGGATATTTCCGAATTGGCATATGGCGATGTGATCGTCAACGGCAAAGCTGCCGCCATCTATGTGGGTGACGGAAAGCAGATGACGGTTCGCAACGGCGAACTGCAAACCATGCCAGTCACTCTCGATGAGGATTCGAGCATCCATCGCTACTTCCTCCTCGGTGGCCGAATTCCTGCTGGCGCCCATGCCCTACCGATCGTCGACATCGGCCCGGTCTTCCCGATCGGCGTCAATCGACCGGACCCGAACTTGGGAACCGACTTGTACGTCCGCGTGGATACTCAGAGCCCTTACGACCATCCTTACTTGCCCAGCCATTACAAGCTTCTTGAGATTGCCCAAGAGTGGATCGGAACGCCGTACCGCTGGGGTGGAAGCTCCTTGTCCGGGACCGACTGCTCTGGGTTCGTGACCTCGGTCTACAAAGGGCTGGGTATCAAGCTTCCCCGCTTCTCGCAGGACATCGCTCGGGCACCGTTTGGCCAGGTTGTATTCGACGAACTCCACTTCGGAGACGTGCTCGTATATCCTGATCCTAGGCACTGCGCGATCTACATCGGAGACGGCAAGACGGTGGAGACTACGCGGGGCGCGGTTGGCTACAGTAACGTCTACCGGAGGCACTGCGCCTACGTCCGTCGGTTCTTGTTCGAATAGAAATCGCGGGGGGTTTGGATTTGGAGGCTCAAATAGCCTACAATGAAGGCACCCCGGTTTAGCTTCTAGGCAACCTTATGATGATTGGTTCCAAATTACGTGATCGTTCTGTTATCATCGTGACCGCTCTTGTCGCCCTGGCGGCGATCCTTATTGGCTGCGGTGGCAGCGGAGGCGGGGGAGGAACCGGGTCGGGTTCGGGAACAGGCGTCACAGCTACGGCAGGCGCGTCTGGTGGCTCAGGTGGAGGCAACAGCCTCGTCTTTAGCCTGGCTTGGCCAGCTTCAACTCGATCACTGCCGGGATATGCCAACTGCGTGCTTTTGTCCATTCAGCGCAACGGCGACTCGCCAATCACGCAAATCATAAACCGCGTCAACAAGATCGCTTACACTCAGCCGGTTACGTTCGACTCCATCCCTCCGGGAACCTATACGGTCATCGGCGAGGCGTTCCTCGACAACGATGCGCAGGGTGCTCTCGTCGCAACATTTAACGCGACGGTTTCGGTTGGAGCATCGGGTGAAGTGGACTCATCGATCAGCTTTGTTAGCCAAATTGAAAGTGTCGTCATCGATGGCGCGCCTGTGAACATGCTGACCGGCGTGACTTCCCAATTGACGGGCCATGCGATCGACAAGGACGGCAACATCCTGTTCCTCCCAGACGGATCGCTGCAGTGGTCCATCGTTTCTGGTGGCAGCTTCGTCGACCTGACGCCCATCGGCTTTCTCAGTGCCCTCGCTCCAGGTGACGTGACGGTCAAGCTCACGGATCCCGGTTCAGGCATGACAGACCAAGTGGACATCACCGTGACCGGTGATCCGCTCACAACTGGCGGCAGCGGCGGTACAACGGCCACCACGACAACGGGATCGACCGGCACCACCGATACGACGGGTACGACTGGAACCACGACCACAACCGGAACTACTGGCACTACGACGACCACGGGTTCTGGATCCGGAAGTGGATCAGGCTCAGGTTCCGGATCAGGTTCCGGTACTGGCGGATCGGGCAGCGGCGGCACGGGCGTCGGCTAGAGACTTCCTCCATCAACAAGAAAGCCCAGCCAGATCATTCGATCAGGCTGGGCTTCTTAGTTTGCGATTGTGGCGTCGTAGGCTAGAACTTCACTACCCGAAGGGCAGCGTTCACGATGTCCTCAACGGACGGAAGAACGTAGCTTTCGAGCGGCTTCACCCACGGCACCGGAGTGTCACGTCGGGTTACTCGAATCGGAGGCGCGTCGAGAAGGTCGAATCCCTTGTCGCAAACACGGGCGATGACCTCGCCGGCAATTCCGCAGGTCATTGGGGCTTCGTTCACGACCACCAGGCGGCTCGTCTTCGCGACCGAGTTTAGAACGGTCTCCTCGTCCATTGGGATCACGGTTCGGAGGTCGATTACCTCCGCGCTGACTCCCTTCTCTTCGAGAAGATCGGCAGCCTGCGCACAGAAGTGGACGGGGTTGCCATAGCTCACCAGGGTGACGTCGGTGCCTTCTCTGCGGATCGCAGCCTTACCGAGAGGAACGATGTAGTCCTCGGTCGGGAGCACCTCAGCCTTCTTGCTGTCCTTGTAAAGCTGTTTGATCTCGTATGAGATCACGGGGTTACCATCGCGTAACGCAGCTTTCATCAAGCCTTTGGCATCGTAAGGCGTCGAGGCACAGATGATTTTGATTCCCGGAGAGTGGGCGAACCAGCCCTCGTTCATCTGGCTGTGATAAAGGGCGCCACCGCCGTAGGCACCTGCTGGGCCACGCATGACGACCGGCATATTCACTTCGCCAGCGGTTCGGTAGTGATAGGTCGCCAGCATATTGACGATCTGATCGAAACCACAGGAGATGAAGTCGATGAACTGCAGCTCGACCATGCAGGTCTTGCCGTTCAGAGCCGCTCCGGTGGCGGTCCCGATGATCGCCGCCTCGCTGATGGGCATGTCGACGACTCGGTTGCTCCCGTACTTGGCTTGAAGCCCGTCCGTGATCTGGAAGGCACCACCGAGGATCCCGATGTCTTCGCCAAGGCAAATCATTTCCGAATTGCTTTCCATCTCTTCGAAGATGGCCTCTCGGATGGCGGTGCCGTAATCGGTCTTAGTCGGACCTTCTTGCTTAGGTTTTGTTGCGACCGCGCTCATTTGTTGCCCCCTTCGTAGAACACCCACATGCCGCCTTCTTCAGGCTTGGGAAGGTCAGCCTTCACGGCGAACTCAACTCCTTCATTCATATACTCAACGACTTCAGGTGGGAAATCTTCATCTTTGGCGTGCCCGGCATCTTTGCCTTCGGCCATGTATTTCGCGCCCTCTTCCTTCGTCAAGTAACCCTTCTCAAGAAGGTATTTGCGGCACATCGCGATCGGATCTCTGCTTCGTCCCGCCTCAACCTCTTCCGGGGGGCGATACCGCTCTGCACGAGTGTCATCGTGATCGCCGTGGCCGTAAGCGCGGAAAGTCTTGCACTCGACAATGCTCGGGCCATTGCCCGATCTGGCGTGCTCAACGGCAGTCATGACCTTGTCGTAGACATCGAAAACGTCTTGACCGTCTGCGATCAGTCCAGGGATTCCGTAACCGTCTGCGCGTCTGGCGAAATCTGGCAACGAATATTCCAGGTGGGTTGGCGTTCCGAATGCCCACTGGTTGTTCTCGATGATGGTGATCACCGGAAGCTTATGGACGGCGGCAAAGTTGATCGCCTCGTGGAAAACGCCTTGTGCGGTGGAGCCTTCACCGTTGTAGGTGAGCACTACGGCATCGCCACCGTTCAGTCGATCCGCAAAGACAACGCCAGCAGCGGCTGGGATTGTGCCGGCGAGCATCGAGGTCGAGTGGATGATGTGCTTGGCTTTGCTGCCGATGTGCGACCAGTTGTCACGAGCTCGGCCAGGCGAAGTTGCTTTTCCCCAAACCTGCGAGCAGACTTCCTCGATACTCATGCCCATACGGTTCGGATTTCTCCATCCCGCGCGCATGTCCTTTATGAAGAAGCCGGGCATGTCCCGGTGAATCGGTGACGTCCAGTCGTTAGATCGAAGGCCGTAGAGTGATCCAACGATGATCGCCTCTTGGTTATGAGAGGAATACAGGGTTCCTGTAAGTCGACCCTTCTTCTTCTCTTTGATTAAGCGGACGTCAAAATATCGAGCCAGAAACAGCTGCTTGAATAGTTCTAAGCAGTCCTCTCGGGTCAGCGCATCGCGCGGTCTCAGGGTCTGCATAGGGGCTTGTTTTTGGCGATCCTTGACGTCCTTGTCGGCCGTCGCCGTGCCGGAATTTGAGCTCAAAACACGTTCTCCATTTAGTGCGGATTAGGCTCAAAATTGTACCAGAGATAAGATTTTTAGGCGGCGAGTGGACCCACCGACAAGCCTTCTTGCCCGCCCTTCCATGATCGTGGCTCATGGAGCTGGTTGAGCCTTATGTTTGCCAAAGCTGTCATCATCACACCGGCTCGCAATGAACACCGGTCGCCTTCGTCTGGCTTACGCCCTCTTGGCCGTCGTTGCCATTGCTCACATCGTCCTCGCCATCGTTTACGCGAACATAACGCCCTATCGCACCGCAGGTCGGCTTTCTTACCAGGGCTGGCAAATGGTGCCCGATATCGGGACTCCTGACGAGAGACAACACGCTAACTATGTCATCGGGTTACTTGCCGGCGAAGGTCTACCGGTTTATCGAGTAAACGTCCCAGATCCTAATAACCCGGGAAAGACCATCCGCAATCCAGAACTGGGGGAAATCTACGAGGATCACCAAGCGCCGCTCTATTACATCCTCGACGCTGGTTTTGGGAAGCTTGCAGGAGTCGCGGAGATTTCTGCTCGTGACCCATCTGCCGGTCTGAAACTCCGGTACCTCAACGCTTTATTTGGTGCGCTCACGGTAATTGGTGTTTTCTTCCTTGCTTGGTGGGGGCTGCAACGTTTGGACGTAGGATTGCTCGCGGCCACAATCGCCGCCCTTCTTCCGATGAACATCGCGCTAAGCGGCGCGGTTACAAACGATCCACTGCTCTTCTGTGATTGCACTTGGTTTCTCGCCGTATGCGCACTCGCCATTCGTCAGGGATGGAATTGGAAGCGTGCCGTTGTGGCTGGGATCCTTATTGGAATTGGATTGGAAACGAAGGATACGGCCCTCGCTCTCTTTCCAATTGCACTTTGCGCGTTCTATCTTCGAAGACCGGCAAAGGGGCAGGGCATTACTGCTTTCGCCTTGTCGTTGCTCATAGGGGCCCCCTTCTGGATTCGCAATCAGATGCTTTACGGCGATCCGTTGGGGCTCAAGTCGTTTAAGGAACTTTTTGCTGGTGCGATGCCGGCAAGCTTCTGGCTCCAGCGAGACGGCTTCATTGGCTACTGGGTGAACTGGGTCGGTTGGTGGACGGCACGGAGTTTCTTCGGCGCGTTCAGCTACATGGATATCTTTCTCAATGAGACGGGAACCCCCTACACGGGTCCGGGCGGACCGAACACGGTTTATAGGCTCCTTCTTGGGTTGGCAGTCATCGGTGGCCTGGGCTTTGTGCTTGCGTTGGGGAAAGAGAAGCGTGACCGTCGATTCCACCTTCTCAACGGCGTCTTTCTCGCGCTGATTGTAATTTTCTTTATTCGCTACAACATCTCGTATTTTCAGGGTCAGGCTCGCTACTTCTATCCGGCCATTGGTCCGATCAGCATCGCCCTGGCAATTGGCGGGTTTTATTGGGCCAAATCAAGGAAAAGATTGGTCGCTGGAGCAATCGCTGTAATACTATTAATGCTGAATGTGTATGCGATCGTTCGGCTTCCTACCGAGTTTGCTCGGAGGGTCAGCGGTAGTTCGCCGAACCCAACCGCTAGCCTCGAACATCCTTAGAAGGGGGAAGCTGACAGCCGTCCGCCACTAACCTCTGGCCATTGGCGTTAGGAATTAAAACCCGTGCTGGACGCAAATTCACAAAAAGACAAAAACCTGGATGTGACCTTGGACCGTACCCCTGCGTCTAATCAACGAATGGTTAGTGCTGTTCTAGATCACGGGCAACTCGATAGGATGGATGAAGATGCGATCCAGATCGAACGCTTCCTCAAAGGAGACGTTCGGGCCTTCGATGGCCTTTACAGCAAATACTACGATCGCGTTTTCGCGATCGCGCGCGGTGTTCTCCTAGATGCCGAAGAAGCTGCGGACACCGTACAAGAGATTTTTACACTGGTTCATCGGAATCTCTACAAGTTCGATAAGCGCGCAAAATTTAGCACTTGGCTATTCAGGATCGCGGTAAACCGCAGCATTCAAGACTCGCGAAAGAGACGCCGCCGTCCCTTGACTGTGGAATTAAAAGAGATCGCGCAGTTTGCATGCCCTCCGGGAAAGACAAATGATCCGCGTGTCCACGTTGCCCTTAGCAAGATGCGTCCAGAAGATCGCGCACTGATCTTGCTCTACTACTGGGAAGACATGAGTCTTCAGGAGATCGCAGAATCCCTTAGCACGAATGTGAATGCCACGAAGACGCGGCTGTATCGCGCTCGAGAAAAATTCCGCGAGAAGTTCGAGGAGGAAGCACAGTGAGCCGAATTCCTTCAGATGTCGATAACACGATTTGGCAAATCGCGGAGCGTGGCGATCATCAAGCGGCGCAAGATTTCAGCGATAAATTCCCCGCTCTCGCCCAGGCGATGAACGATCGCATGCGCATGGTGAGTGGAATGAAGGATATGAGGTCTGCGGTTGCTCCGACCTTCGTGCCCCCTTTCAAGCCCAGGTATTTGGGAAAGCCTAAACCGAAGTGGCGAAAGTTAATGCCTGCTGGAGTAGGTATTGCTGCTCTTGCGGCCGCCTCCTACTATGTGGCGCAGAACATGACGACTCCGCTTCCTGAGCTGAAACCTGACGGCACCCCAGCGGTACAAGATTCGAAAGGACCACGTCCTGACCCATTCCTGTTGCCGCCAGCTGAGGTTCGAGACGACAGTGATGCAGATACACCACGCGTGACCCTGGCGCCTTCGTTTAAGGGTCCTTCAAATGGAAGCAACTTGCAGGAGATCACGATGGATCAAGTGCCATTCCAGAAGGCGATGCGAGATATCGCAGCTCACTGGCACTTAACCCTACAGATTCCGCCCAAGACACCTGATCCAGTCCTGAAACGCGTGGACATGTTCGGCAAGAACGGAATGGACTTCCTGACGCAGCTGGCCCACCAACAAGGATATACAGTGTTTGATGAGGGCCACGGAAAAGTCCTCTTGATTCCTGAGGGGCAGTCTCCTCCGGACAGCAACTAGGTTCAAAGTTTTGCGGACTTCCCCGCTGTCGTACGCTTCGCGGCGAACCTGTTGATATACTGCAACGAAGGCCATGCCCCGCGCTAGACGTCGTTGGGACGAAATCGAAATCCATGCCGAACAGGGTCTGACCTATTGGTTCTTTGCCCTTTGCCTCGGCGGTTTTGCGTGGCTCCTTCTGGCCTTCCGAGGAGACAGTGGTGTCTTCGTCCCCTTGGCCATCGTTCTTCTGATCATTACGACAGTCTTCTTTGTCCTTGGCGTTCGGAAAGCGATTCTGATCAAGAAGGTCACTCAGCACGGTGTGATCTGCCCCCTCTGCGATTTCGAGAACGACCTCACCGAAGCGCCAACCGGCGACTTCGTCTGCTCTAACTGCCAGCGAATGATTCCGATCGTAGACGGTCAGCCGATCGCCGTCGCACAAGTCAAATGCGGCTATTGCAACGAACTGAACTATTACTCAGAGAAGACCGAATTCCTCATCTGCGAAGTCTGCAATCACCAAGTCCCGATCGATACGGAAGCGAGCCGACGGGCAACTGGTGGCAGACGTGCCGCCGAGTCTTTTGTCGTTAAAGCCGACGACAATGTTTACGAATTTATCCTCGTTGCACACGGTCACAAGACCGACGAGTTGATCGAAGTCCTCCAGCACATGCTTGCCCTCAACCGCAACCAAATCAAACAGATGTTGCAAGAATTGCCCGTTACTCTTCTAACAGGAATTACCCGCCGAAAGGCAGAGATGCTGCAAGCGCAACTAGCTCTTCATGAAGCGGCCACCGACTTCCGGCCGATGCAGCAATCTCGTACCTGAAGTTCACCTGGTCCTAGTGCTTTTTGGGTATGGGTCAATGGCCCCGTGTAGGCACTCCTTGCCCTTGGCACGCACTATGCTGTTACCAATAAGGGAATTGGCGATGACTATCTTGACTCCTGAACTCGACTTGGCCCGAACTCTGCGATACAACTACATCTTCCGAGGTCTTTCCCGAGATGTGGTCGCGGGGATCGCGGCGCTTGCCGACACCCGACACTATCGCGGTGGGGATGTCATTGTTCGGCAGTACGAGCACAATTCCGATCTGATCATCATCCTTGATGGCAGCGCGCGAATTAAATCGGTCGACGAAGAGACGATCGCTGAGTTCGGCCCCGGCAGCGTGGTCGGCGAGATCGCCCTGGTCGATGACGAGCCGCGTTCCGCGACGGTCACTGCAGTAGGCGATGTGACGGCTGCGATCATCCCGAGCAAGTCCCTGCACGCGGTGATGGACATGGATCCCGAGGTCGGCAAGGTCATCATGACGAACCTCGCTCGAGTCCTTTGTCGCCGGATGAGATCCATGAACGCGCATCAACAGGAATCTCACGCGCCTCGCCACAAGCACGCGCGCTAAGGATTTCCTTTCGACAATCTGTTCAGGGTTTCTACCGCTTCTAGAGGCATCTGCTTTGCGCCTCCCAGCATGCGCGCAGTCAGCACGATCTGCGCGGTTCGTTCAAGGATTTCCATTCGGTGGTAGGCGTTTTTGACGTCACTTCCCATAACCACCGCACCGTGGTGGCTCAGGAGGAACGTCTTGTGATCGGCAAGAAAGGGCTCCAAGGTGTTTGGAAGATCTTCGGTTCCAGGCATTCCGAATGGCACGAGCGCCACGGGTCCTAGAACTACAGTCGACCCGGGCATTGCATCGTTGGGCAACGACTCACCTGCTAGGGCAAAACCTGTTGCGGTGAGCGGATGGGCATGGACGACTGCCATGCAGTCGGTGCGTCTCGCATACATCCGGAGATGCATTCGGATCTCGCTGCTGGGTGTGTTGCTTGTCGACGACTTCCCTTCGTAGTCGATGACGACGAGATCTGTCGCTTGCAGATGGCCCTTGCTCACTCCGGATGGGGTGCAGAGAATGTGCTGTTCGTCCAAACGAACGCTGATATTCCCTTCCGTTGCGCCCACGAGTCCACGTTGCCACAGCATTCGTCCGACTTCGCAGATCTGTTGGCGGATCAACAAGTCGTCCAGAGTTACTCGTCTCCTTCATCAGGGATTCGGCCATAAGCAAAGCTGGCGAGCGTTGCTCCAAGAAGGGGCCCGATGAGATACACGGGCCAGTTCACAAATCCATGCCCACCTTGGAAGTTGACGAGAAGCGCCGGACCAAACCAACGCGCGGGATTCATCGCCGCACCAGTGAGTGATCCGCCAGCAAGGATATCTAACGTGACGGCAAGCCCTATGAAGAGTCCGGCCATCTTGGTTGCACGTCGGTCGACGGCCGTTCCAAGTATCACGTACATCAGGAAGAAAGTGAGCACCGTTTCGACGAGGATCGCCTGCATGGGGAGGCCGCCGCCCATCGGCATCATGCTCGAATGGACTGCTGGCACACCGTAGCTCGCATCTTTCCATCCTCCATTGATGAGCGCTTCTGTGGGGATGCAAAAGTTAGCGACCACCGCGCCGGCGATTGCGCCAGCAACTTGAGCTAGCCAGTAGCCGAGGAGGCGCTTGAGGGTGATTCGTTTGCCCATCCACATTCCGAATGTGACGGCGGGGTTTAAATGCCCACCGCTAACCGCCATGGTGGCGGACGCCATCACAGCGATCGTAAATCCGTGAGCGAGAGCGACGCCAAGTCGGTCGGCACCGGTGGCAATGGCCATCATGCCGACGAAAACAAGTGCGAATGTGCCGATGAATTCGGCAGAGAATGCTCTTCCTTTCAAGCGGTCCTCGCGTTGGGTCCGAAGTCCGCGCTGTAGTAGTCGATGTAATGGGTATTTGGTTCGAAGATCTCATCGATCTTCTTCAGCACTTTTTCTTCCAATCGGATGCTGCAGGCGTCGACCGACTCCTTGAGTTGCTTCTCGTTTCTCGCGCCAATGATGGGAGACGTAATTCCAGGTTGTGACGCGACCCAAGCCAAAGCGAGACTTGTCATCGAGAGACCCTGTCTCTGTGCGAGAGATTGGAATCGCACGAGCTTTTGCCGCGGCAGCTTTTCCAGGCGACCCATCGGATCGGATTTTCCGTATCGACCGGTCTTGGGTTTTTGATCGAGATATTTTCCGCTCAGCATTCCGCCGGCAAGTGGCGACCACGGTATGACGGCGACGTTGTAAGTTCGGCAGAAAGGAAGAAGTTCTCGTTCGATGCGGCGATCGAGAAGGTTGTAAGGCGGTTGTTCGCAGACGAATCCGGCGGCGCCCATTTCTTTTGCGATGTAGTGCGCTTCGGCTAGTTGCCAGGCGGCATACGTCGACGATCCTGCGTAAAGAATCTTTCCTTGCTGGCGGAGAGTGTCTAGCGCGCGTAAAGTTTCATCGACTGGGATGGATGGTTGCGGGCGGTGGATCTGATAGAGATCGATGCGATCGGTTTGGAGTCGTTTGAGAGAGGCTTCGCACGCGCGGATGATGTGGAGGTAAGAGTTGCCGCGTGCGTTGGGATCGGTGTCACTCATTCGCCCGTGACACTTGGTCGCGATAACGAGCCCTTCCCTTTTGCCTTTGATCGCCTTGCCGAGAATCTCCTCGCTTTTGCCTCTGGCGTAGACATCGGCGGTATCGAAGAAGTTGATGCCCATGTCGAGGGCTTTCTTGGCGAGCTTGAGGGCGGCTTCTTCGTAGGAGCCCCAGTCTTGGGGTTCCCATCCGAAGGTCATGGTGCCGAAGCAGGCTTGGGAGACTTGTACGCCTGTTCGGCCGAGAGTGCTGTATTCCATCTGGGGTGATGTTTACCTTGATCTGTGCATTTCGTGAATGGCGAATTGTGAATGGTGAATGGCAGTGCTTAGGCGTCCCTTGTCTCCAGCTACGGTTCGCACGGCTACTCGGATTGGGACTTGCGCGCCCACCTGAGACCAGAGCGCGCAAGCCACGAGAAACAATCCGAACACGATTTGCCACTGATCGGCCCTAGTTCGCATCTTCCAAGTAACCGTTGATCGATATATCTCCGCCAACCGAGGGAGTTGTCGAGTCGTGACTGATGAAGACGCTGATAGAGCCCTCTTCGAACACGTAGGAGCAACCGGTCATCGATCCAACGTTTTGCGTCGTCGTCGACATGTGAGTTACCTGAGTGATGGGTATGAAGACCTCCATCAAGTTCCCGGCGCTCTTGCCACTAAGAATGGCTTGGTTGAGAACTTGACTTCCTGGAAGACCTACATTGACGGAGATGTCCGTGACGACAAGAACCTTGCCGGCAGGCACTTCGTAGATATCGCTCTCTTTGCCGCCGATGCCGCTAGGGATCGTGATGGAATAGGTTGCAGCCACGCGATTGCTCTCCGATTGAGCGATGTCGTGGATATGTACGGGGGCGTCTACGCTGGTGGCGATATTCACGTTTGGCGTGTTAGCAATGCTTACGCTTGGTGTGCCGCTAATCCCGACCGTTTGTCCGCTGCCGATGTTAAAGGTTGGGGTTCCTGCGACCATGACAGTTGGCGTTCCGTTAATACCGACATTCGTTCCAGCAGCGAGTGATACGGGAACGGTGTGGGCAACATCGTTTGTGATGAGTACGTTTTGGCTGGCGGGCGGTTGAGACTTGAACTTGGTCGAGCCAACGCTGACGCCTGTGAGAATGATGATGAGTCCTGCGATTGAGTAGATGTGTCGATTCATTGTTTTAATTCCTTAGTAAGTGGTGTCGTGGTGATCACTGATCACTGATTAGCTGGCGTCCTCCAGATAGCCATCGAAACCTGCGCTAATCGACATCGGACTTGTTTGTCCGTTTCGCATCATGTGAGCTTTCAGGGTTGTGCCAGCTGGCAGGATCATCGACTGTCCTGTGTGTGCTCCTTCGAAGTGGAGATTGTTGTTGCTGTCTGCACCTTGCAAAGTCATGATCACGGGCATGATGTTTATTGGGAAATCACATCCAATGTTGCAGAGGGTGATCTGTGTCGAGGGGCCAGTTGCGTAGCAATAGGCGTCCTTCACTTCCAGTTGTTTACCGACGGGAACCGTGTAGAGATCGAATGCGACGTCCGAATCTCCGACTGGGAAGTTGCTTGCAGCGTAGTTGCTGACGTATTGGCGATTCGTCGGCGCGGCGCTGTCTCGAATGATGATGGGCGCGGCGACCGAGCTGCTGACTTTGACGGTGGGCGTGTTTGCAACATTGACGTTCGGCGTATTCGCTACGTTGATGTTTGGTGTTCCACTGATCGTGA
>Ga0207680_10000333_pt1 | contig 22525 bp, 36 predicted proteins | sample KBSS23metaG_FD_184321 | JGI IMG/M metagenome (GOLD analysis project Ga0207680, IMG submission 184321) | Switchgrass rhizosphere microbial communities from Kellogg Biological Station, Michigan, USA - KBS S2-3 metaG (SPAdes) (version 2) | ecosystem: Host-associated > Plants > Roots > Rhizosphere...
GGAAGTATGTCGAGCGCCACGTCGACACCCAGGGCCGGCCGCACCGGGTGGAGCACGCGCCGGCGCAGGCGCCGAGTGCCGCGTTCGGGCCGCGCCCGGCGTACCTCTCGCCTCTGGAGTTCTGGCCGCACGGCGGGCAGTTCCGGGACGCGCGCAACCGCACCCCTTCGAACGCGCCGAGCACGGTGACGATGCCGCCGCACGCGCACTACGCCCAGCAGAACGGGCTTCTCCCGCCCGTGCAGAACAAGTGGGCGGCCAACTTCACCCGCCGCGCGTTCGGCGAGGTGAACGCCGCGACGTCGCAAGACGTCTTCGGACGCCCGATCTCGGGCGGCCTTCTGCGCCAGGCCAAGCGCCAGGGCGCCATCGCCTGATCCGAGCTCCCTCCGATGTCCGGCAACGCCGATCTCGACTTCCTCCTGGGTGCCTTCGAAAAGGTGCCCGGGCTGCTCGCGCGCACGCGCGGGCTCGTCGAGAACGGCAAGGGCCTCGCCGATGACTGGAAACGTCTCGGCGTCAAGGGGGAAGAATCGTACGAGGAGACGCACTGGGGCAAGCCCGCTCAGCACGGCACCTGGCCGGCGGCGGTCCCGGACCCGCGGGGCGGCGTCGTGGAGCTCGGGCGTCTCGTGGCGATCGAGTACTTGACGATCAAGGGCAAGCGTGCTCGGGCGCCCCAGCTCTGGCGCCACGTCTTCGGCCCCGACGAGCGCGAGCCGCACGAGGACGGCTTCGATGAGAACGCGCTCCCGTCGCTCGCGTACACGAACGAGAGCCCGAGCGGGCTTGTCGTGGTGCGCTTCGGGCGCGGCTTCCGGAGCGACTACACGGTCGAGGCCGGAGGGATCGACGGATGAAGCGCCGGCGCCGTCGCAACCCCGAGGTCGGGCGCGTCTCCGACGTGTGGCGCTTCGCGACTTATGTCCTCGCGGGCTACATCGTGTGGCAGAAATTCGGGCCGAAGTTGCCCGTGCCGCCGGCGGGTGCGCCGTGACCAAGAAAGAACGTGCGGGCCTGCGGGTCCCTCTCACCAACCCAACCGATCGAGGAAAGACCATGGCGAAGAAGAAGAAGGCCCGCAAGAAGTCGGCTGCTCGCAAGGCCCCGAAGCGCCGCACGGCTCGCAAGGCGCCGGCGGCACGTCGCGCGGCTCCTCGCAAGCGCCGCAACAAGGCGACGCACCACGCGGCGCCGCGCCGGAGCTCGGCGCGTCGTCCCTTCCGGCGCCGGCGCAACGCGGGCGGCGGGAGCGTGTCGAGCAAGAAGCTCGCGATGCTCACCGGCGTGGCGATCGTCGGTGGCCTCATCGGCCTCTTCGCCTCTCAGCAGGTCGACGCGCGCGTCGCGCAGCCGCCGCGCATGCTCGGCCTCGGCAAGATGGCGCTGGCGGGCGCGGGCCTCTACGCCGGGATCAAGGCGGGGCAGCCCGCGATCGGCGTCGGCCTCGCGGCGGCGCTCGGCGCCTCGGGCGGCATGAACCTGCTCGCGTCCTTCCAGGCGCCGCCGGCGGCCGCTGCGCCGCCCGCGATGCCTCCGGCCGACGCGCCGCCGCAGATGGCGGCGGTGATCGATGCTCCCGACGATGAGGGCATGGCCGGGTACGAGGGCATGGCGGCTGTGCAGGACGCGACCGGGTACGACGAAGCCGGCCGTCCGATGTACGCGGACGACTACGAGGACGTCAACGCGGACCCGTACAGCGGCTCCGACGCGGAGGCGTAGAAGACGAGACGAGGGGAGCTCCGACAAGGCCAGCCAAGCGCCGTAGCGCGACCGATCGACCCAACCGTCCCCCGACCCCACGAGCTCCGTGAAAGGAGCTACGGCGGCACGAGACACACAGGACACTCGAAAAATGCCCCAGCACCCGCACCACGGACACGGAAACCAGCGCACGATCACCACCCCCGAGAATTACTACTCGGGGATCGCGTTCGTGCCGACCATCCCGACGCACGACGCCGGCACCGCCTACACGGCCACGATCGCGCGCGGCAAGGCGGTGGCGTTCTCGTACATCGTCGGCGAGGACATGAACCGGATCGCCCGCTCGGGCGCGACGGGCACCCACACGGCGACCGACTCCGACACCAACCTGGCCGGCGCCGGCGGCAGCACGATGGCGGGCGACGAGCTTCACATCTTCGGCCTGTCGCTCCAGCTCTCGCCGCAGTGCAAGAGCCCCGAGCTCGCGGCGAAGGTCTGGAGCAACGCCTACGCGAGCTTCATCTACGCCGGCAAGAAGATCGGTTTCCAGATCGGACCGCTCTTCTTCATCCCGGGGCAGTCGTCGCTCTACGGCGTCGGCCAGAACCGCGCCGCGCCGGTGTCGACGGGCCCGAACGGCGGCGACGCGCAGTATGCCTTCATGTCGAACGGCGCCCCCGGCATCGACAACTTCATGAAGATCCCCGAGGGTCTGATCTGGACGAGCGCGGGCCGCCCCGACTCGAACATGACCCTGGTCGTGGAGCTCACCCGCGACGTGTCGGTCGACGTGCCCGCGACCGTCGCGCCGGGTACGGGCGTCGTCGGCTGGGTGCAGCCCACCGACCCCGAGGAGCTCGCCGTCGAGATGACGTTCAAGCTCCACGCCCGGATCCAGTCGGGCCGCTCCCAGAACCGCTAGCGCGCGGCACGGACGCCCCGCGGCGTCAAGCCCCAAAAGACTGGGGCGCCCCCGGACCCGAGCACCCCCCTTCGGGTCCGGGGGCGACACCCTCCCGAAGACGAGACCGCCAGCACCCGCCGGAGACAGCCCGACATGAACCGAGACCCGTTCGGAGGACGACCCCACCACCACGGCGGCCACGCTGGCCACGGCGGCCACGGAGGGCACCACGGGGGGCACCGGCCGCACCCGATGCGCCCGTCCGATCTGATCCTCGGGGGCGTGCGGCACGAGGGCACCGTCACCGGGTACAGGCGCCCCTACGATTGCTCCTACATTTGCGCCAACGCCCCGCCGCTCGCGGCGGGCATCGAGAGCGACCCGCTCCCGATGTACTGGCCGGTCAGCGGCATCGTCCGCGAGCTCCAGGGCACGGTGAGGTCGAGCGACGAGTCGATCATTCAGTCGGGGTCGCGCCAGGCGATGGCGCTCATGGCCGTGACGATCACGATCGCGGACGGGCGCGAGGACCTCTTCAAACAGGCGGCGGCGAGCGGCAACGCGGGCGCGGGCTTCACGAGCTTCGCCTCGCTCTTCGGGCTCGACGGCGAGCGGATCTGCACCCTGGAGCGCATCGTCAAGAACGCCTACGCATGGCAGATCCGTTTCAAGGCGCTGCACACGGCGGCGGACGTGACGCTCACGCCCGAGCTCGTGGCGTTCCTCGATGAGGACCCGCACGGCACCTACCGCGAGGGCAACCGCGTCAGCGTGCCCTTCGGGACGCAGGTCGAAGTGTACGGGGGGCCCGAGGGCCGCAAGATCCTCGAAACGGCCTAGCTCCCCGTGTCCTTCGAAGAAGAGTTCCGGGAGCGGCCGCCGGGTCAAGCCAGCGGCAACGCCTACTACTTCACGACGCCCGAGAGGAGCGCGGCCGTGCAGGCCGCGCCGTCGTGGCAAGTCGGCGGCGACCAGCAGATCCTTGAAACGCACGGGCGCTGGAACAACATCGACGTTTACCTGTCGGCGCCGACGATCTGGAGCCTGGCCATCGCGCACCCGACGGTGCGGCTCTGGGCGATGGTGGGCGGCGCCCCGTACCTGCTGGCCGAGCAGGACCTCACGACGCTCGCGGGCCCCGACGTGACGGTGACCCCGAGCGGCTTCCGGGCGCGCGTCCTGCGGGCTCGGGGGCGCGTCTGCGACGGCTTCCGGGTGACGGTGGAGCTCGCGCCGACGATCGACGCAACGGGCGCGCTCGCGCCTGCGACGGTGACCGCGCTCCTCTGGGGCACCGAGACGAGCGAGGGGGCGACGGTCGAGCTTCCGGCGACGCCGATCCCGGTTTCCGTGTCGGGCGGCGTGGTCACGGCCGATCCAGCGCCGGCGACGAGCCTTGCGCCGCTCGCGGGCACGGCGCCGGACGGTTCGGGCGGCGTGACGGTGGCGGCAGCGATCACGGGCGTCGCGACGCCCGTACAGCGCTATGTCGACGTGTCGAGCTCGCCGAGCAACGCGCCGGGAACGATCCTCTACGTCAAGGCGAGCGCGGGCAACCTCGCCTCTGCCTCCCTCTACGAGCTCCGCCCGGGCGACGTCGCGACGATCTCGATCGACGATGCGTCCAAGCTTTTCGTCCTTGGGTCGGCGGCCGGCGTGAAGTGGCTCGCCGCGAGGACGTGACGTGAGCGTCGCGCGTCAAGAACAGTGGCTCGGCCTCGCCCACATGGTCGGGCCGCTGGGGTCGGGCGCGGACGACTCGCCGCGTATCGCGGCGGCGCTCGCGCTCCCCTCGCGGCGGCTCTGGCTGACGGCGGGCACCTTCACGCTGGACGCGGGCGCCGACGTCGGCGCCGGCCGCTGGTTGACGGGGCTGTCTCAGGTGCAGACGTCGCTTGAACTCGGCGCGCGCCTGCTCATGAGCTCGGCCGTGGGCGGCGTCGCGACGACGGCACAGCAGATTGCGGACCTTCGGATCACGGCGCCGGGCGCGACGTTCAAAGCGGTACGCCTCGACGCGGCGGGCGCGGACGCGCTCTCGGGCGCGGCGATCCGGCGGGTGACCTTCGACGGCTGCGACGGCGGCGCGATCGATCTGACGCCGCTCGCGACGGTGGTGGACTCCATCGTGGAGGACGTGATGATCAAGGGCTGCACGGACCCGGCGGCGGCGCCGGGCACGAGCACTCAGGTCCTTTGCGACTTCCGATCGCCCAACGAAACGACCGCGGCGTTTTCGCGCTGCTACTGGTCCAACAACCGGGACGCGGCGGACGGCACGTGCCTCGCGATCGAGACGGGGAATGCAACGCTGGTCGCGTGCATCGCCGAGAGTTCGGGCATCGCGTGCAAGCTATCGTTTCAGGCGGGGGTCAATTACTTCGGTGGGCACATCGAGGACATGTATGGGTTCGTGCATTCGTCGCAGCCCCAGCCCGGGGCTTGGGCCGAATGCCTGAACGCGCACGGCGTCTTCTTCTCGCGCGGCCCCGACCCGAAACCGCGCGTCGTGCTCGTACAGTGCTCGGGCCTCTCGGCGGTGACGCTTCGCGGGTGCTTCTTCGACGCGTTCAATCGCCAGGACACGGTGATCGATTCGCCGTCCTGCGAAGAGTCTCAACTCGATCTCACGCGCTGCGGTTACAACAACAACTGCGCGCCCGAGTTTGCGGCGCTCCTCGGCAGCCGCAAGCCCGACCCTGCGCTATCGTTTGCCAACCTCGCGACGCACTCCGACTTCGCGGACGGCAATCACGGCGCGCCCTCGGTGGGGTCGACGGGCATCGCGGCGGCGCAAGATCTCGTGACGCGCCTCCCCGGGGACGCCGCGAGCCAGGCGATCACCTTCGATGGGGAGGACACGGCGCCGGCGGCGGGGACGTGCGAGCTCGACAACACGGTTCTTTCGATCTTCGACGGCGACACGTCCGACGTGCTGATCACATTTTGGGCAAAGGCGGAGCGCGCGTTCTCGGCGCGGGTGCTCTGGACCGGCGACGCGGACATTTCGAATTTCCGCTTCGACGTCGGCACGGAGTGGCGGCGCTACATGTACCGCGCGGCGGCGCCGGCGGGGCGCGACACGACGATCGCGGCCGGCATGGACGGCGCGGTGCTGCCGCAAGCGGCGATCGACGTCGCCAGCACGGCGGCGTTTCCCGCGGCGGGCACGCTCCTCATTCAGTCGAGCACGGCCAACGCGGCGGGGCTGCCGGTGCTGCAAGAGGTCGCCTACACGGGCAAGGCGGGGGCGACCTTCACCGGGTGCACGGGCGGCACGGGCACGCTGGCGACGGACGATCTCGTCTTGATGCCCGGCTACTCGACGGGCACCTACGCGCTCTTTTTCGAGGCCCCGAATCCGGCGGTGCCGGTCGCGACGAAGCTCTCGATCGCGCGCGTGCAGGTGCAGAAGGTGCCGCGCGGCGCGCCGTTCGAGGATCCGTATGCGTTTGCGGTGACGGGCGCGGCGGCGCGCACCGTGGCGGCCGACGTCGAGCTTGCGCGGACGATCGAGGGCGCGGACCCGTCCTTCCTGACGCTCCAGCTCCCGAACGGCACGGCGATCGAGCTGACCGACGACGGCATGACGAAGGGCGTGAGCCCCGACGTGGGCGGCCTCGCGCCGACGACGGTTGCGCTCGTCGGCCGCACCAACAACGCGGGCCGGCCCGGGGTCGTGACTGAGGATCTGCAAGAGGTGCAGAGCCACTCGGTGGACGCGTCCTTGATGCAAGCGCTCTTTTTCGCGGCGGCGGGGATGCCCGCCAACTGCGGAGGACGCGGGACGGTTGACGTCGTGGCCCACACGGACGACTACGCGAGCGTCGCGACGTTCCGGGTCGACGTTGGGTTCAAGGTGATCGCCGGCGTGCCGACGATCGTGGGCTTCTCGCCGGGGTCGGGGGCGCCGCTCGTCGCGAGCGGTGCGCTCGCGGGGCTCGTCGTCGCCTGGCAAAACGTCGGCGGCTCGGACGTCTCAGTGGTCTACACGGGCGCCGTCGCCACGAACATTTCGTGGCAGTTCCGGGCGCGAGTGCGGTATTTTACGTGATCGTCTGAACGAAAAAAAACCGCGGGTGCTCCCTGTCAGGGCCCGCGGTTTTGAAGGGAGCTCCGGGCTTGGCCAGCCAAAACGCCGCTTCGAAGGGGATCGTAACCACGAATCCCCAGCTTACGCAAGGGGTGGGGAAAACCGCCCGCAAGGCGCCCTTCGCCTTGCCCTTGCGCGAGGTGGGATGGTGGACGAAGGGTCACCGGGCGGCCCGAAGTGCCGAGCATGCCGAGCGCCGCGAGCTCGCGGAGGCGATGGGGGCGGCGGCGTTCGACGCGCTCCCGAGGGCGGCGCCGGATCCGGAGCTCGTCGCCCTGGAGAGCGAGACGGGGTCGGACGGGCGGGAGCTCGGCCCCGAGCGGTGGCAGACGCCGGCGGACCCGCACGACCTCGCGGTGACGGAGCTTGCCCCCTTGCTGGCCCCAGGGCGCGCGGAGCCGGGCTACGAGCCGGCGCCCGTCGTGAAGCGCCGGCGGGTCCGCTGGAAGCCCTTCCGGAACCGCAAGGGGCAACCCCGGCGCCGGCGGGAAACGACCGTGGTGGAGGTCGAGGCGCACAAGGCGCACGCGAGCTCGGCGAAGTGGCACGGGGCGCGGGCGGAGGGGCAGAAGCACCGGATGGCGCACGTCGGGGCGTGCGGGGTGGGGCGCGTCTCGGCGATGTGCTCGGGGTGTGGGGCGGTGCACGACTCGCCGGCGTGGTGCGCGGTGGTCCGCCTCTGCCCGGGGTGCAACAAGCGCCGCGCGCAGAAGATGCAAGCTCGCTTCGGCGTCTCCCTCGGGGTGGTGCTCCGGGCGGCCGAGCGCGCCGGCGTCCTCAACCCCCATCGCAGGGGCGGCCGGGTGACGCAGAAGCACTTGGCCTTGACGGCGCCGCACGAGAGCATCGAGCCGAGGGCGGGGGCGTGGGGCTGGGCGCGGTCGCACGGCTGGCAGCTGGGCGAGGCGGTGCAAGGGGCGTGGGGCTGGGCGCGCGCCGAGCACGGCTGGGCGTTTCGCGAGCACGGGCGCGAGCAGTGGGAGAAAGCGACGGTGGCGCGCCGCACGCGGGTGATCCTCGGGGCGTGGCGGAGCTTCTCGCGCGAGCTCCAGCGCCATCTACGCGAGCCGTGGGAGGGCGCGCGGGCGCGCCGCGAGGCGTGCGAGGAGTGCGGGGGCGAGGGCAAGGTGCCGGGGCTCGGGCGGCGCAAGAAGAAGTGCCAGGCGTGCAAGTACGAGGCGCCGATCGGCACGTGCTGGCATCGGGCGTTCGAGTGGACGCCGGGCGACGACGGGCTTGGACACCCGCACCTCCACGCGTGGCTCCTCGCGCCGTGGATCCCGGTGGTGGACGAGCACGAGCTCGCGCACGTCGGCAAGAGCGGCCGACGGCCGACGACGCCTTGCGCCGCGCCCAATCGCGTCCGCGGGGCGTGGGGCTGGGCGGAGACGATGCGGCGCGAGCGGTGCGGTCTCTGCGTCCCTCGGCCCGCCGACCCTTCGCAGCTGCCAAAACATCTTGACATCTACTACAGGCAGGCGCGGGCGCCCTGGATGAAGAAGCCAGCGGTGCCGCGCCGGACGGGGGCGCGCACGTGGTGGGCGCGCGCGCTCGCGGAGCAAGGCGTCTTGGTCGACGATCGCAAGGTGAGCGTGTATCTCGGCGCGGCGCACGCGCGGCCGGTGGTGCAGGTGACGGAGATCCACAAGTCGGGCGGCATGGTGTTTCAGCGCGAGGTGACGCGGCGGATCGAGATCGAGCACGAGAAGGGCGATCGATCGGTGCGCTACTTCGAAGGGTGGTGCGTCGCGCTGGAAGCGGCGCCGCCGCACGTGCTGGCGGGCGTGTACGAGGCCTTGGAAGGCCGTCGCCTCTCGCAGTCGTCCAAGGTCGCGCTCCTGAGCGAGAGCGGCAGGCGGCGCGTCTTCGGTCTGCTAGGGATCGCCGACGCACGATACGACGCCAGCTGTCAAGACTGCGTCTCGGCGCACGCGCGCCACGGCTGGGCGGCGCCGCCGTTTGCGGACAAGGTCGTGGAGGTCGTGACGTGGAAGCGCATCGTCGGGGAGCGCGTCGGCCCGCCTCTGCCGCAAGCGACGGCGCCGCCCGAGGAGTACCAGGCGGCGGACCCAGGAGAGAGTTACGAGGCGCTTGTCAAGCGTCTTCGTGGGGAGGATCGCGCGCGCTCAGGGGAAACTGCGCGGCTCATCCAAAACACGCTTGACATCGCGGCGGAGATCCGGGCCGAGGGCCCGGGTCTCTTGCCGGCGTATCGGCGCGTCGGGCTCCGCAAGGGCGGCGCGCCGCCGCGCAATCTCAGGACGCTGATGAAGCGGAGGTGTCGAAGGTGAGCGCCACACGAGAAGATCCTCGCCAGGTGACGTTCTTCGACGCGATCGAACGGCGCGCACGCGAGGTCGATCCCTGGGCGCACATCTACTGCGACCCGAGCGAGCGGATCGGCCCGACGCGCCCGCCGGCGCCGCTCGGGCCGCTCGCGCTGGCGAGCCTCGCGACCCGCACGCCCCGTGGGCGTAGGGAAAAGCCCCCAGTCGCGAAGAGTGGTCGATCGACGTAGAATAGGGGCCGCCATGCGAGATCCGATGCCTACTCCGGTCGAACCCTGGATGGTCAACGCGAAGGACTACGACAACCCCGACTACCTCAAAGGCGCGGTGATCCGCTTGGAAGGCCTCACGGTGCGCATCGCGGGGCGGATGGGCACGCCGCCGGGCACGAACGATGACGGCGAGCCGTACCCGGGCTCCGGGCTGCTCGCGGACGTGGCGGCCATCAAGCGCGACGTCGCCGCGGTCCGCGCCGAGTTTCGGGCCGAGCTCGGCACGCGGCCCACGAAGTCGCCGGACGGCGAGGAGATCGCGCCGGGGTCGGGCGTGCTCGGCGACATCGCGGAAGTCAAGAAAAGGCTCGGGCGCCCGCCGCAGTATCACGGGATCGACGACCCCGGCGCCGGCGTGATCGCGCACGTCTACGATCAACGCCGCTCGTCGCGACGCTCGAATGCAGCCTCGCTCGTCGCGGCGTTGATCGCGTTGCTCACTTCGCTCGCGGCGGTGGCCCAGCGCTACGCGGTGGCGGCTCCGCCGGCGCCGGCGGGGCAGTCGGCGCCGGCGCGGTGACGATCCCCCCGCGGCGGAGGATCTCCTCGAACGACTCGGCGCCGGCGCCGACGCTCGGGGCCGGGAGCGACGCGAGCGCGCGGCCTACGGCCTCGCGGCGGTTCTGGACGCCGTAGGAGCCGAGGGGCCGGCTGAGACGCGGCGGAGCCGGCGGCGTGTACGAGCCGTCGAAGTGACCCGCCGCGCCGGCCTTGGGTACGCGCTTCGTGAACTCGCTCGCGCACGCGTCCGCGTAGGTGGCCGCGAGCGCAACCCAGTCCCCCGAGCCGCCCCGCGCTTCCATCGGCGCCGCGAGCAGCCCCTGCAACGCGTGCGCGAGGTACATCGCCCAGCGGTCATCGGGCGTCATCGGGGCGCCTCGGGGAGCGAGGCGATCTCTCGCATGAGCGAGAGCGCGAGGCGCTCGTAGTCCTCGGCCGACGGCATGACGCGACCGCTCGCCTTCGAGAGGGATCCAATGGCGAAGCCGAGCAGGACGGAGATTCCGCCGAAGGGGTCGCCGCCGTCTCGCCTATACCGTTCGAGCGCCGCCTCGATGTCGGTCGAAAGCGTCACGTGCCCGACCGTGATCGCCGGCCCGAAGTTCACGACGCACCATCCGGCAGAAACCGCGCCGCGAGCGCATCGAGATCGAGGAACGCGGACAGCCGTCGCACGGCCGGCGGCCCGAAGTCGCGCGCATCGAGGAAAGCGCCGCTCGGCCCGAGGGTGAGCGTGCGTTGCCGGCGGAGGATGGTCTCGGCGCCGGTGCCGTCGCGCTGGCCCCCGTCCACCGTGAAGAGGGTTGCGACGCTGTCTTCGGTCGACTCCGAGAGGAGCACGCGGACGACGGTCGCGACGTGGGCGCGCGGCGAGTCGCCATCGAGCAGGAGCACGTCGCCCTCGCCGGGGAGCGTGTCGACGTCGGCCGTGCGCCATGCGTCGGCCTCGCGGCCCATGCTGTCGATGGTGGCGATGACGCTCCCGAACTTGTACGGGGCGAAGAGGCGCGGATCGTTGATCCCGAGCCGGCCCCATAGGCCGCGGACCACGAGCCCGCACGAGCTCAGGTTCGCGAAGCTCTGCCGCGCGCCGGCGGGTTCGCCGGGCGCGATGAGATCGAGATAGGCGTCGCGGCTCGCGCGGCCGGCGCCGAGCCCGACGACGGCGGTGGCGAGCTCCACCATGCGATCGCGGACGGCGCTCATCCTCGCACCGCGCCCTTCGGGATCGCGATGCGGCACTGGTCGGCGGCGCGATCGAGCCCGCCGGCGAGCGAGCGCGCGAGGACGGGGGGCAGCTGTACCGTGGTCGCGACGGCGCCGGCGCTGGCGGCACCCACGATGAAGTCGAGCAGGACGACCGAGCGATCGTCTGCGACGCGCACGTCGACTCGGAAGCTCTGCTGGGCGGCGTCGGCGGCGGGCTTGGGGGCGCCGTTCGGGGGCAATGCGTTCATGGGCTGGCCTTTCGGTGAGGGGTTCGGTTGTCCGTTCGGTTTTCGGTGGCGGACCGGGTACAGCCTACGTAGGCTGTCCGTCCGAGGCAAGACGCGATGACGAAAGCGAAGACGAACGGATCAGCGGCGAAAAAGGCTCCGGAGCGCGAGCGGCGCGACCTCGGGGGCATCAAGGTCAACCCCGAGGCGGTCCAGTACATGGTGTGGCGCTACCCCGATCCTGCCTGCAAGGGCAAGAGCGTGGCTTGCGGCGTCGACATCGAGGACAAGCAGGCGGGGGCCTGGAAGCGGATCGATCGCTTCCCCATCACGGCCGACGCCGACGGCGGACCGTGGGCGCCGTCGTGGCAGCGCGTGCTCTCGACGTGGGGAAGCGGCTCCTACCGCTTCCAATTCTTCGCGAGCCGTGAGGGCAAGCTCCAGTCGCTCGGGATGGGCAGTCCGACGACGTTCAACGATCCGCGCTTCCCGACGCTGCCCGCATACCGGAAGCTCGCGGAGGAGCAGCCCGCGGCGTCGGCGGCGCCCGCGGCAGCGGCGCCGCCCGAGATGGCGCAGGATCTTTCCTCCGTGGTCTCGGCGGCGGCGAAGGACGGCAAGCTCGACGTGCCCGTCGCGCTCTTCATGATCCAGCTCGTGCAGGCGCAGGCGTCCACTCAGGAAATGCAGCACCGCCAGTGGATGGATCAGGAGCGCGAGCGCCGGCGCGAGCTGGAAGCGGACTACCAGCGCCGGCGCGAGCGGGACGCGGAGTGGTCGCGCCAGGAAAACGAGCGACTCGCCCAATTCTGGCGCGGGCAAGTGGAACTCGCGAAAGAGGTGCGCCGCGAGGCGCCGGCGGACGACCGGTACGAGGGGCTCGCGGACGCGATCGATTCGCTCTCGGAGACGGTCGAGAAGCAGGGCAAGGCGCAAGAGGAGACGTGGGAGAAGCTCCTCAACTCCCCCGTCGGCCAGGCCATCGCGGCGAAGCTCCTCGGCCCGAGCCCCGAGACGAAGGCGTGACGCTCGGCCTCGATGAGTGGCCGTGCGCGCAAGCGGGCGGCGCCTGGCACGTGCTGATTGAAGAATCGTTCGGGGCGCTGGACTTCGCGTGTGGCGCCTCGCTCGCCTCGCGCGAAACCGTCGTGCGGCGGCAGATCCGCTACTCGACGGCCGACATGTGCCCCGCGTGCGCGGCGGCGATCTCCAAGAAAGGGAAGCGGTGATGCCGAGGGAGATCGTTCAGATCGAATACCTGGACGACGAAAACGGGCTCGTGTGGATCTCTGGGAAGGGCACGACCGAGGCCGAGGCGGAAGAGGGGTGCTCCCGGGCGCGCGTCGAGCGCGAGGCAAGCGGCGTGGTCGACTGTCCTCGCCGCTTGCGCCGCCGAGTCCGTCGGGAACTCCTCTCCTAGCTCGCGCCTTCCGGGGTAGACTCGCGGCATGGATCGCGCGGACCTTCGAGAGCTCATCCGTTCCTGCGGCTGCACCGTCACCCGGGAGCGCGACGGCTTCCCCGTCGAATTCGACTGTGAGGACGCGTGGTCGAAGGTCCGGATGCTCGATGCGCTCGCCTCGGTGGACGCGCGCTATGACCCGCACGTCCGGGCGATCGGGGTGGCGATCGTCGGCCGGTGCCGGGACACGCGGCCGCGGACGATCGCCGAGGCGCTCCACCGCGCCGTCAAGGGGCGCGTGCGCTACCTCGGGGAGGGCATCGAAACCTTCCAGTCGGCGCGGCAAACGTGGCGGTTGCGGCTCGGCGACTGCGACGACACGGCCCGCTTGCTCGTAGCTCTCGCGCGGAGCCTCGGGCAGCCCGCGCACGTCGTGGCGCTCAAAGGGCGCGACGGCACGCCGGCGCACGCGGTGGCGGTGATCTCGGGGCAGTGGTGCGACGCGACGATCGACGCGGCGACGGGCGAGCACCCGCGCCGCGCCTGGCAGCGGCTGAAGCGAGCCGGCGCCGCCGTCTACAATTACGGCGGCGACATGGGCGGCCCGCACCACGGCGGCGGCCACCGCCGCGGCGGCGGTGGAGCTCGGCCGTGGGGCCCGCCGACGTGGGGGCCGTGGGCGGCGCCGTGCGCGCCGGGGACGGTGCCCGCGATGGTCGATCGCGGCGACGGGGTGTACGTCATCGCCTGCCCGCCCGTGGCCGCCGACATCGGGGACCCGGCGGACGGGGCGCGGCAGGCGGCGCGCGAGGCCTTGCGCGAGGCGTGGGGCGCGGTGCCGGGCCTGCCGACGATGACCGAGGCGGCGCTCCAGATGGTGCAGGCGGTGGCGCTCGGGGGCGAGGGAAGCGACGGCGCGGGGTGCTGGACGAGCCGCGGCAGCGCGCCGCCCTGTCCCGGTGTCTGCCACAACTGGGCGGGGCTCCAGTTGCCCGGATCTCCGACGACGCATGACGGATCGGTGCCCGCCTGCCCCGCGGGCTCGGCGCCGTGCACGGACCGCCTCGCGGACGGCACACCGTTCGGGGTGTGTTTCAAGACGTACGCGAGCCAAGCCGAGGGCGCGCGCGACTACTTGCAGCGGCTGCTCGTGACGCACGGGGTGGGGCCGGTGGTCGGGGGCGGTAACGCCGATCTCGTCGCGCGGGTCATGTACGAGTCGCACTACTTCACGGGCACGAGCGGGACGGCCGAGGAGCGGATCGCGGCCTACGCGAACAACATCGCAAACGCGGCCGAGCGGATCGCGGCGAGCCTTGGGGAGGACGTGATGGTCACGCGCGGCGATCCCGACGCGGCGGCGCCCGAGGGGACGGCGGCGAAGGTGCTCGCGCTCGGGGCGCTCGCCCTCGTCGGCGTCTACGGCTACAAGCGCGGGTGGCACCGGACAGCAGCGGCAGCCGTCCGGCGTGTGGCGCGCCGTGCTGGACAGCACCGGGGGAGCATGGGCTAGACTCGGGCCCATGGATCTCCTCTCCCTCGCGATCGGCGGTGCGGCTCTCTACGGTGGGGCGAAGGTGCTCGGGGTGCTTCCGAGCACGCCGGCCGCGGCGGCGCCGCCGGCGGGCACGGCGCCGGTGCCCGCGGGGCAATCGGGCGGGGCGCCGGCCGCGGCGCCGGCGATCCCGGGGCACGTCTTCCCGGTGGTCCCCGATCCGGTCGAGTCCAGCAAGAGCAAGAGCTTTCTCGACCGGATCGACTCAATCGCGAAGCGCGCGGGCTACTCGGGCGGCGCGGGCTTCATCCCGCGCGTGGGCGCCGATGGGCGCTGGTACGACGGCTTCGGCCAGCTCTTCCAGTTCACGGATTGCAGCGGCAACCCGACGGGGCAGCCCGGCTACATGTCCCTGGAGTACCAGCGCTTTCTCGACGGTGGCGTCAACTGCGACGGCACGCCGATGGCGCAGCCGCCGGCGGGCGGCGGGCTCTCCTCGGGCGCGCAGACGGCGATCCAGGTCGGCACGACGGCGGCGGTAGCGGCGGGCTCGGCGGCGGCGGGCGGCAGCGGCGCGGCGGCAGCGGTGGCGGCCGGCGCGGCGGCGGCGCTCGCGGCGCTCGGCCCGATCCCGCCCGAGGCCGAGGAGCAGATCGACGGCTGGAGCAAGCACGAGGTGCACACGCTTCGCCGCACGGCCGGCGGCCGCATGCTCGGGGTCAACGTCTTCTCCGCCTTCCCGAGTGACTACCTGGTCGCGGCGGTGGAGACGTCGGCGGGCGTGGGCCCGGCCATGCTCTGGTCTCCGGCCGATGGCCTGGAGAAAGCGTACGGCGATCACGCGCACGACGTCGTGGGCCGCTTCGAGACGCTCCAGGAAGCGTGCGCGGCCGCCACGAACTACGCGCGCGAGTGGACCGAGCGGCAGCGCGGCGGCGGCGTGACGGAGCCGTGCCCCTGTCCCTCGATGTCCCCGGCGCCCTCGTCCGATCCCGCGCCCGTCGCGCGCTGGACGGAGACTCGCGCGATCCTCTGAGATCACGTTCAAACGTTGGCACGTTGCTCGGCGGATGGTCCGCTGGGCGATGAGCGGAGAGACCGAAGGGGAGCGCGCGAGGCTTGACGATGAAGAGGCGACCGATGCGGCGCCGCCGTAACCCGAGCTGGAAGACGGCGCCGGCTTGGATGAAGCTGGCGACGGCTCTCTTCGTCGGCGGCGTCTTGGGCAAGCTCGCGGGGTCCACGGCGACGGTCGAGCGGTTCTGGCACTCGATCTTTCCGCTCGACCCGAACGCCACGCCGCCTCTTCCCCCGGGGGATGCATGAAGAGGCGACGGGCGCGCAAGCGCCGCAACCCGACGGCGGGCGGCTGGCTCGGCCTCGCGGCGCTCGCGGCGGCGGGCTACCTCGTTTGGCGCTTCGGCGTCAGCAAGGCGCTGGCGCAGCAAGACGAGTCGACGGCCCAGCGGCCGCCGACGCGGCCCCCGACGGGGCCGACGACGCCGGACGGCTTGCCCGGGTGGGCAGCGGCGGCAGAGGAGGGGGCATGAGCCGACGACGCCGCCGCAACCCGGCCGACCCGCTCGCGACGCGCCCGCCCTCGATGGCGCGCGGCGGCGCGGCACTCTCGACGACCGATAAAGCGATCATGGGCGGCGCGTTCCTGCTCGGCATCGCGGCGACGTGGGCCTTCGTGAAGCAAGTCCGCGCGAACAACGCCCGCGCCTCCGCCGAGCCTCCGCCTCGCGTCCCCGGGTCGTGGGGCGCGCCGGGGTACAAGGCTCCGCCGCCGGGGACGCCGGCGAGCGCCTGGAGCGACTCGGCGATGCCGCCGAGCGCGTCGGGCGAGACGGCGCCGCTTCCGCCGAGTCAGCAGGGCGGACAGCAGTATTCGGCGTGGGGCACGGGCGGCGATGACGACATGGCGCGCACCTACGCGGAGCAGGGCGGCCAGGCTTTCTCGCACAACTGAGGCGCGATGCTGACGATCGAGCTTGTCGAGTCCGAGATCATCCCGAGCCGGCGTCTCGGGCGCATCGTCCAGCACGACCCGCGGAGCAAGGCCTACCCCGCGCCGCGCGCGGACAAGCTCGTTTCGGTGCGGCACAAGCGCACCTGCCCCGTCTTCGATCAGGAGACGCAGGGGCCGGGCGAGACGCCGCTCGGATCGTGCACGGGCAACGCGGCGGTGGGGATGGCGGCGACCGAGCCTTTCGGCTACGGGGCCGAGGCGTCGGATGCGCTTGCGGTGCGCTGCTACTCCGAGGCGACGCACATCGATCGGATCCGCGGCGTCTACCCGCCGACGGACACGGGGAGCTCGGGCCTCGCCGTCATGAAGGTCCTCAAGGCGTGGGGCTGGATCCAGTCCTACTCGCACGCGTTCGGGCTGGATCACCTACTCGCGGCGCTCGTGAAGCGCCCGCTCATCATCGGGATCTCGTGGCTTCGCGGCTGCGACACGCCGGACCGCCACGGGATCATCCGCTGGCAGGGCGAGTCCCGCGGCGGGCACGAGCTCGTGGCGGACGAGATCGACGTCGCGCGCCGGCTCGTGGGCCTGCAAAACAGCTGGACGACGAAGTGGGGCATCGGCGGCCGCTGCTACATCCCGTGGACCGACCTCGGGGCGGCGCTCGCGGACCACGGCGACGCGACGACGGCGGAGGTCTGACGATGGTGGTCCTCGGGGCGGCGGCAGCGGCGTTCGTGCTCGGGTGCGCGTGGGTCGTCGCGGCGCAAGTGCCGCGTCAGTGGATCGCGCTCGTGACCTACGGCGTTGCGCTCTTCTGGCTCCTCTTCCAGCTCTTCAACGTCGCGGTGCGGCTGTGAAGCGTCGGCGCCGGCGTCGCAACCCGTCCGTCGGCGGCGCGCTCGCCGTGGCGTCGATCAACGCGGCCGCGCCGCTCCTCCCCGTGGCGGCGCTCGGGCTGCTCGGTCTCTACCTCTGGCACCGTCTCGGCGGGCTCCAGGGGCTCGCGGAGGGCTGGAAGGCGAACGTGCCCGATTGGAACCGCGGCGGCCCCGAGGCGGCAGCGGAGCGCCAGGCGGCCGAGCAACGGGGCAAGACGGAGTGGCCGACGACGGGCGGCGCGGTCAACCCGATGACGGGGGGCCCGTGGGGCCCCTACGTGCCGCCGGGCTGGGGTGTGCCCCCGGGTCAGGACGACGTGTGAGGTACCCGCGGGCGTTCAACGAGAGCGAGGCGCAAGCGCGCGCACGGGCCGAGGTCGACCCGGCGACGCGGGCGCGTATCACCTGGGCGCACGACCACGTGGCGGCCGTGCTCGGCGAGAGCGGGGCGACGCTTCGCCGCCGGGGCTATCTGGCGGTCGCGGGGCGTCAGTCGAACGCGCGTTACCACGTGCACGCGGCGGGGCTGACGCTGGGCGAAGCGAAAGCGGCGGGACTCTTCCGATGATGATCCGCGCGAAGATGCGGCGTCTGGCCGAGAACGCGATCGGCCTCGGGGCGGCGCCCGAGGTGCAGGCGGATTACCTGGAGCTCGTGGGCTCGGGCGAGAGCGACGCCATGCGCTCGGCGATGCTGACGATGAGCGGATGCGGGCTCGTGGTCCGCGGCCTCTGGCGGCGGTTCGGGATGAGCGATCCGCGCCTGGAGCCGCCGTACGTCCCCGGCTCCGTGATCACGAACTTGCTCGCGATGGCGCAAGAGGCAGGTGGCTGGACGGAGGGGCTCGACCCCGATCTCGACGTGGGGGACGTCGTGTACGTCTCGGAGCCCGACCACGTGGGCACGATCGTGCGCGTCGACCGGACCGACGCGGGCGTGGCCGTGACCACGGTCGACGGCGGAAGTCAAGACGGCGGGGGACGTCAGAAGATCGTTTCTTGGGACCGGACGTTTTCGCTTGACGGCACCATCACGGGCGGGCCGCTCGTCGGAAACGGACGCGTCGTCCGCGGCTGCATGAGCCTCCCGGCGCTCGCGTCGCGCTTCGGGGGCGGCGGCCTCGGCGGCGCCGAGCTCCTGGGGCTCGGCGCCGTGGGCCTCGGCGCGGCGCTCGTCTACCGGGCGATCAAGCGCCGTCGCGGCTGGTAGCGGCGCGAGCCTTGTGCGCCCGCCTCGCGGCGGCTTGGGCGACGCGAAGACATGGCACGTCGCAATACACGTGCGGGCCCTTCGTGAGCCAAGGGACAGCGCAGAAGGCCGTCCGGCAGATCGGACACGTGAGCTCGATGCCGGGGACCCAGCCGCGCGCGAGGGCGCGAGCGCGGCGGGCGGCGAAGCTTGTTTCGCGAGCCTTGCGATCCCCGCGGCGGCGCACGTGAGATGCGCTTTTCAGCGCGGCGCGATGTTCGGCGCGGCAGGGAGGGCAGCGCTTCGGGATCGCATACCGAACGGGCGCCGGCGCGCCGCAGTCGAGGCAGGTCACGAAGAGGGGGAGGCGGTTGACGATGCGGGCCCCTTCGACGCCGGCCCGCGTGGCGAGCGAGTCGAGGAGCTCCGCGTGTGTGACATGACGAACGGGCCGCCCGGTCGCGTCGACAAGGAGCACCGTCCGGGCGCGCCCTCGGAGTTGGGCCACGTCTCCGAGGGCGCGAGAGCGCTCGCGAACGAGGGTCATGCGTCGCGCGCCGCGACGGCGGCCGCCATGCGGTTGTGCAGCTGGGGAAACTTGCAGAGCACCCCGAGACAGCTCTTGCAGGTCACCCGCTTGGGATCCGCGGTGCGCCGCGGACCGACCTCGAACGGCGCGGCGTCGAACTCCGCGCAGAGGGCGCGGTGTCCCACGGTCGCCCACGCGTGCACGCGGGTCCGAGCTCGCACCCGCTCGCACCGGTCATCCTCGGCGAGGCGCCGCGCGAAGCGCCGCCCCGCCGCGAACCCTTCGAGCCCCGCCTCGCGGAGCTCGTAGTAAGCGGGGTTGACTCGCTTCATCCGCGCGGCGCCGCGCTTCGTGGCGCAGCGCGCCGGCGGGAGGCGTTCGAGGTCGAAGTGTCGGCGGAGGATGGCGCCGACGACACGCGCGGGCCTCATAGCTTCACCGTCTCGCTGGTGAAGCCCTCGCACGATTCGCGGGGCTGGCACATGCGGCCGAGACCATGGGCGCGGTCCCACGCGTCGCGCTCCGCGTCGCGCTTCCAGCGGTGGGGCGCGCTCATCGTCCAGAGTTGACCATCGGGCATGTAGACGCGGACGACGTACCGCGCGGCGAGCCGTGCCCGGACGAGACCGAGCACGACAGAGAGAAGAAGCGCCCCGAGCAGGGCGAGGCCAGCGACGAGGGCGTTCATAGGTTGCGGCTCCTCGGGGCGATCGCCCCCTCGATGCCATCGGCGATGGTGGAAAGGAGCTCGTCGCAGAACCCGACGAGCTCCGCGCCGGCGGGGCCGGCGTCGAGAGCGAGGACGCGACGATCGCTGACCATCGCGCGGAGACGGACGAGCGCCTGCACCGCTTCGCGGCGGCGGAGCTCAGACAGCGGCGGCGTGGTTCCCGTCACGAGCCACCGTCCGGGCAAGCGTCGGCGGCGCAGACGCCTGCGCAGCAATAGGCGGGCGCACAATCGCACGTCGTCCGGTTGCAGTCGGCGTCGCTCGCGCACGTGGCCGGCTCGGGCGTCGTGGTGGTGCTCGTGGCGTCGCCCCCGCCGCTGCCCTCGCGGGGCGTCGTGGTGGGGGTGGTGGGGCTCCCGCCGCCCGAGCCAGAGGACTCGACGGCGGGCGCGCAGCCCGCGAGGGCGAGAAGCGCGAGGACAAGGGTGCAGGTCTTCATCGGGTGGGATCCTTCGGGGTGGTGGAGAGAAAGCGGGGCGGCGCCTCGGGGGCGGGCGCCGGGAGAACGGCGGGCGGTCCGAGATCGGACACGGCGCGCTCGAACGCCGCCGCGATGAGGCGGCGGACGATCTTGGACATGTCGCGGTCCTCGTGCTCCGCGAGCCAGCGGAGCTTGTCGAGGTGCTCCGAGTCGAGGCGCACCCAGATGTTCGAGGTGAGGCGCTTGGGGCGGGTGGTCACGTGCCCACCGCCTCGCGGATCTTGGCGGCGGCGAGGCCGAGCGCGGCCGCCATGGCGTCGGAACGGACGACCTCGGCCTGGTCGCCTACGTCGTCGAGCGCGTTCTCGCGGTGCTTGTCGCCCTCGCGGCGATGTTTCTCGGCAAGGCGATCGAGCTCGCGCGCGAGCGCGAGGACGCGCGCGCCCGTCGGCGCTTCGCGGATCGCGCGCTCGGTGCAGGGGTCGCACGTCGTGGCGAGCGCCCCGCACATACACGTCCGCGTCGTGACGGGGAGGATGGTGATGCACCCGGCGAGACACCGGTTGCAGACGCGCCGGCGGGTCAGCTTGCCCCCGTCGTCGGCGCAGAACACGAGCGACGTCTTGCGGACCGTCGAGCCGCAACCGGAGCAGTTCAAGTGCCCTCCTTCGGCGTCGTCGGTGCGACCGCGAGCGCCCAGCGTTCGAGGTGGTCGATCATGTCCTCGCGCCCGAACCACTTCCCCGAAGCTTCGACGGACTCGGGCGTGACGTCGGGCGGCGGGGCGGGGCGGCGCGCTTGCTCCAGCTGGGTCCGGAGCTCCGCGAGCGCGAACGCGTAGCCCTCGCGAAAGGCGCCGTTCTTCTCGGCGACGAGCGCGCGGGCCTGGCGAGCGCGGAGGATGACGCCAGCGATCTTCAGCGCGTGCTCCTCGTCCACGGCGGAGACGAGGAGCGAATCGCTCGGGTAGCCGTTCGTGATGGCCTCGCGTGGCGCGGGCTTGGCGGTGCAGGCGCCGCCGTCCGCATCGGCGACGACGCGCACGAGCCAGAGGGAAGAGGCGCCGCTCACTCGGCACCGCCGATCTCGGCGAGGAGCCAGTCACGGAGCTCGGACAGCGCAGCCGCGCCCGCCGTAAACGTCCAGCGCCCCATCCGCTCGGTGGACGGCTCGCCTTCGTCGTACCCGAGCTCTTCTTCCACGTGCGCGAGCACGAGCCGAAGCACGGTGCTCCGGTACTCATCGAGCGCCGCGTTGGCGTTCGCGCACACCCGGTCGCCCTTGCCGAGCTTGGTCGCGTAGAGGGCAAGCGCGTTGGCGCAGTCGCGCGCCTCGGCGATCTTCTCGGGGTCCTCGGCTGCGACCTCGCGGAGCTCGGCCCAGAGGTTGACGAGGAGCGAAGCGCTCGGGTCGCGTCCGAGCAAGACGAACATCGGCTCGTCCGGCGCCGCGCGCTCGTAGCAGTCGAAGCGTCCGGGGTTTTCCTTGGTACCCATGGTGTGGCTGGCCATCCTTTCGCGGCGACGTACGCCGCTAGTACCTTGTACGGACGCCAGCGCCGCTCGTCAAGGGGCCCGCTCGCCGGGCCCTCTCTACTTGGGATCTTAGGCACAAGTGGTGTGCTCTGATTATCGTTGGCTTATTCGCCGTGCTGTCGGACAACTTGACCGTTTCCCCCGAAAAACGTGGATCCGTTGAGATCCAGTTACCGGCCCGAGTGGGGCTCCGGTGTAGGCCGGTCGGGAGCTCGGTCGCGGCCGGCCCGCGCGGTGCGGTGTCCACTGGACAGCCCGGGCGCTCGTCCGCTAGCGTGGTCGTCATGAGCGGCTACGCCCTGAACCCTTCCGGTTGCGGACTCGTCGGCCAGTGCGTTCGTCAGCACCGCAAGAAGGGGCAGCACCTCAACGGCGACATGCCCCGCTCGTGCAACTGCATGCCAGGGATGTGCGCGTGCCGCGGGCGCGACGACCGCCTCGGCCGCCTCGCCCACCACGGTTCGCCGCGCGCGCCGGGCCGCCCCGAGCACCACGGCTACGGCCCGGGTGGGATCTCCACGGCGCTCGTCGGGCCCTCCTACGGGGGGATCCGGGCGTCGGTGCTTCCGCCGCCGACGCACGACAAGCCGGGCCGCCATCTCTGGATCTGGACGGGGCAGAAGTATCTGCACCTGGAGCCGCGCGGGCAGCGCGAGATCGCGCCCGGCAAGCTCGTCAAGTACGACGGCGGCCGCGCGCCCGGCGGGCTCTCGGGCCGCTGGCACGTGACGCCGCCTTCGCTCCACGTGGTGCACCCGCCCCCGCCGCCGCGGAGCCGCCGCGCTCAGGTCGTGCCGGGGATCTCGACGCACGTGGCGGGGCACTACCACTGGAGCCCCGTCCTGAAGCGCCACGTGTGGATCACGAGCCACGACAACCTTTCGCTCGACCCGAAGACGCTCCCGGCCGCCATCCGCGGGCCGGTCATGCAGGCGATCAAGTCGTCGCTCGGGCACACCCACGCGCACACGGCGTGGGGCGTCTCGGGGCACCGCGTGTGGGTCATCCCGGGGCACTGGGAGCACACGAAGGCGGGCGGCTGGAAGTATGTCGAGCGCCACGTCGACACCCAGGGCCGGCCGCACCGGGTGGAGCACGCGCCGGCGCAGGCGCCGAGTGCCGCGTTCGGGCCGCGCCCGGCGTACCTCTCGCCTCTGGAGTTCTGGCC
>Ga0207680_10000339_pt1 | contig 22324 bp, 14 predicted proteins | sample KBSS23metaG_FD_184321 | JGI IMG/M metagenome (GOLD analysis project Ga0207680, IMG submission 184321) | Switchgrass rhizosphere microbial communities from Kellogg Biological Station, Michigan, USA - KBS S2-3 metaG (SPAdes) (version 2) | ecosystem: Host-associated > Plants > Roots > Rhizosphere...
GACAGTTTATTGCGTACATTGACCTCCTTTTCCTCAACGCCAATGGCCGCCAGTTTTTCGACGAGCCGGCCGTAGGTCACACCGTGCCGCTTCAACTCGGATTTCAATAGGTTTGCGGCCTTGGCATTCCAGTCCATTTTTGGGGCTTTTGCCACGTATCACCTATAACGATAAAAGTACTAAAATCAGTACTTATGCCCTTGCATAGGATACGTCAACGTACTATATCCGATACACACGTAACGGATATAGTACATATGAACGTCCTGCCCCGCGACAAGCAAGTAGCCGCGATCTCCGCCCTCACCGAGGGTGTGAGCGTTCGTGCCACAGAGCGCCTGACTGGCGTCAATCGCGGAACCATTCTTTCGCTGGGTGTTCGTGTTGGCGAAGGCTGCATGAAGCTTCACAGCGCCATGATGCGCGGCCTGCACGTCAACCGGATCGAGTTGGATGAGATTTGGTCCTATGTCGGAAAGAAGCAGCGCCTTGTGAAGCCTGACGATAGCGACATGGTGGGCGACCAGTACACGTTCATCGCGTTGGCCGACACCGCGAAGGCGATCATCACCTATCGCACCGGCAAGCGCACAGCGATCAATACGCAGGCGTTCATGGATGACTTGCGCGCCCGTGTTGTTGGTTGCCCTGAAATCTCAACGGACGGCTTCAACGCCTATCCGTGGGCCATCGCGCACGCCTTTGGCGAGGATTGCGCGCACGGCGTTGTTGAAAAGCACTACGCAACACCGAACGTCAAAGAGGCGTCGCGCCGCTACTCCCCCGGTCACGTCACGAGCGTTAGCTACAATGCCGTGCGCCGGCGAGCCGGAGCAGATCAGCACTAGCTTTGTCGAGCGCCAGAACCTCACGCTGCGCATGTCACAGCGCCGCTTTACGCGTCTCACCAACGCGTTCAGCAAGAACTACCTGAACCATTGCGCAGCGGTGGCCCTCTATGTCGCGCACTACAACCTGTGCCGCGTTCACGAAAGCCTGCGCGTCACACCCGCGATGCAGCTTGGCGTAACCGATCACGTTTGAACCATCAGCGAACTGGTTGACGCCGCGCTTGACGGTTCGCTGCCGGAGCAGCCGAAAGGCCGTCCCGTCACCGGTGGCCTGCGCATCATTGAAGGAGGAAAACAATGAGTGGCCGGTTTTGCCCCAACAGTGACCTAAGTCGGCCAGCACCCCACCCTTGTACCGCGCGGTGCGCGACACCATTTAAGCTACATCCCCAAAGGTGCGTGCAGGCGTCAGAGCCTGATCTCGAGCGAGCAGATAAGCCCGCCCGGCGCGTAGTCGAACTTCGCAGCGCCCTGCTCGCCGCGCAGCGTCCGCTGGATCATCTCTGTCCCGAAACCGCGCCGTGCCGGGGACACGTCCGGCGGCGGTCCGCCGCTCTCGGCCCATCTGAGCCTGAGGCGGCCGTCCGCCGCATGCCAGTCGATCGCGATCTTGCCGCTCTCCGTCTTCAGAGCCCCGTATTTCACGGCATTGGTGCCCAGCTCGTGGACAATCATCGCGAGCAGGAGCGACACCGTTGAATTGATCTCGAGATCGCTTCCGTTCAGCGTGAACCGCGGCCTGTCGCGCTGCCGGAACGGCGCCAGCGCGCGGTCGAGCGTCTCGCGCACGCCGACCAGCGCCCAGTTCTGCTGCGTCAGCAGATCGTGCGCGTCGGACAGCGCATGCAGCCGCGCGATGAAAGCGGTGCGCTCCGCCTTGGGCGCCTCGCGGAATGTCTGCGTCGCGATCGCCTGAACCGTGCCGAGGGTGTTTTTCACGCGGTGCTTGATTTCGTGGATCAGGAGCTCTTTCGCCTCCTCGGCTTTCTTGCGCTCCGCGATCTCCGCCTGCGCGGCGCGGTGCAGCCGCGCATTGTCCATGGCCACGCCGGCCTGCGCCGCCACCGCGGTCAGCAGCGCCTCGCTTTCCTCACCGAACATGAAAGGAAGATCATGACCGAAGAACAAACCGCCGATCACCTCGCCCGAGGCCGATTTCACCGGGACCGCCAGGTAACTCACCACCGGCAAATGCCCTTCCGGCATGCCGTGGTGCGGCGCGTTCTTGCCGTAGCGCGCATCCTTGGTGATGTCGCCGACCCGCACCACGCCCTCGCCGTTGAAGGTTGCCGCGAACACCGCGGTGTTGCGCGGCATCCCGAAGTTTTCGAACGCCGAGCGCGGCACGCCGGACAGCGTGTAGAGCATGTACGCTTCGCCCGCTTCGTTGACGACGTTGTAGAAGAACGCGCCGAACTTCGCGCCCGACAGCTCGACACCGAGATCGGTCACCGATTGCACGATGCGCTCGAGGTCGAGGTCGCGCGAGATCACCTCCGAGACGTGGTTCAGCACCGCCAGGTGCCGCGCCTGCTGCACGAGCCGTGCCTCGGACCGGCGGCGCTCGCCGATGTCGCGCGCGATCTTGGACGCGCCGATGACCTTGCCGCCGGCGTCGCGGATCGGCGAGACGGTGAGCGAAAGATCGATCAGGCCTCCGTCCTTGCGCTGGCGCACGGTCTCGTAGTGCTCGATGCGCTCGCCACGCTGGATGCGCGCGATAATGCCGGGCTCTTCGTCATGCCGGTCCTTCGGAATAAGCAGCAGTACCGAACGGCCGAGGATCTCCTCGGCGCGCCACCCGAACAGGCGCTCGGCGCTCTTGTTCCAGCTGGTGATGATGCCGTTCAGGTCCTTGCTGATGATCGCGTCGTCGGACGACTGCACGATCGCGGCATAGTGGAGCGCCGCATCGGGACCGACGACCTGCGTGGCCGGGTCGGCATTTTTTGCGATATCAGCCACGCCGATGGACACCTGGATTCCGCGTTGATATTTTGTATGCTTCGGGAACCCTATGATCTAGCGTCTTATTTTTCACTCTTGCCGGAACCGGACGGTCAAAGCCGCGTTGAGGATCATTGCGGCGTCGCCGCCGGCGAGGGGTTCGTCCGTAAGGGGTTCATTGCGTTGGTTGAAGATCAAGGTCCGCTGTTGGTGCTCGTCGAGGACGAGTGGCTGGTGCGGATGGAGATTGCGGACGCGCTCGCGGAAAGCGGCTTCCAGGTCGTTGAGTTCAGCAGCGGCGAAGGCGCCGTCGAATGGCTTGAAGCCGGGGGCAAGCCTGATCTTTTGATATCCGACATCCGCCTGACCGGCGCCGCGACGGGCTGGGACGTGGCCGATGCGTATCGCGCCCGCGTGCCGGCGATTCCGGTGATCTACGCCTCCGCCAATCCGTGCGACAAGGCGCGGATGGCGAAGGGCGCCGTCTTCGTGGGCAAGCCGTCTCGCACCAACGAATTGGTGGAGACGTGCCGCCGGCTGCTGGCCGCTTAGGCGCCGATCTTTTTCTGCAGGCCCTGCGCCTTGGCGAGGTGCTCCTTCACCTTCGGAAGGATCGACTTGGCGAAGTCGCGCAGCTTCGGATTGTCGCCGTTCTTGGCGTAGTCCTCCAGCAGCGCCACCGCGTTCTCGTGGCCCTTCACCTGGTCGGCGATGTAGGTCTTGTTGAAGTCCGCGTTGGACTTCGAGTTCAGGCTGTTCAGCTCGTTGGCGTGATCGGAATCGATCAGGTCGTTGGCGACGAACTTCCCGCCGGGACCCGCGTTCATCTTGGTTTCCAGGCTGGCCTTGCTGATGCCGCCCAGCGCGATGAGCGCGTTCGTGCTCGCCGTGTGGTCGGTGATCATCATGTCGGCGAACATCTTGATGTCCGGATCGGTCGCGTGCGTCTTCGCGATCCGGCTGGACAGAACTTCGAACGCATCGCTGGCCGTCGCCTTGGCGCGGAACTGCGTCGCGTCCGGCGTCCCGATGCCCAGGATTTCCTTGGCCGACGCGGGCGCAACAAGAACCGTGGCCGCGAGCAATGCGGCCGCAAACTTGCGTTTCATGGGAGTCTCCTCGTGAACATGTCATCGATCAGAACGTGTGGTTTCATCGACCCGTTCCGCGCAGGCGATTGGAACTACGTAGAAACCCGCGTTCTCGCGGTCTCTCAAATGTTCCTTCATCCCTGCCCTCTATCCTTCGGGGCAGGAGGATGGGGCCTTGCACCACGGACAACACGCCGTACCCGCGCTGGAGCGCGTGAGCGAATCGTTGTCGGACGACAGCGTTTCGCTGGGCTGGCTGTGCACCGCGCTGGAAGGCCAGGCGACCTACCTTCTGCTGCTCGTCTTCGCCCTGATCGGCCTGCTGCCGGGCGCCTGCATCGTCGCGGGGGTTGCAATGTTCGCGCTCTCCGCCGGCCTGGTCTTGTCGCCGGGCGCCACCCGCCTGCCGCAGGTGCTGGCGGCGCGCCAGATCACCAGCGGCCAGACGCGCTATGTGCTCAAGCACGCCATCCACGCCCTGCGCTTCGCCGGATCGTTCGCTTCCAAAAAGCGCCTGACCATCCCGGCCTTCCTGCAACTGCCCATCGGTGTGCTGATGGCGGTGCTGGGTATGTTGATGCTGATGCCTATCCCGCTCAGCAACCTGCCGCCGGCCTTGGCGGCCATCGCACTGTCGCTGGCACTGATCGAAGACAGCGCCTTGCTGCTGTTGATCGCCGGCTCGGGTGCGCTCGCGGCGATCGCGTTGTCGGCGCAGATGGGCCTGATGATCGCGCACGGCATCGCCAGCCTTTAGGAACCCCGCCGGTTTGCGACCCCCGCGTCGCGCGCTTAACGTCCGCCGCTCTGGCCGAACAAGGTGGACATTCCTGGAAATGAGTGACGCCCCCGCCTTCCTGCGCTTCGACAGCGCCGATGAAATGAATCGCGCCCTCGCCGCCGAGATCGCGTCGCGTCTCGCGGCCGGTGCCGGGCGGAATAGCCGTGCCAGCCTCGTCGCGTCGGGCGGCACGACGCCGGGCGATCTGTACGACATCCTGTCGGGAGAGGACGCCCCCTGGGCCAATGTGTCAGTCACGCTGTCCGACGAGCGCTGGGTCGACCCCACCTCACCACGCAGCAATGAACATCTGCTGCGAACCCGGCTGCTCCGGCACAAGGCCGCGGCCGCGCACCTGGTACCGCTGAAGACGGAGGCGGGCCATGCCGATGCCGCAGAAGCGGAGGTCGGCGCGGCCCTCGCGCAGATGCCGCGGCCGTTCGACGTCATGCTGCTCGGGATGGGCAATGATTTGCATACGGCTTCGCTTGTTCCGGGGTCGGAGGGTCTGGCGCGCGCGCTGGACCGCAACGATCCGGCGCTTGTGCGGGCCATTCATCCCCCCGAGGACACGAATATGGGCGAGCGCATGACCATGACGCTCCGCGCCATCCTCGATGCGCGATGGATCGCGCTGCTGATCCGCGGCGAGGCGAAGCTGCAGGCTTATCAAAAGGCACTGGCGGGCCATGACGTGTTGTCCGCCCCGGTCCGCGCCGTCCTGCAACAGCGGGCCGTGTCGGTGTCGGTTTATTGGTCGAACTGAGTTCGGCGCCTCTATCTCTGTATATTCAATGTCTTATCCCGTCGCCGCGGATAGTTCCGCCTGTGCGCACGAAAATGCCGGTTTGCCCGCGTCGGTGGGAACCTCCTCGCCGATAGGACGTTAGCGGTCGCGGCGGACAGGAGTTTGTGCGGGGGCTTCTTATCGACCGGGTCGTACCGGTACGCGCAATCGGGCGCATCCCCCGTCTGGTCACAGACTGTTCGGATGAGGAGCGCAGGGCATATGTCGCAGAATCTCGACGCCGTTCGCCGCCCGAAAAAAACCAAGGCTTCGCCCGCGCCAAAGGGCGCAAATGGGGGCGGCGGGACGAACGGCGCCGGGATGCGCGACGTCTCCAGGAACGAACTGGAGGCACTGCTCGCGGGACTTCAGGCCGTCCGCCGCGGCGATTTCTCCGTCCGCTTGTCGGGCGATCAGATCGGCCTGGCCGGCAAGATCGCCGACACCTTTAACGACATCGTCGCAGCCAACCAGCGCATGGCCGGGGAACTCGATAAAGTGGGAGCTCTGGTTGGCCGCGAAGGCAAGACCCGTCATCGCGTAAAGTTCGCACTCACGACGGGCGCCTGGGGCGGCATGGAAGACTCCGTCAATTCGCTGATCGACGATCTTCTCTGGCCGACGGCCGAGGTGACCCGCGCCATCACCGCGGTGGCGCAGGGCGATCTGCTGCAAACCGTGCATCTTGACGTCGAGGGCCGGCCGCTGAAGGGCGAGTTCCTGCGCTCCGCCACGATCGTGAACGCGATGATCCGGCAGCTTGGCGTGTTCACCTCGGAAGTGACCCGCGTGGCGCGCGAAGTCGGCACCGAAGGCAAGCTCGGCGGCCAGGCGCAGGTCCGCGAAGTGACCGGCGTGTGGAAGGATCTGACCGAGTCCGTGAACTCGATGGCGAACAACCTGACCGCCCAGGTCCGAAACATCGCCGAAGTGACCATCGCCGTGGCGAACGGCGACCTGTCCAAGAAGATCACCGTCGACGTGCGCGGCGAGATTTTGCAGTCGAAGGAGGCCATCAACACGATGGTGGACCAGCTGCGTTCGTTTGCATCGGAAGTGACGCGCGTGGCGCGCGAGGTCGGAACCGACGGCAAGCTTGGCGGCCAGGCGCTGGTGCCGGGCGTCGCGGGCACCTGGAAAGACCTGACGGACTCGGTGAACGCCATGTGCGGCAACCTCACCGACCAGGTGCGCAACATCGCGCAGGTGACCACGGCCGTGGCGCGCGGCGACCTTTCGCGCAAGATCACCGTGGACGTGCGCGGCGAAATTCTGGAACTGAAAGACACCATCAACACGATGGTCGATCAGTTGAACGGCTTCGCGTCGGAAGTGACCCGCGTGGCGCGCGAGGTCGGCACGGAAGGCAAGCTTGGCGGCCAGGCGCAGGTGCCCGGGGTCGCCGGCACCTGGAAAGACCTGACCGACAACGTGAACTTCATGGCGTCGAACCTGACCGCCCAGGTGCGAAACATCGCCGAGGTGTCGACGGCCATCGCATCGGGCGACCTGTCGCGCAAGATCACCGTGGACGTGAAGGGCGAAATCCTGGAGCTGAAGAACACCCTGAACACCATGGTGGACCAGCTCAACTCGTTTGCGTCGGAAGTGACGCGCGTGGCGCGCGAGGTCGGCACCGAAGGAAAACTGGGCGGACAGGCGCAGGTGCCCGGGGTCGCCGGTACCTGGAAAGACCTGACCGACAACGTGAACTTCATGGCGTCGAACCTGACCGCCCAGGTCCGAAACATCGCCGAGGTCGCGACGGCCATCGCCAATGGCGATCTGTCCAAGAAGATCACCGTGGACGTGAAGGGCGAGATCCTGAAGCTGAAGGAAACGCTCAACACGACTGTCGACCAGCTCAACGCCTTCGCCTCGGAAGTGACCCGCGTGGCGCGCGAGGTCGGTACGGAAGGAAAGCTCGGCGGACAGGCCGTGGTGCGCGGCGTGGCCGGCACCTGGAACGACCTGACCGACTCGGTGAACTCCATGGCGCGCAACCTGACCGCCCAGGTGCGCAACATCGCCGAGGTCGCGACCGCCGTGGCGCGCGGCGACCTGTCCAAGAAGATCACCGTGAACGTGTCGGGCGAAATCCTTCAGCTGAAGGACACGCTGAACACCATGGTCGATCAGCTCAACGCCTTCGCGTCGGAAGTGACGCGCGTCGCCCGCGAAGTCGGTACCGAGGGCAAGCTGGGCGGCCAGGCACAGGTGCCGGGCGTCGCCGGCACATGGAAAGACCTGACCGACAACGTGAACTCGATGGCCGGCAACCTGACGTCTCAGGTCCGAAACATCGCCGAGGTGGCGACCGCCATCGCGAGCGGCGACTTGAGCCGCAAGATCACCGTGGACGTGCGTGGCGAGATTCTTCAGTTGAAAGAGACGCTGAACACCATGGTCGACCAGCTCAATCGCTTCGCGGGCGAAGTGACCCGCGTGGCGCGCGAGGTCGGCACCGAAGGCAAGCTTGGCGGCCAGGCGCAGGTGCCGGGTGTCGCCGGTACCTGGAAAGACCTGACCGACAACGTGAACCTGTTGGCCGCGAACCTCACAACCCAGGTGCGCAACATCGCCGAGGTAACGACGGCCGTGGCGCGCGGCGACCTCTCGCGCAAGATCACCGTCGACGTGAAGGGCGAAATCCTTCAGTTGAAGGACACGCTGAACACCATGGTGGACCAGCTCAACTCCTTCGCGTCGGAAGTGACGCGCGTCGCCCGCGAAGTCGGCACCGAGGGCAAGCTCGGCGGCCAGGCGCAGGTGCCGGGCGTCGCCGGCACCTGGAAGGATCTCACCGACAACGTGAACTTCATGGCGTCGAACCTGACCGCCCAGGTGCGTAACATCGCCGAGGTGGCGACCGCCATCGCCGGCGGCGACCTTTCGCGCAAGATCACCGTGGACGTGCGCGGCGAGATTCTCGAACTCAAGGACACCATGAACACCATGGTGGAACAGCTCCGCTCCTTCGCGGCCGAAGTGACGCGCGTGGCGCGCGAAGTCGGCACCGAGGGCCGCCTCGGCGGCCAGGCCAACGTGCCGGGCGTCGGCGGCACCTGGAAGGATCTGACCGACAACGTGAACCTGCTGGCGGCGAACCTCACCACCCAGGTGCGCAACATCGCCGAAGTAACGACGGCCGTGGCGCGCGGCGACCTCTCGCGCAAGATCACCGTCGACGTGAAGGGCGAAATTCTCGAGCTGAAGAACACCCTCAACACCATGGTGGACCAGCTCAACTCCTTCGCGTCGGAGGTGACCCGCGTGGCCCGCGAAGTCGGCACCGAGGGCAAGCTCGGCGGCCAGGCGCAGGTGCCTGGCGTCGCCGGCACGTGGAAGGACTTGACCGACACGGTGAACGTCATGGCCGCCAACCTGACCGAACAGGTGCGCGGCATCGTGAAGGTCGTGACCGCGGTTGCGAACGGCGACCTCAAGCAGAACCTGACCGTGCAGTCGAAGGGCGAGGTCGCGGCGCTGGCCGAAACCATCAACAACATGACCGAGACGCTCGCGACTTTCGCCGACCAGGTGACGACCGTGGCGCGCGAAGTCGGCGCCGAAGGGCGCCTTGGCGGCCAAGCCAACGTGCCGGGTGCCTCGGGCACCTGGAAAGACCTCACCGGCAACGTGAACCTGCTGGCGGCAAACCTGACGACCCAGGTCCGCGCCATCGCGGAAGTTGCGACCGCGGTGACCAAGGGCGACCTCACCCGCTCGATCCAGGTGGACGCGCGCGGCGAGCTTTCCGAGCTCAAGGACAACATCAACACGATGATCGGCAATCTGCGCCTGACGACCGATCAGAACACCGAGCAGGACTGGCTGAAGACCAACCTGGCGCGCTTCACCAACATGCTCCAGGGCCAGCGCGACCTGGCAACGGTGGGCCGCACATTGCTCAGCGAATTGGCTCCGCTGGTGCAGGCGCAGCTCGGCGTCATCTACCAGATGGAAGGCGAGGGCGAGAGCATGCGGCTGCTGGCGTCTTATGCCGACGCCGAGACCGATGGCCATCCGCGCAAGATAAAGGTGGGTGAAGGCCTGATCGGCCAATGCGCGGCCGACAAGCGCCGCCTGCTCATCACCGGGCTTCAGGATACGCCGGCGATCAACTCGGCGCTGCTCAAGGTCACGCCCAAGAACATCCTCGTGCTGCCGGTGGTGTTCGAGAACCAGATCAAGGCGGTGATCGAACTGTCATCGTTGGCGAGCTTCACCGATCTTCAGATCGCGTTCCTCGACCAGCTCACCGGCAGCATCGGTATCGTGCTGAATTCGATCGAAGCGACGATGCAGACGGAAGGGCTGTTGCAGCAATCGCAGCAGCTCGCGACCGAGCTGCAAACCCAGCAGCGCGAACTCCAGCAAACAAACGACAAGCTGGAGCAGAAGGCGCAGCAGCTCGCCGAGCAGAACGTCGAGGTGGAACGCAAGAACCAGGAAATCGAACAGGCCCGCGTGGCCCTGGAAGAAAAGGCGTCCGAGCTGGCGCTCACCTCCAAGTACAAGTCGGAATTCCTTGCGAACATGTCGCACGAGCTGCGCACGCCCCTGAACTCGATCCTGATCCTGGGCCAGCAGCTGTCCGACAATCCCGAGCAGAACCTTTCGCCCAAGCAGGTCGAGTTCGCCCGTACCATTCATGGCGCCGGCACCGATCTGCTCAACCTGATCTCGGACATCCTCGATCTGTCCAAGATCGAGTCGGGCACCGTAACCGTCGACGCCGAGGAAATCGCCTTCAACAGCGTCACCGAAGCCGTCGCCCGTCCGTTCCGGCACGAAGCGGACAACCGCCAGCTGTCATTCGATGTCGAACTCGATCCCAAACTCGGGCGGACGCTGTCCACCGACTCCAAGCGTCTGCAGCAAGTGCTGAAGAACCTGCTTTCGAATGCCTTCAAGTTCACCGAGCGCGGCGGCGTTCGCCTGTCGGTCATGGCGGTCGAGTCCGGTTGGGCGCCGAACCATCCGGTGCTTGGCCAGGCGTCTGGCGTGGTCGCGTTCGAGGTCTCGGACACCGGCATCGGCATCCCGGCCGAGAAGCAGCGCATCATCTTCGAAGCCTTCCAGCAAGCCGATGCCTCGACCAGCCGCAAATACGGCGGCACGGGTCTGGGCCTCGCAATCTCCCGCGAGCTGGCCAACCTGCTGGGTGGCGAGATTCAGCTGCGCTCGATCCCCGGGGTCGGTTCGACGTTCACGCTCTATCTGCCCGTGCGCTATGCGGGCTCATCGGCGGCCGCACGGCCGCCGATGGTTGGCGCACAACTGGCCGCCAAGGCACTCACCACTTCGCAGAGCCCCGCCGTCGAGCCTATCCCCGACGACCGCAACGACATCGGAGCCAACGATACGGTACTGCTGGTCGTTGAGGACGATCCGCATTATGCGCGCATCCTGCTCGATCTGGCGCATGATGAAGGCTTCAAGGTGTTGGTCGCCATGCGCGGTGACGACGCACTGGAGCTGGCGTCGATGTACCAGCCGAGCGCCGTCTCGCTCGACGTCTTCCTGCCCGACATGCTGGGCTGGACCGTCCTCAGCCAGCTCAAGCAGAATCCCAAGACGCGCCACATCCCGGTGCAGATCGTCACACTCGACGAAGACCGCCAGCATGGCCTGGCACGCGGCGCGTTCTCCTTCGTCTCCAAGCCGGCGACGACCATCGGCGTGCAGGCCGCCCTCAATCGCATCAAGGAATACGCCAAGCCGCGGCGCCGGCAGCTGATGGTCGTGGAGGACAATCCCGACGAGCAACTGTCGATCCGCGCCCTGCTGGAGCACGACGACATCGAAATCGTGACCGCCGAATCCGGCGGCGAGGCCCTCACCAAGCTGAAGGATCATCCGTCCGACTGCATCGTGCTCGACCTGCGACTGCCCGACATGAGCGGCTTCGAGGTGCTGGAAAATCTGAAAAGCGATCCGGATCTCCAGGATATTCCGGTCATCGTGTTCACCGGCCGCGAGCTGACGGTGGAGGAGGACGCCCAGCTTCACACCATGGCACGCTCGATCGTCGTGAAAGGCGTGGAGTCGCCGGAACGCCTGCTCGACGAGACCGCCCTCTTCCTGCATCGCGTGATCACCGATCTTCCGGCCGAGAAGCAGCGGATGCTGGAGCGGCTGAACGGCTCCGACGAAGATCTCGTCGGCCAGACGGCGCTGCTGGTCGACGACGATGCGCGCAACATCTTCGCGCTGTCATCGGTTCTGGAGCGGCGCGGCATGAACGTGCTGACCGCCACCACCGGCAAGGAAGCGATCGAACTGGTCGAATCGAATCCGGACGTTGCGATCGTTCTGATGGACATCATGATGCCGGAGATGGACGGCTACGAGACGACGGCGTTGATCCGCCAGAATCCGGCATTCCGCCGCCTTCCCATCATCGCGCTGACCGCAAAGGCGATGAAGGGTGACCGCGAGAAGTGCCTGGAAGCCGGAGCGTCGGACTACCTCGCCAAGCCCGTGAACACCGACCAGTTGCTGTCGGCGCTTCGCATGTGGCTGCATCGCTAGGGCCCCTCATGAGCAACCCCATCAACGTCCTTCTTGTCGACGACCAGCAGTCCAAGCTGTTGAGCTATGAGGTGATGCTCAAGGGCATGGACGTGACCCTGATCACGGCCATGTCGGCCAGCGCGGCCCTGGGTGTCCTGTTGAAGAACGATATTGCGGTCGTCCTGATCGACGTATGCATGCCCGATCTGGACGGTTTTGAGCTTGCGGCGATGATCCGCAACCATCCGCGCTATCACGAGACCGCGCTGATCTTCGTGTCGGCGATCAACATCTCCGAGACCGACCACCTGCGTGGCTACGATGCGGGCGCCGTGGACTATGTGTCGGTGCCCGTGATTCCGCAGATCCTGCGCGCCAAGGTCAAGGTGTTCGCCGATCTCTACCGCAAGACCCGCCAACTCGCCGAACTGAACCGCGATCTCGAAGAGCGTGTCGCCGAGCGGACGGCGGAGCTGGAAGCCTCGACCACCGAGCTGCTGCAAAGCGAGCAGCGGCGCTCGCTGGCGCTGGCCGCGGCACAGATGGGCTCATGGGAGTACGACGTAGCCAACACGCGGTGGAGCTGGGACGAGGGGCAGGCACGGATTTTCGGCATCGACCTGCCCGCCGCCGAGTTCACGCTCGCGCGCCTGAAACCCGTCATCCATCCCGACGACTACCAGCCGCTGGTCGACCTGGTGGCGTCGATGACCCCGGACTCCGCCACGCGACAATGCGAGGTACGCATCATCCGGCCGAGCGGCGAGGAACGCTCCTGTTTCGTGGTCGCCGCGGCGACCTTCGACATGGAAGGCAACCTCACCCAGATCGGCGGCGTGACGCTGGACATCACCGAACGCAAGCTGACCGAGCAGCGCCAAGAACTGCTCGCCCGCGAGGTCGACCACCGCGCGCGCAATGCACTGGCGGTGGTCCAGTCCATCGTTCGCCTGACCAAGGGCGAGAACATCGGGGCCTACACCAAGGCCGTCGAGGGCCGCGTCCAGGCGCTGGCCCATGTCCACGATCTTCTGTCCCAGGCACGATGGCAGGGCGCCGATATCGGCCGTCTGATCGCGGAAGAGATGGCACCCTACTCCGTCGGCGACACCTCGCGCGTGGTGCTCGGCGGCCCTTCCATCCTTGTCGACGCCAACCGCGCCCAGACGATCAGCTTGGCGCTGCACGAACTCGCCACCAACGCCGCGAAGTACGGCGCGCTTTCGGAGCCGTCCGGCAAGGTGTCCATCCACTGGGGCATCCAGAACGGTGCGCTGAAGATCGCCTGGCGCGAGAGCGGCGGGCCGCCCGTCTCGCCGCCGGCGCGCAGCGGCTTCGGCAGCAAGATCATCAACGCCTCTGTCGCGTCGCAGCGCGGCGGCGGCGCTGTCTTCGACTGGAAACCGCAAGGCCTTTCCTGCGACCTCACCATCCCGCTTGTCTCCGTGGAGGCAACCAATATGAAGCCGACAGAAACCGCCGCGCCGGTAGCACGGAGCGAATCGTCCAACCTGCGTATCCTTGTGCTGGAGGATGAGCCGCTGATCGGCATGGCAACCAGCGACCTGATCGAGGAGCTAGGCCATTCGGTCGTGGGACCGTTCTTCAATCTCGCCGCGACGCGCGATGCGCTGGCCGGTGACCTCGACGCGGCAATTCTCGACGTGAACCTTGGGCAGGACGAGGCCTATCCGATCGCCGAGGCCCTCGCCCACCGGGGCATTCCCTTCGTGTTCATGACAGGGTACGGGCCGGAAAGCCTGGACAAACGCTTCCGCCAATATCCGGTGCTTCAGAAGCCGGTCGTGCGCGACCTGCTTGCCGAGGCTATCGAACGGTTCGGTCAGTTGGCCAACAACGCCGCGTAAGCTTCCGCACCGTGGCGGCCGCCGGACACTGACCGCCATCAGGCCGCGGCAGCGGCAGCGGGCCGCATCATCTGCAACAGCTCGCCCCACAGCACGCGCGACGCGAGGTGTGCATAGAGCAACGGCAGCGCATTCGCGGCGCGGAGCTGCAGGAACACGGCATCGGGCAGCGCCGCGAGCTTCGCCTCGTCGACGACCAGGAAGTCCGTCAGCGCCAGCGTGTTTCCGGACGGCAGGTTCACGGTCGCCTGGTTCGGGACCAGAATGTTGGTCGCGTGGACAATCTCCATGAGCTTGCGCGTCGCGTCCATCTCCTGCTCGAACGCGACGCAGAACTGCAGCGCATTCTTCGTCAGCTCCGAGGCCTCCTTGCCGGCGAACAAGGGCTGACCACCATTCTTTACCAGGCGCGGGCTATCGCCATCGACGCACAGCGTGAACTGGTCGCCTTCGGGGTGGCGCGCCAGGGCGAAGGGATACCGGCGCACATAGGCGGGAATGTATGTATTGGCGCGCCAAGCGCCGGATGCCTCGACGAACAGGTTCTCGTCCTGACGCAGACCCGTGATGGCGAGCGGGATGTACGGCGCGACATTCGCGAACACGATGGGATAGGCGTGCGCCACGGGAATCTCGACCGCATTCAACGGAATGGAGATGGCCTTTGCAGCAAACGTAAAAGAGTTGTCGGGCGACAGCCCCATCTTCTCATGGCGATCCGCCATCAGGAGTTCGGGCTTGCCGTAGAACAGGGGATTCGTCGCAGCGGTCGGCTGGCTCATGGTCACTCACTTGTTCGGTTGCCGGACATCGCCGCAAAGCGGTGGCAGAGGTTTGGACGTCAACCGCCCGATGCGGCGACGGCAGTGTGCATATCGCAACATCCCATTCCACACCAAACAGGGCCGAGTTTAAGCGTTAATGCATGGAACAAGGGGCAGCTGCTACGAAACCCAAGGCGTTCATGGCATTATACAATCAGGGAACTGCCAAAGGGCGGTCGGTGCCGCACGTCCATTACCGTGGTCGCCCTGGCTCGCGCGGCGAACGCCTCTGGGCTCACATAGCGTCGCTCTTCAGCGCCCACCTTGTACCGCGTCACGTCCGGCAGAACACTGCGGCGTCCGCGGAATCGAGACTGACATTATCATGACCCAAATGGCCGCCGCGGCGCGCCAAGCCTACTCACAGGCTTTGGCTCTGCATCGGAAGCAACGTCTGGCGGAAGCCAAGGCGCTCTACAGCAAGGTCCGCGGGATGTTTCCCGAGCACCCAGGCGCATTGCACGGGCTAGGCCTCATAGCCCTGCACACCAGTCGACCGGACGAAGCCGCCGCCCTGCTGTCGCGCGCCGCAAAGGCGGCGCCGGCGAACGGGCCTATCCACAGCGATCTTGGCACGGCGCGCCTCGCGCTCGGCCAGTACGAGGGCGCCGCGCTGGCGTTCGAAGCGGCGCTCAGGCAGCAACCCTTGGACGATAAGGCTCGCCTGGGCCTGGGGGACGCGCTCAGTATTCTGGGACGTCTTGACGAGGCGCGCGGCGCATTCCGGGGATTGTTGCCGGCCAATCCGGCGGCAGCGCATTTCGGTCTCGGCAACATCGCGCTGCAGCTGGGAGATGCCCTCGAGGCGCGTAGCCACTTCGAACGCGCCATCCTCATCGCACCGAAGCAGGCGAAGTACCATCGCGCGCTGGCTGAGACCGCCAGGTTCACGGCCGGCGACTCGCGCCTGGCCGCGCTGGAGATGCTGCTTCGTGCGAATCCGGGCGACGATCAGAACGTCGAGCTGCATTTCGCGCTCGGCAAGGCTTACGACGATCTGGCCCGTTACGATGAGGCTTTCCTTCACCTGAAAGCCGGCAATGACCTGCACCGTAAGCGCGCCGCCTACGATGAGTCGTCGGTCCTCGCATTCTTCGACCGCATCAAGGTCGCTTTTTCGCAAGCGGCGATGCGAACGGCCGGGGCCGGCAGCCGGTCTGACCTCCCGGTGTTCGTCGTCTCCATGCCACGCTCGGGCTCGACGCTGGTCGAGCAGATTCTCGCAAGCCATCCTGACATTCACGGCGCGGGCGAGTTGCAGTTCATCAACGATATCGCCGCGGAGGTGCCGAACTATCCGGCAGGCGCCGCGACATTGCCGGCCAAGGCGCTGGCAACTTTGGGACGGCGATACCTGGACCGTGTGCGACCGCTCGCGCCCGGCGCGCGAAGGATTATCGACAAGCTGCCTGCGAATTTCCGTCACCTTGGCCTCATCCATCTGGCGCTGCCGGACGCGAAGATCGTCCACGTCCGGCGCGATCCGATGGACACCTGCTTCTCTTGCTATTCGAAGCTGTTCCTTAGCGGACTGAACTTCGCCTGCGATCTGGGCGAACTTGGGCGGTACCACAGGATGTACGACATGCTCATGGCGCACTGGCGCGCTGTTCTGCCGGCCGCGTCCCTGCTGGAGGTGGAGTATGAAAAGCTGATCGGCGATTTCGAACGGCAGGCCCGCCGCATCGTCGAATTCACGGGGCTTGCATGGGATCCGCGCTGCCTGGACTTCTCAAGAACCGAACGAGCGGTTCGGACGCTGAGCCAGTCGCAGGTGCGACAACCGTTGTTCACCAGCTCGATCGGCCGCTGGCGGCATTATGAAAAGCATCTTCAGCCGTTGAAGGACGCGCTGGCCTAACCCAGTTCCGCCTTCAGTTCCGCCGCCACCTGCTCGGCGCTCGGGCCGATCACGAGATGCACGCTGCCGGCCCTTGGCATAACCATGCCACGCACGCCAAGCGCCTTAAGCCGGCCTTCGTCGATGTCTTTGCCACTTACCACACTGACTCGCAGGCGGCTGGCGCAGGTTTCGACCTTGAGCACGTTGTCTCGCCCACCGAGCGCAAGAAGCAATGCGGGCGTGTCTGTGATCGCAGAAACGCCCGGCGCGGCGTTTGATTTGACAGCGATCACAACCGGCTTCGCCACCGCCCGCGGCGCCGTGGGCATCGCCGTGCGAATCTCCGCCGCGACCTGATCCGCGACGGGGCCGAGCACGACCTGCAACGCATTGGCGGATGGACGGACGAGGCCGCGCGATCCCAGGGCTTTGAGAGAGGCCTCATCCGCCGCTTGGCCGTTCGCAAGTATCAACCGCAAACGCGTCGTGCACGCATCGACGGTAAGCAGGTTGTCGGCGCCACCGAGCGCCACGATGAACGCCTCGCCGCGCGATGTCATGGCCGGCGCGATGGGCGCAGTTGCGTCGGTCTCGGCCTCGCGGCCCGGCGTCCTGAGGTCGAAATGGCGGATCGCGAAGCTGAACAGACCGTAGTACAGCGCGAAGTACACCGCGCCGACAGGCAAGAGCCACAGCGGCCGCGTCGCCTTGCCGAAATTGATCACATAGTCGAACAGCCCCGCCGAGAACCCGAAGCCAAGACGCACGCCGAGCGCATCCATGATCACCATCGCGGCGCCGGTCAGCGCCGCGTGGATCGCATAAAGAAGGGGGGCCAGGAACATGAAGCTGAACTCAATCGGCTCGGTGACGCCGGTGAGAAACGCGGTGAGCGCCATCGAAACGAAGAGGCCCCCGACCTCGGCGCGCCGTGACGGCAGCGCGGCGCGGTACATTGCAAGGCACGCGGCAGGGAGACCGAACATCATCACGGGAAAGAACCCGCTCATGAACTTGCCGGCATCGGGATCGCCAGCGAAGAACCGCTTGAGGTCGCCGGTGGTGCCGTGAAAGTCGCCCAGGATGAACCACGCGAGGTTGTTGATGATGTGATGCAGGCCGGTGACGATCAGCAAGCGGTTTAACACGCCATAGGCGAACAACCCGATGCTGCCCGCGCTCAGCACCGCGTGGCTGAGCGCATCCATCCCACCATTGATGGTCGCATAGCCGAAACCGATCACGGCGGCGAGCGCGACACCCGCCGCGCCCGACGCGATGGGAATGAATCGACGTCCACCGAAGAAGGCGAGGAACTCGGGCAGCTTGATGTCGCGATATTTGTTGTACAGCCAGCCCGCGATCAGGCCGGAGGCAATGCCTGCAGGCACGCTGAGCTTGGCGATGGCCGCCGCCTTGAACGCATCCGCCGCGAGGCCGGCCGTGCCGGGGGGTACCGCGATAAGCACCTGGGCACCCTTGGTGGCAACCAGAAACCCGACGGCGCCCGCGAGCCCCGCCGCGCCGTGATTCTCGCGCGCCAGGCCGACGGCGACACCGATCGCGAACAACAGGCCGAGATTGGAGAAGATCGCGTCGCCCGCCGACGCGACAAAAGCGATATCGAGCAGATCGGGCTGACCAAGGCGCAGGAGCAAACCCGCGGCGGGCAGCACCGCGATGGGCAGCATCAGGGCGCGGCCCAGCGGCTGGAGTCGTTCGGCGATGTTCATGGCGTTGGCCCTGTGGGGAGATATTTCGCGGCGATCGCGCGAACCTCTTGCGGTGACGATTGCTGCAGCGCCTCGGCTGCGGCCAAGCGGCACTGTTCGAGGGCAAGAGCGCGCACCGTGACCTTCATCTGCGCGATGGCACCCGCGGGCATCGACAACTCACGCACGCCAAGGCCGATCAGCAGCGCCGCGGCGAGCGGATCGCCCGCCAGACCCCCGCATACCGCCACCGGCTTGCCCTGTGTCGCCGCGCCGGATGCGGCCTGCGCGATCAGGGACAGGACCGCCGGGTGAAACGCATCGATCTGCGGCGCCAGCTGCGCGTGCCCGCGATCCATGGCCAGCGTGTACTGTGTGAGATCGTTGGTGCCGATGGAGAAGAAGTCGGCCTCGCGCGCCAACTGCGCCGCGAGCACGGCGGAAGCCGGCGTTTCGATCATCACGCCGAGCTGCGTCGCGGGTGCGCGAAGTTCAGTCAGCATGGCGCGAACCGTCTGCAATTCGGCCAGCGACGTCACCATGGGCAGCATGATGCGCGCCGCGGGCGTCACGCGCAGGATTGCGGCGAGCTGGGTCTTGAGCAGGTCGCTGCGCCAGAGCGCGGCCCGTACGCCGCGAAGGCCGAGCGCCGGGTTTTCCTCCGCCGGAAGCGGAAGATACGGCACCGGCTTGTCGCCGCCGATGTCGAAGGTGCGGATCTTGAACGGTTTGCCGTTCAGCGCCGCCGCGATGGCCTGATAGGCGGCCGCCTGCTCGTCCTCCGACGGCGCTGTCTCGCGGTCGAGGAACAGGAATTCGGTGCGCAGGAGACCGCAGCCTTCCGCGCCCTGCGCAACGGCCGCCACGGCTTCGTCCGCGCCCACACCGAGGTTGGCCAGCACCTCGATGCGCGTGCCGTCAGAGGTGCGGCACTCTTCCATGGCGTGCGCGCGGGCCGCCGTTTCACTGGCGGCGCGGCGCGCGAGAGCGGCGCGCGCACGTTCCAGCACGGCCGCGCCGGGATCGATGTGCAGCAGTGCGGCCTCGGTATCGAGAAACAGCGTCGTGCCATCTGCAATCTCGAGGACCTTGTCCCCCAGACTGACGAGCGCGGGCACGTTCATGCCCGCAGCCATGATTGCAACATGCGAGGTTGGGCCACCCGCGGCGGTGGCGAAGCCGGCAATGGCGCCGACCGCCGCCAGCTCGGACGGCAATAGCTCATCGGCGATCAGGATCGTACCCGGCGGCAGGGACTGGGCTTCCAGCCCGGCGTCGCCACAGAGCGCCGCCATCACCTGCCGTTCGAGATCGACCAGGTCGCCGGCACGCTCGCGCATGCGGGCATCGTCGATGGCGCGGAAGGCGGCGCCATAGCCGCGGATCGCTTCGCGCCACGCGTAGGCGGCACTCTTGCCATCCTCCATCGCAGCGTGCACCTGCCGCATCAACTCAGGATCGTCCAGCAACGCCAGATGAGCGGCGAGGATTTCGCGCCGCTGCCGATTGCCGCCGGCGCCCAGACGATCAAGCCGCATGCGGACCTGCGTCAGGGCATCATTCAGCGCGCCCGTTTCATGGGCGACACCCTGGCCGGCCTCGACGACCGTAAACTCCGTAACGCGCAATTGCAGTGCCGTGCCGATGACAAGCCCCGGCGCGCCACATACGCCCTGCAAAGTGTTGGGCGGCAAGTCAGTCCCCGTCATCGCGGCCGGGGCGGGCGTTGCGGCTGTTTCCGGCGCCTCTTCGATGCCGTGGTCGATCAGATCGGCGAGCGCATCGGCCGCACCGGCGGCATCCGCACCACGCGCCACGACCGTGACGGTCTCGTCCTTGCGCACGCCGAGCGACATCAGCGCCGCGATGCTCTTGGCGTTGACGCGGCGGCCTCGGACAGATAGCTCAACCTCGCCGAACCGCTTTGCCGCCGCCGAAATCTGTGCGGCGGGGCGGGCGTGGATGCCGTGCGCCAGCCGGACGACGACATCGCGCGTTGCCTCACCGCTGGCGGTCGCGGCGGCGGATTGTTCCGCCAGAGGCCGCAGCTCCATCAGGAATTCGCCGGGGTTCGTTTCGCGATTGATGTTGCGGCGAACGATCGAGAAGGCATCGCCGTTGGTGATCACCACCGGCGAGATCAGGCTCTTGGCCCTGGTCGCCAGGAAGTCCAGATCGAACGTAATGAGCGGATCGCCAGTGCGGACGGCCTGTCCCTCGCGCACATGGGTCACAAACCCCTGGCCATGCAGCGCCACGGTCTCGATACCGACATGGATCAGGATTTCCGCGCCATTGGCGGCGCGCAGCGTTACGGCGTGCCGCGCCATCGATGCGACGACCGCATCGCAAGGCGCGTGCACCGTGGCATCCGTCGGATCGATGGCGAGGCCGTCGCCTAGGATGCGCTCGGCGAAGACCGGGTCGGGCACCTCGTCGAGCGGCGCGACCCAACCCTTGATCGGAGCAACCAGCGTGAGATTGGGCATGCGTCCCCTTCTAGTGGACGAGTTCGACCGTATGCAGCGCCCAATATGGCTCAAGCCCGGGCGTCGTGAACATCAGGCAGAGATCGTGCGTGCCGGTTTGTGGGGCCAGCGTGCCCTGCACGCTCACCAGACCAGCATCCGGCGCGGGATGCGGCATCGCGAGGGTCGCAATTTTCACGCCGTCGCAGCTGTCGAGATGAACCTCGAACTCGCCGTCCGGCGTTGCGGCTGGCCGCTTGGCGACCCTTGCAATGTCGGAGCCGATCTGAAAGTTGAACGGCAGCTGGCCAGCGGCCAGCGAGAGCTGCGTCACGCCGGTCAGATCGGCCCTGGGCCAGATCCAGCAGGGATTCATGATGTCGTGCAAATAGACAGGGCGCTTGGCCGCCAGCGGCGCTGGTCCTTCGATCGACAGGGCAATCGCGTTGCTGCACAGGGTGAGTTCGTGACTGTCGCGCGCGCTGGGCGATTTGGGTGGTGGCGGAGCGCCATCCAGGTGCGTTCCGTGTGGCAGGTTCAGCGCCCTATATCGCTCCAACTCCGCCGGCATGCGCGCAAGAAATCCGGCGCGATCATGCGTGGCAGCCGGCGACCAGCCAAGCTCGGCCAGCGCCGCGGCGCGGGGAAAAGCGGCATAGGCCACGTTGTCCTGCTCGCGGATATGCTCGGTCCAGACGTTGGCCTGCACGCCGATGATATGGGCGCGCTCGGCGTCGCTCAACGATGCAGGTGCGGGATCGAAGTCGTAGACATTGGTGAGCGAGACGATGGCGCCGCGGCCGGATGGTTCGCCCGCGCCCTCGACCTGGCGGTTGTCGAGATAGAGCACCGGAGCCGGCGACAAGACCGTGTCGTGGCCGGCCTTTGCCGCAGTGATCGCACCATCGATCCCACGCCATGAGGTGATGGTTGCGTCCGGCGGGACGCCGCCTTGCAGGATCTCGTCCCAACCGATCAAGCGGCGGCCATGGGCCTTCAGGAATTCGCCGATACGCCCGATGAACCAGCTTTGCAGCGCGTCTTCATTGGCGAGACCCAGCGCATGCATCTTCGCCTGGATCGCCGGGTTGGCCTTCCACTGGTCTTTCACCGCTTCGTCGCCGCCAACGTGGATGTACGCGCCGGGGAACAGCGCCATGGTCTCGGTCAGCACGTCTTCCAGGAAGCGAAAGGTGCGGCCGTCGGGATTGTAGAGGGAGGGGAACATACCCCAGTCGCTGGACACCTGTGCCGGTGAGTTCGGCACCGAGCCGAGCCATGGATAAGCTGCGATCGCGGCCTGCGCGTGACCCGGCATCTCGATCTCGGGAACGATGGTGATGTTGCGCGCGGCCGCATACGCGACGACGGCGCGCACCTCGTCCTGCGTGTAGAAGCCGCCGATCATGCGCGGCTTCTTCGTCCTCGGATCGATGTCCTTCTGCGCCGCCGCGCCCTTCGTGAGCGAGAACTGCGGCGCCATCCCCGAAGGCTTGCTCGAGAGCGCGCTCTTCGGTCACGTGCGCGGCGCGTTCACCGGCGCGGATCGCCCGCGCGTCGGCCTCTTCGAAGCCGCGAGCGGCGGCACGCTCTTCCTCGACGAGATCGGCGAGATGAGCCCCGGCATGCAGGC
>Ga0207680_10000348_pt1 | contig 22164 bp, 26 predicted proteins | sample KBSS23metaG_FD_184321 | JGI IMG/M metagenome (GOLD analysis project Ga0207680, IMG submission 184321) | Switchgrass rhizosphere microbial communities from Kellogg Biological Station, Michigan, USA - KBS S2-3 metaG (SPAdes) (version 2) | ecosystem: Host-associated > Plants > Roots > Rhizosphere...
CATCGCAGTCGTTGTCGGCACGGATGGCGTCGCCGAATACTTCGGAATGATGAAGCCGACCAGCGCACCCCATCCGAGTAACGTCACGATGACAAACATCGCGAAGGAGAACTTCTGAACTTTTGCCTGTGCACGCTCGGAGATCGTGATGCCCCAACGGATGCAAAAGTTCCAGACACCGTAGCTCAGGTGATAGCTAGCGCAAAGGATTCCAACCGCGTAGACAAGAAACCAGATCGGATTTGAGAAGTAGGTGTGCATCGCGGCATAGCGAATGTTGTCTGCGTTCCCATTCACATACTTGTATCCGGTCGTGATCAACACGTGATAAATCAGAAAAAAGAAGAGGTAAATGCCGCTCCAGCGCTGGAACGTGTACATCCGATTTTGCGACCACTTGTATTTGCTTGACGAGTAATTGGATTCAGATCGGTTGACGATAAACAAACCGTAAATCGCATGAAAGAAGAGGGGCAGCCAAATGAGCGCGATTTCCATCACGAGGAGAACGTGAGTTGGAATGCTCTCAAAAAAGGCGATGACGCCGTTGAAAGCCTGAGGTCCGGCGAGGCTGAACGTGTTCAGCGTAAGGTGCTGAAGCATGTAAAAACCGACAGGAACGATGCCGGTGAGCGAATGGACCTTATGCCAGAAGTAGTTCTCTTTGGTGATTGAGAGAGACATAGGAGACGAGTGGCAGTTTACCGGGGATGGCTATTGGGCTATCGGGCTATCGGGCTATCGGGTCCAGAATGAGCCCAAGTTAAAATTCGATCTATGGCAAACGAATATACGCCAATTGAGAAACTTGAAGTTACGATCAGATTCGAAGCACTCTGTGACGAAATTTGGAGCCTTGTTGAGGGTTGGGAGCGACTCGGCCGAAACACAGTTGGTGAGCAGTTGGTAAATGCCGCCGACTCAGTAGGGGCGAATATCATTGAGGGAGGTCACCGTGAAGGCGATCGAGACGCCCTGAAATTTTTCTATTACGCACGTGGCTCAGCTGGGGAGACGGCGTACTTCTTGAGACGCGCTTTGAGTCGAAAGCTCATACCCGCCATTCAGGGAAATCGAATTCTCAAGGAATGGTCAGCCGCGATGCAACTGTTGAACAACCTAATCGCTTATCGCAGAGGCACCTCATGGAAGGTCCGGGAAGTGCGAAAGGGATACAGTGCGAAATCGGGCGGCAACCTGGCAGAAGCGAGAAAGAGTGGGGCCTCACCCACAACAAAGCGAAGCCCAAACCTAAACTCAAAGCCTAGAGCCTGAAAGCCTGAAAGCCTGAAAGCCTAGAGCCTGAAAGCCTGAAAGCCTGAAAGCCTGAAAGTCTGAAAGCCTGAAAGCCCTAAAGCCTGAAGCCTGAAAGCCTGAAAGCCCCGATACCTCATCACAAGATAAACTCTCGGCTGCATGTCAATCATCATCGATATCGCCGCCCGAGAGATCCTGGACAGCCGTGGCAACCCCACTATTGAAGTCGACGTCATGCTGGAGAGCGGGGCCTTTGGTCGCGCCGCCGTCCCCAGCGGGGCCAGCACGGGCAAGTTCGAGGCGGTCGAGCTCCGCGATGGCGACAAGAAGCGATATGGCGGCAAAGGCGTTCAGAAGGCCGTCCGCAACGTTAACGAGATCATCGCCCCCAACCTTCTGGACCGGGACGCGGCGGATCAAGTGGCGATCGACGAGACCCTGTTGGAGCTTGATGGGACAGAAAACAAATCCAAGCTAGGAGCCAACGCCATCCTCGGCGCCTCTCTCGCGGTGGCAAAAGCGGCCGCCAGTGACGCCCATCTTCCTCTCTTCCGCTACGTGGGTGGAGTCAGCGCGAATGTGTTGCCGGTGCCGATGATGAATATCCTTAACGGCGGCCAGCACGCCGACTCGAACGTCGATTTCCAAGAGTTCATGGTCCTTCCCGTCAAGGCCGATTCGTTCGCCCACGCTCTTCAAAAGGGCACCGAAGTTTTTCACGCCTTGAAAGCCGTTCTGAAATCCAAGGGCCTCAGCACCGGCGTCGGCGATGAGGGCGGATTCGCACCGAACCTGTCATCCCAAGACCTAGCCTTCGATTACATCATCGAAGCAATTCAAAAAGCTGGATACAAACCGGGCGGCGATATGTGGCTCGGAATCGATGCCGCCGCATCCGAGTTCTACAACAAAGGCAAATACGTTTACAAAGCGGGCAAGGTCAAGGAGCGATCTGGCGCACAGCAGGTCGACTATCTAGAGAGCCTGATCGACAAGTATCCGATCATCACCGTGGAGGACGGGTGCGCGGAAGACGACTGGGATAGCTGGAAGGCGCTCACGAAGGCGGTTGGATCGAAGGTCCAGATCGTCGGCGACGATCTCTTCGTGACGAACGTGAAACGACTGGCGAAGGGAATCGAAACCTCAGCCGCGAATTCCATTCTGGTGAAGGTCAATCAAATCGGATCGTTGACCGAGACTCTGGCTGCCGTCGAAATGGCGAAGCGTGCGGGCTTCACTTCCGTGATGAGCCACCGATCGGGTGAGACTGAGGACGCGACGATCGCCGACCTCGCCGTCGCCACAAACTGCGGCCAGATCAAGACTGGTGCCCCAAATAGAACCGATCGCGTCGCGAAGTACAACCAGTTGCTCCGCATCGAAGAGCAACTCGGAACTCACGGCGTCTACGCTGGCGCAAGTGCCTTCGGGAAGTTAGCGAAGCGGATCAAGTAAGCGCGGAACGCGGAATGGCCGTATTCCGAACTCCGAGTTCCGCGCTCCGAGTTCCGAGCTTCACTTAGTGTCTTTTGAAATACTGAACCTCGCGTTCGTGCTTTTCAGCAGCCGCGCGATTCTTGAACGTCCCAAGATTCTTTCGCTTGCCCGTCTTGGCGTCGGTCTTCTTCGAATAGAGTCGATACTCGCCTGATTTCAGTTTTCGTATCATGCATCACTGACGAAAAAGCGCCCAGAACCCTTCCGGGATCTGGGCGCTTAAAATGCTTCTAGCCGATTGGCTCACGCCATTGTCGTCTGAATCGCCTTCACGACCTGATCCAAGTCAGGAAGCGCCGCGTATTCGTAAATCGGGTTGTAGCCGATGTTCACGTCGGGCCGAGCCACGAGCTGTGGAGGCGCAAGGAACAAGTTCCATCTCTCCGGCACACGCGTCATCTCCGCCACAATGGACTGACCGATTCCGCAGGTGATGTTGTCCTCGTGAAGAACGACCAACCGACCCGTCTTCTCGACCGACTTCGTGATCGTCTCGTAGTCGCAAGGAACGATGCTGCGAAGGTCGATGATCTCGACGCTCGCCTCACCCGCCATCTTGTCTGCGGCTTCATGAGCGATTTCCAACGTGTTGCCGAACGTCACGAGCGTGACATCGGCGCCTTCGCGAACGACCTTCGCCTTTCCGAGCGGAACTGGCTCGACCGAGGTGACCGGCACATTCTTTCGGAAGATGTGCTTCGGAACGAGAATGAACGTGACGTCGTCGCCGTGAATCGCGGACCAGAAAAGTCCGGATGCGTCTTCCGGCGTGGAAGGAATCGCAACTCGAATCGAAGGGCTATGCGCCAAATACGATTCGTTCGCCATGGAGTGCCAGAGCGAACCGCCCGGCAAGTACGCGCCATACGGAGCGTAGATCGTCATAGGACAATTCCATTCGCCGTTCGATCGCCAACGCAGGGTCGACATGTTTGTGACGACCTGGTTCCAACCGGGCGAGATGAAGTCGATGAACTGAAGCTCGAACACGGGGTGCCAGCCATAGATCGCAACACCGACCGCGCAGCCGAGGATCGTTGCTTCTGCGAGAGGCGAGTTGAAGACTTGCTTCGGAAATGCCTCGCTAAGTCCCTTCGTGATTCCGAACACGCCACCCTTTGGATCTTCGATGTCTTCACCGAAGAAGACGACGGTGGGATCGTTCTCGAGCGCTTTGCGGAAAGTCTGGTTGATGGCGGAAACCATCGTCATCTTGTCGGCGGGTTGGATCGGCGGCTTCTCGGCGGCCGGATCGTTGCCCCAAACATCCTTCATCAGATCGCCGGCTTGAGGATCTTCTTCTTTCTCCGCTTTGATGTAATCCTTGTCGACGATGCCGACGACGTCTTCCTGCATCTTCGTCCAATCCGCTTCGCTGAGCTGCTTAGATTTGATGAGCTCTTCTGCAAGCATGCGGATAGGGTCGCGCTGTGTCATCTCCTCGATATCTTCCAGCGTTCGATAAACGCGGTGATCGTCGGAGGACGTGTGCGATGCGAGTCGATCGAGATCGCACCAGATCAAAGTGGGACCGTCGCCGCGTCGTGCCTTGTCGACCGCTTCCTGACCGGCCTTGTACACGTTGTCAGGATTTCGTGCGTCAACCTTGACGACGATGTCCTCATCGAGAATTCCTAGATGGAAGGGAAGGAATTTTTCGGTCGGTGTGGAGATGCCGTACTTGTTGTCTTCCACCACCATGATGAGAGGCAACTTCTCTTGCACCGCGAAAGCGAGTGCTTCATAGAATTCGCCCTGCCTGCTCGCCGCATCTCCGATCGTCGCGAAACAAACGGAATCTTTACCGTCGAGCTTCATTGCCCAAGCAGTTCCGCAAGCGGGGAGAAGGGAAGCGCCCGTAGGAGTGGGGACGCTGAAAACGTTGAGTGCGCGGCTCGAATAGTGACCCGGCATCTGTCGGCCGCCGGAACTGGATTTCTTCTTCGCAAAATAGGCAAGCGCGAGTTCGTAGTTGCTCATGCCGCGGCCGAGCATGATCGCGCGATCTCGGTAGTACGGGAAGATGTAATCGTCCGGTCGAAGAACGGTCGCAAACGCGGCGAGCGCTTCGTGGCCCATACCGCTGACCTGGAACCATCCTTTGCTCTGCCGGAGCAGAATGCCCTCTCGTCGATCGCCTTCTCTGCTGAGAAGCATGAGCTTCAGCAGATCGAGCTTGTTAAACACCTTTTTGGCGGGAATCGCGGACATCTGGAAAGAACACCTCTTCGTGCGCTATTTGAACTAGGAAACGGCTCGGAAAGAGCCTGTAAAGTATAGCCGACCGGCACCCCGCCTATAGGCTAAATGCCACAACTGGCTAAGTAGCAAGTTCGAGGCCAATTGATCCTGAATTGTCGACGAAGCGGCGCTAGTTAAGTTTCACGACGCTGCCGTCCACCGCGACTCCGATTCCACCCTTTCTCCCGATCTTTGCGGGGTCACCGTGCGCGTTCCAAGTTGAATCCGTCGACTGGAAGATCAGCGGCGTCTTTTTGTCTTTGATATCGTCGATGTATTTGCCGCTCACAACGTCGTTCATCGCGAATCCGTATTCCCCAGATTTTCCACCGGCGGCAGGATCGACGAACTTCTCTTTCTCCGCGCCCTTCTTGAGGGTCTCCGTTCGCACACGAGTGATCACCTTATCCATCCAGGTTGGCGATTTGGGAAAGGTGCCGTCAGAGTCATGCACGTGCATGATGCCCGTGTAAAGAACATGCAGATTCTTTTCTGTCTCAGGAGTCCATCCAACCTTCTCGGGTGGCGGCGCAAGGAAGCCAGCCTTGTACAGGCTGTACAGGGGCTTGCCAAAAAAGGCGAGGAAGAGTATGACGAAGAGGCCGAAGGCGCCCAGACATCCCTGAACCCACTTCTTCATTCCGCCAAGTTGTTTCGTTTTCGCTATCATCCTTGATCACATTCGATAACCGAGCTAGGCACAGTTCAGTTTCTTGGTCCCAGAGCTTCAGACGGATGAAGCCCCTAAATACGATTGCATCGCTTTGCAAATGCAAGATTCGTTAACTTTCTTTGAACCTGTTACACGCCTATTTGAGGCAGCCTCGAAGCGGTAGGTCTTGTGAACCCTCCTAAGAACTCGGCGTCTTGCCGAAAATCTAAATATGCCTCGGCTTGCGATAAGAAATATGTTAGCGCTGATCGTAGGCGTGGCATGCTTTGCGAGTTGCGCAAAAGACGAGCCGGATGAGGCGGCGTACGTCGCATCGTTCAAAACAATTTCGCGTGACTACGCCGCGTTCGTTGTCGCGTTCAACACGAGGCGCAGCCCCTATCGACCGGGGATGACAAGACCCCAGAGGAACGAGGCGTACGCAAAGGTTGCCCAGGATGCGGGTGACCAAGCTTCGAAACTCGCAGGACGAGAAGAAGCTTTGCAACCGAATGCCAGATACGAATCCGTTCACGCAGAAGCGCTTAAACTCTATCAACTCGAGGCCGATCGATGGCACTCGTATGCGAAGACGGTCTTGTCCGGCGACGACGATCTTACGTCGCAGGTGGCGAAACAATTGGACGAAGATTGCAAATCGCAAATGGCCAAATTGATCGCCGAAGCGGAGAATATCAAAGAGGATTCAACAATCGCAGACTCCGTGCATCGCATGAGCCTTCCCGATCCGACCCGCAACGCGCCGCGCGGAATCTGAATGGATTAGAAGATGATTTTATTGACGGTTGCCGCTTACTCGGTTCTCACATTCCAGACATCGAAGAAACCGCGTCAAGTTTCCTCCCGAGCCGAGATCGCTTCGGTTCGTCGATTTGTACAGCGCTTTTACGATTGGTACACGCCTAAGGTGTTGCACGAGAACGTTGATGCGGAGCACCTAGCTCTCGTGAAGAAGGGAGCAGAGTTCGCGCCAGAGCTGCGGCATGCCTTGCTTGATGACTGGCAGGCGCAGCACGACTGGAACGCAAAAGGGAATGACGGAATCGTTGGTATAGATTGGGATCCATTTCTTAGTGGGCAAGATCCCGCGAATCGGTATTGCGTCAAAAAGATTGAGCGCAATGGCAAGCGCTGGCGTGTCAGCGTATGGAGCCACTACGGCGAACAGTCCCACGAACCTGATGTCATTGCCATTGTTGAAAAGAGCAAGACCCAATTTGGATGGGAGTTTGTCGATTTCGATTACGGCAAAGAGGGCACGTTGTTAGAAGCCCTGAAAGCTTTGAAGAAGAATCGAGATTCTAACCCTTGAAAAGCGATTTCAGAATGAAGAGCGCATTCGCGGGTCGCTCCGCAAGTCGTCTCGTAAAGTAGGGATACCACTGATCTCCGAAAGGAACGTAAACGCGCACGTTATAACCTTCTTTCAGCAACCGATCTTGGAGATCGCGACGAATGCCGTAGAGCATTTGGAATTCGAATCCTGATTGATCGATCTGCTCGTTCTTCACATAGGTGAGAAGGGAAGTGATGATGTTTTCGTCGTGTGTCGCGATCGCCGGGTACTTGCCCTTCGAAACAAGCTTCTTCGCTTCGTTCAAATATGCTTCGTCGACGTGCTTCTTATCAGGAAACGCGACCGCGGCCGGTTCTAGATACGCGCCCTTTACGAGTCGAACACGAAGGCCGATATCGATCACGTGCTTTACGTCTTGATCCGTGCGGCGAAGATACGACTGGAGTACGGTGCCCGTGTTTGGCATATCGCGCCAAACGCTTTCCACGATCTTGAGAGTCCGCTCCGTGTACGCCGATGCTTCCATGTCCACGCGGATGAAATTGTTTCTTTCCGCAGCAGCTTGGACGACTTCGCGATAGTTTCTCTCGGCGTATGCGTCACCCAGATCGAGTCCGCATTGGGTGAGCTTGATGGAGATGTTAAGAGGTTCGGGAGTGAAAGATGATCCGAGATCCGCGATACGGGATCCGAGGTGTGATCCGCCGGCGAGCGCCGGCGCGGTAGGGATCGGGTTGCGCACAACCTTTGCAATCTCATCAAGCATCTGAATGAACGTCTTGGTCGCGGCACGCGCTTCCATGTCGCTCTTCGTGTTCTCACCCAGGTAGTCGAGAGTGACGAAGAACCCCTTGTCGAGGAGGACCTTGCTCGCGGCGAGTGCTTCTTCGAGCGTGTCACCGGCGATGAACCGCTTCACGAGCGGTCGAAACATCCGCCAATGGCGAACCATCCGCTCGACCGGCTTGAGGGCAGAAGTTTTAAGAATGAAGGAGCGGACCAGCATCGGCGATGGAGGTGCTGAGTTTACCGGCAGCCGCAACGAGGGCTGCAGGGTCAGGCGTGAACGAGTCGAACCTGATCTTGGAAGCGACGCAACTCATCCCGCATCTCCTCGTAAGTCGAACAGCGCGTCAGTTTCTCCCGTGCCTGTGCCGCCCCGATTTCGCCCTTGATGTACATCGGTATCTGCCCGCGCAGCGACCGCACCGCGACGACCTCCGCATTCTGCAATTCCTTATCGGGCAACTGTAACGCATCCTCATACGTCTCAACCCCCGCGTAATAGGCGATCGCCAAACGCAAATGCTCCAGCGCCACTTCGATCCGTTCTTCCAAATTCGGATCGGGTCGTCGGGCCGTTTGAGAAATCGCGGAAACAATCGAAGACAGAGCCCACGGATTTGAAATCGCCGCGCGACCTACCATCACGCCATCGCATCCCGTTTCACGAAACATCTTCAACGCATCGTCCGGCGTCTTCACGTCGCCGTTTCCGATCAACGGAACCGTAACAGCAGATCGCATTTGCTCGATCAACTTCCAATCCGCCTCGCCTTCGAAACCTTGTTTCGCAAATCGCGCATGCAACGTAATCATCTGAGCGCCGACATCTTGAAACCGTCGCGCTAAATCAGGAGCGGCAAAAACATCCCACTCAAATCCCGCGCGCACTTTCACGGTCACGGGCACACGTACAGCCTTGACAACTGCCTCAACGATCGCGGCGGCCGCAACCGGGTCTTTCAAAAGTGCCGCACCGGATCCCGTCTTGCAAACCTTCGGCACCCAGCAGCCCATGTTGATGTCCACGATGTCCGCACCCATCTCTTCAGAGAGCCGTGCGGTCTCCGCCATCACATCCGGATCGGGCCCGAAGATCTGGATCCCCAACGGTCGCTCCGTCGGATGCACGCGCATCTTTCGCAAGGTCTTCGCTGCGCCGTAGTGGATCGCCATCGCGCTCACGAACTCCGTGAACATCAGACCTGGCTTGCCGATCCGCTTTGCGATGAGCCGAAAGGGGAGGGAAGTGACATCTTCCATCGGCGCCAGCAGAACGGGCGGATCGACTCGAACGGGGCCAATTGAGAAACCAGGCGTCATGGGTCAGGTAAATCGTTAATCGTAAATCCGAAATTGGGAGTCGAAGGATCAGATGTCGCTCAAAAGTATCTCTACCAAGCGGACGGCCGCGCTCATCTTCGCCGGGGCTGCACTCAGCGTACCGGCTCCCGCCGTCTTCCCGGACAACCCGACCAACGACTATAAGGCGGTCGGCATGATCGGAAACGTCACCGGCAAAACCTTCAAACAGAACGGATGCGGGGTGGCTATCGCCCCAACCTGGGTTGTCGGCGTCGCCCACGTGGGCGGCAATGTCTTTGTCGAGGAGAAAACGGTCTATCCCATCATCAAGAAGATCACGATCAAGTTGAAGGATGGGGAATCACCCGACCTTGCCCTCTACCAACTCGCCAAGCCTGTCCCTTACCAAGCTGAATTTCTCAATCGCCCCCTCAAGACCGCCGAGATCAAGAACGGAGCCGAGATATCCATCGTCGGATACGGCAATACCGCCACGCTCCGTGGCGACGGAAAGGGCTGGGATCCCGCGAAAGGAAGTGAAGGGGTTCGCCGGGTGGCTACCAACCGGATCGACCTGGCAGAGGAAGACCGCTACAACATCGGCACGGCAGCAAGTCCCAAGTGGAAGACTTCGGACGCAATAGCCTACGACCTCGACAAGCCCGGAGACGACAGCTTCAGTTCGCTTGGTGGCGGAGCAACTTCGAAGGAAGGCGGGATGGGCGCCAAAGATTCGGGTGGCGGCTGGTTCATTAACGACAACGGCAAGCCCAAACTGGTAGCTGTGGGGGCCTCAGTCGGATTGCTCAAGGGAGCCATGACCTCCCCTTACCGCTACGGCGGGATCGGATTTGGGGTCTATCTGTGGTCCTATCGCGACTGGATCGGGAAGACGGCTGGGCTCAAGTAAGCAAGCGGCGATTGCGCTTTATATCGTTAAATTCCTGTAAAGGGTTTGCTTCACCCCCTCCAGTCTTTTAGAATTCCATTGCACTCAGGCCACGGAGGGTCGGATATGCAACGGAAAGCAACTTTATGCGACGGTAGCGCGAGCCAGCCCGGCATCGCAACGGTAGCCCTTAACGAAGACGGTCAGGTTGAACTGGTCTTCTGCGAAATTCCCGAAGGAGAGCCCAAGGCGTTCTTGTGCTCGCTTTCTGCCCTGATGGACGTTGTCCTTGGCTTCCCGAAGGATTTAGCCTCGGAAAATGGGACTTGCAAGCTCACCCGAAGCCACGGCCGCATCATCATGTCCGTTGCTCCCTGGGATGGCGCCCACGTCCTGTACCTGGTTCCCCAGGACCTGTACACGGATGCCCTGATCCAGCTATTCCAGGACAAAACCCGGCAAGACTTGGCGATCGCTTAGCCAGGACACCGAAAGGCCGACAACCCAGGTTCACCGCTGGCTTCGGCGAACCCGTCCGAATGGGTGGAGATAACCGTGATGCCCTGGACTAAAACCCTTTGCGACCATACAGACCATTGCCCCGGCAAGGTGATGGTTACCCTGCTGAGGGAAGATTCGAACATCGTCATCGAGTCTCAATTCGACGGAGTGATCCGTATATTCCCGTGCTCGGTGCCGGGCTTGATGGGAGCGCAACGCGGCAGCCGGACCCACCTCCTGTCGGCGGATGGCGAATGCGTCATCTCGAAGGAAGCCGATGGCGTCTGGTTCATCGTCAACTCGCGCAGCACGCCACAGGAAAGATTTTTCGTCTCGCCGAGCGACTACCTAGCAGCCCTTTCTGAGATGATTGAGGCAAAGGTCATTCAGAAACGGATTTCCCTCCAGTAACCTTCTGTGCGCTTAAGCCGTCACTGGCATAAGATCTCATGCGAGAGCGCAGCGAAACCCTCTATGTCTGGCTCATCATGGGTGGCATCGCGTCCATCCTTGCCGGATGCCTGTGTCTCATGGCGGGATTCGGATCGGGCACCTTACAGATCATTCGCGGAAAACTGATAAGCGGTCCCGCCGCAATTACCGCACTGATCGGGGTGATCCTTTTGCTGGGCGGAATTGCCCTCCTAACTTTTACGATTCTCAGCGGTGCTGCAGTCGGGGCTACGGAAAAGCGCGGGGTTAGAAAAGTCGATCCTCGGACGCGGGTGCTGGCAAAATACGCGACGAACGCGCAAGGCGAAACTCTCACCTTGGAGTGGGATTTCCCTGACCCGAAGACCAAATTTTACGTTCGTCTCGAGTTGGGAGACGGCAACCGCGCCGAATTTCAGTGCGTACAAGAAGTCTTCCATCAATGCGGCGAAGGCATGCGGGGCGAAGCGCACTTTCAAGGGCGTTGGCTCGGGATGTTCAAGCCGTATATCGGCATGCCGCAACCCTAGGTCGAATCGGAAACAAGGATCAAGGATCTAGAATCCAGCATCCAGCGGCTGAAAACGAGCCGCCGAGGTGCCGCTCAATCTCGCATAATCCCTGGAATGGCTGAAATCGCCGATGTCTGGAAGGGGGCGCTGCCCGAGATCAAGAACAGCGTCACCGGCGTTGGTGTTTGGACCGCTCTCAACCATGCCAAACCCCTCAGCCTGAACGAGGGACACCTTTTCATCGGCGTCCCGATGGAGATGAACCAGATAGCCGGCCACCTGCGGGTCGCTGCCACCAAGCGCCTGATCGAGCAGATCATGGGCAAACACTTGGGGCAACAGCTCACGGTTCGCATCATCGACGGTGTCACTCAAGAGGACCTCGACCGCGCTCTCCGCAAGGAAGCGGAAGCTCGCCGGTTGCAGGACCAGGCCATGGCGAAGATGCGCGCAGAGATCGACGCGCGCTCGAACTGGGAAGGTGTTTACGAACAACTGTCTCGTCGATTCGCATCCGTCACGAATAAATCCCTCCCCCAAAACCGAGCACGGTTTTACGAGGAGGCGGTCGAGCTCATTGCGGAGACCCGCAAGAGCCAGGAGAAGTGGGACGAGCTTGGCGAAAGAAATTTCGCTCGCTGTATCGAGCGAATCGCTCAATACTCCGACGTGCCGAGCACGATCGTCGCAAGCCACATCCTGCAGAAAGCTGGAGAACTTTGACCGGAAATCCGAGATCGGTAATCAGTAATCTGTGATCCGTGGGTGCAATGGCGACGACTGATTCCCGTTTACCGATCACTGATCGTCGATTTACGATTTACGATTTACGTTTTACGGTGCTGAGTGCCTGAAGTCATCGTCCTCGGTTCTGGTACGAGCAATGGGGTCCCCATGCTCGGCATGACGTATCCACCGGGCTATCTCGACAACCCCAAGAACAATCGAACGCGTCCGTCCATCATTGTCCTCGGACCGACTGGCAATCTCCTTGTCGACTGCACGCCGGAGTTGCGCATCCAAGTCACGCGAGAAAACATCACGAACATCGAAGCGGTTCTGATCACCCACACCCACGCGGATCACGTGATGGGAATGGACGACTTAAGAAGCATCTCCCTAAGAACAAAGCGCGATATGCCCGTCTACACGCTGCCGAGATATCAAGAGGACATTCGCCGAATCTTCCCCTATGCCTTTGCCGATTTCCCACCGGAAATAGAAGTGCCTCGGTTCGATCTGCACGACGTCCCTGAAACGCTGTCCGTCGGCGGACTGGACTTTCGCTTCTTCCAGGTCTGGCACGGCAAGACGCCCGTGCTCGCATTGCGCACTGGCAACTTCGCCTATGTCACCGACGTGAGCGAAATCCCGGGTGAGGCGCGCGCCTTGTTGAATGGGCTCGACACCCTCATCCTCGACGCGGTCCGGCTCAAACCCCACCCCAATCACTTCCACTACGAGAAGGCGATCGAGGTGGCCAAGGAGGTCGGGGCAAAGAGGACTTACTTCACCCATTTGAGCCACGACTACGACCACGACAAAACCAACGCCGAGCTTCCCCCGGGGATTGAACTGGCCTACGATCGGCTTCGCATCCCGATTTGAGGTTCAAAAGCGCAAAATCACCGCAAAATCGAACCTGGCTTCCCAAACCTGCTCCGAGTTAGGGAAACATAGCTTATAAGCAGCTTTTCATAACCAGCCCTGGCCACTGGAAGGGAAAAGGTTGCTCGCATTGCTACCGGGTTCATCCGGGTGTCATTTGTGGAACCGCACAAACACCGGGAGAGAAACTGGTTGGGTTGTCAGTAAGCACGGATGCCGCGACAACTCAGCTGATATCACACGGTTGCATGCACGTTAGGGAAGAGGAAAAATGCCGCTTTCACCGGAAACTCTCAAGAAGACGTGGGTGGACTTTAAGGTCTACAAGAATCAAGAATCGCGTTTCGACCTGATCAATCACTATTCGTATCTGGTGAAGATCACGGCCGGTCGCTTGGTAACGAGCATGCCCGGTGGACTTGATCGCGAAGATCTTGTCAGCGCCGGAGTCATCGGCCTCGTCAAGAGCGTCGACCAATTCGATCCGACGCGCGACGTCAAGTTTGAGACCTATGCAATCGCCCTCATTCGCGGCGCTATCCTCGAGATGCTGCGCGACGAAGATTGGGTTCCGCGCTCTATTCGCGAAAAGCTCAAAGCACTGGACCGGGCCAATATGTCGCTCGAAACCAAGTTCGGACGACCGCCATCGGACCGCGAACTTGCCGAGCACATGGGAATCACCGACCAGGAAGTCGGCGAACTCATGGTCCGCATGGGCCGCACCAACGTTTATTCGCTCGACGACATCCTCGGAACCGGCGATGGCGACGACAACATCCACTTCGTCGAGTTGATCGTCGATGACGGAGCTAGCCCTGGTGGCGAGATGGAAGGCAAAGAAATCCGTCGAATCCTAGCGGGCGGCGTTGACAAGCTTCCGGAGCGAGAGCGACTCGTGATCGCTTTGTACTACTACGAGGGCCTAACCTTTAAAGAAATTGGAAAGGTGCTCGGGGTGAGCGAATCCCGCGTGTACCAGCTCCACACTCAAGCCATGACTCGCCTCCGAGTCCACATGCGATCTGAGGGTGCGGTTCAGGTCTCCTAAGCGAGCGCCAGCAATTTCGCTGATCGTAGGTTCAAAACAGGTTCCGTCGATTTACGACTTACGACTTACGACTTACGCGAAGCCCCACGGGCACGCATCTTGCCAGGAATCCGTTATCTATTCAGGCGACTCGCTGCCCCCAGGGCGGCTGGTACTATCCTGACCGACCAATGGGGTGTTTTAGTTGAAGAATCTTTCCGTCATTTCTGCTCTCATCGCTGGCACGGCGTTAGGCGTGGCCCTCGTCAGCTTTGTTGGCTGTGGCAAAGGCGGCGGCGGTGCCGCTGATACCGTTGCAACCGTAAACGGCACGCCAATTACCAAGGAAGAGCTGATGCGGTACATGATGCTGAAGCAAAACGTTCAGGTCATGTCGAATCGGGGTGCGGTGGACGCAAAGGTCGCCCAGCCTCTCGGATTCCAAGCCCTAAACGATCTTGTTAAGCAAAAGCTGCTTGTCCAGATGGCGAAGCAGGCGAATGTCTATCCTGCAAAGGCCGACGTCGACAAGGAAATCCAATTCCGAATGGACGGCGACCCGAACTTTGTCAAGAACCTCACCCGACAAGGGATGGACACCGATGCCATCCGCGAAGCGCTTTCCGTCGAAATGAGCCAGCGCGCGCTCTTGACCCGTGGCATCACCGTCACCGACCAAGAGATCGACGATTTCATCAAGGCAAACCCGAAGCAATTTACGCAGCCTGAATCCTGGGACATCGATTGGATTCTCGTGAAGTCCGCTGCTACGAAGAAGCAGGTGGATGACGCACTGAATCATGGTCAGCCCTTCGATCAGATTGCGATGCAGTACAGCGAAGCCAATGGCGCGAAAGAAATGCACGGCGCATTTCCGTACCACGATCTCGACAAGATTCCATACAAGGAGATCAGCGACCCGCTCAGAAAGACTCCAGAGTTAAAGTCGACTGATTGGATTCCATCCGGCGGCTCATACGCGAAGTTCTATGTCGCGAAGAAGACTCCGTCCAAGCCGGTCGAACTCACTCCTCATATGAGAGAAGTTCTTCGACGGGACCTCGCTCAGCAGAAGGGTTCCAAGGCACAGGACATTGAAAAGCAGATCACGAGCCAAGAGAAGTCGAGCGACATCAAGGTGCAGATGGTCGGCCTTCAGGACATCTGGGCGGCCTATATGAAGTCACTGGAACAGTCCATGCCAACTCCTTCGATCGAGAAGGCAACGGGCGCTGGCGCAGCAACCACCGCGGGCGGAACCACTCCTGCTCCAACTCCGGCAGCTACGACTACCGGCAAGTAACAACTACAAGCTAACCAATGAAGAAGGGTTCGACCGATGAGAATCGGTCGAACCCTTTTCTATGAGTTCAATTGATCTTGGCGAGTTGATCGACCAGCAGCTTGCACTGATCGGCGCTGAATTCGTCGGTCCGAACATAGTCCTGGAGCGAATCTGCGATGCCTTCGAACTTGGGTCCTTCCCAAACGCCAAGGGGGCCGTCGGGACAATCCAACTTCACAAGGCTAAGGCGAAGCTTGCTCGGCTTGCCATTTCGCTTTTCGATTCCGTTATGGACCAGATCCGGGATAGATGTAAAAACGCCGCCGAGTCCGGACGAACCGTTGGCGCTGACCTCTTCGGTCACCCAATAAAGCCTTCTAAACATCAATGTTTCCTGTCCCAGGCATCTTTGCCGTGGTCGCTATGAATTATTGCCTAAATGGCACCGTAGCGCCAAATTTATTGACCTAAGCGGGGAAGCGACCGTTCCCCCTTTAGGAATCGTCGTCATTTTCTCCGCAATTCTCTAGGCGGTCCAAGAATAGGGCTCTTTGTCCGTGAGTACACGACCGTGCTGCTCACGTGCACGAAGCAGGTATTCCGGCAGGGTGAAAACGGACTGGTGATACCGCGGCGTGTAATAGCGGTTCTTCACTCCGCGCTCCTTGTGTCGCTTGGCGATCTCCTCCTGGGCGAGCTTGAGCGGGTCTTCTTTCTTGCTCGCAAGGACGAATCCCCAGGGCATGAGGAACGTTGTCACGATGCCGTAATAGCCGGCAACGAAAGGAAACACTTCTTTCATGCTCTCCAGCGTCGCGAGGTTGCACGCGAAGAGATACGGATAGTTCTCATTCGCGCATCCCGCTTGCATCGCGAACACGCCGTCGTCGCTCATCGCATCGGCGCAGATCTGGAAATACTCTTTCGTGAAGAGGAACTGCGCAGGTCCACCTTCATGCGGATTGGGTAGGTCGCTTAACACGACATCGAATCCCGCGCCCTTGTTGTCTTGCATGTACTTGCGGGCGTCCATGTGGAGCAATTCCGTTCGCTTGTCATCGAACGAACCCTGATGCCACTCGGGCATATGAACTTTGACCATGTCAATCAGTTCCTCATCCAGATCGACCATCACCGCTTTCTCAACCGTGTTGTGACTGAGTGCCTCGCGTAGAGTCGCACCCTCGCCGCCGCCACAGATCACAACTTTCTTCGGGTTGGGATGCAGAGTCATTGCCGGTTGCGCCATGCACTCGTGGAACACGTACTCATCCATCAACGAGCTCTGGATGTTGTAATCCAGAAACAGGGTTTTGCCGAACCGCGGGATCTCGCAGATCTGGTACGTCTGGTACTTCGTGCGACCCGAGGTCAGCATGTTGGTGACGGTGAAATCCCACGTAACCGCTTCGGTGTGGGTCTCGGAAATAAAGACTCCGGTGGCCTGGGTGAATGGAATACTGCCTTCGCTCATTTGACGGGGGCGATTTTAGCGCATTTTTGATCTCTGCTCCTGGCAGCGCTCGGCAATACCGAGTTATCTTCCCGTGAATCTAAGCGGGCTACTTCGTAAATGTCATTGTCTCGCCCTTATGCTCTAGGGTCAACGTCTTTTTATCGTCGGATAAGGTTCCCGAAAGCGCTGGGTTGATTGCCGTACCACTGTTAGTGCCGGTCGGGGCTAGATCGACCCGGTTTCCAGATTGCTGCCAAGTGCCTTCAATTGGAATCGCCAGAATCATCTCGTAGGAGTGATCCGCCCTTATTTCCAACGTAGGATGCCGCACAATCTCGCGAGCCGCGTTTGCTTCTGCCGAATGGTCGCTTTGATCCATGTCTACATCGATGGTGGCTTTCCAGCTACCTACGATCGGATCCTGAGACGAGGATGAACATGATGCCATCAGCCAGCTTGACGCGACCAGAGCCAAAGCTACAACCTTGCGCATAGCGACATTATTGCGCAGCTTGCTTCTCATTTCGTAAACGTGATGTTCCGGTCGCCCGTCATCGAGATCGACTTATTGTCCGCCGAAACCGTCAACACAACCGGTGGGGAAGAGGCAACCCCTGGAGCAGTAGCAGGATCGACATTCACTCCGGCAATCGACTTCATAGTCAATAAGATCTCCTGGCCAGTTTGCGACCACGTCCCCGTATTCGGATAGCCCACCCTCAACTCGAACGTGTGATCTTCCTTGAGGTTCAGCGTTGGATGGCGCATCGACTCCTGAATTGCCGCTCCATTGGGACCGGGTGGCACCGGCGCATCGATGTTCTCTAACGTGCCTTTCCAAATCCCAACAATCGGATCCTGGGTTTTCGAAACCGCATCTATTCCGGAGACCGGATGTTCGCCACTGGAGCAAGAGGTTAGTAAGACACAACTCAGAATTGCCAATGCGATCATGACGGTGCGCATGATCCATTATCAGGGATTATCCAGCGTCTCTAACAATCCCCCTCGTAAAAGTCATCGTCAGGTCTCCGATCCAAAACGGATTCTTTGAGTCGCCCTTCAAGGTGAGAATGCTTTTATTTGCGGACAGAGTGACGTTCATCGGTGGCGTCTTAGCATGTCCGTGGGCCGTCTCAGAGTTCCTAACGCCTTTCAGGAAGAGGTGGCAAACCTTCCCACTTCGTGCCCAAGTACCTGTGGCAGTGCTGCCCAGCTGAAGTTCAAAGGTGTGATCCGCTTTGATATTGAGCGTGGGAAAGCGCCCCGGCCCCTGAATCCTCTCAGATGCGAACTCCGGTCTTCCGCCAACCGACGCAGCCTTCGTTCCTTGCCATACACCAACGATCGGATCTTGAGCCTTTGGTAGCTGGACGGCTAGAGAGCCATGTGGCGTGAGCATTGACGCCGCCAAGGTGGTCATCGCAAAGATCAAGCGCATATATCCACAGACGGACCAACAGGCTAGTGGTTATCAGGAGCCGGTCAGATTCAAAGTATTCTGAACCGCGCTTCGCGCAATCGCATGGAATCACTGAAAATCCCCATCCGCGGCGGCAAGCTCGACATGCTCGTCGCTCTCACCGACCGCGTTCATCGCCGCAAGACCCAGTTCCAGGAGATCGACATCGTCGACACCGAAATCTTCGGCCGCATGCTCCTGCTCGATGGCCATGTCCAACTCTGCACATTCGATGAGCCCGCGTACCATGAATCGCTTGTCCAAATTCCGATGCTCTCTTTACGCGATCCAAAGCGAGCGCTCGTGATCGGCGGGGGAGACGGTGGCGTCGTCCGAGAATTGGCTCGACACAAGAACATGGAGACCATCGACATGGTCGAGATTGATCAGGGCGTAATCGACGCGTGCTCCGAACATATGCCGAGCCTTAACAACGGCGCATTCAAAGATCCTCGCGTGCACGTGCACGTCCAAGACGCATTCGAGTTCGTGAAAAACACGACGCAACCATACGACCTCATCGTGATGGATAGCACCGACGTGTACGAAGAGGAAAGTGGAGAGTTGAGCGAGCGACTGTTCACCGAGAGCTTTTACAAAGATTGTTTCAACGCGCTTTCCGAAACGGGCTTCGTCGTGACCCAAGCGGACAACCTCGTCTTCTGCCCTTACTCACTCGAAGCGATCCGCGCGGACTTTCAAAAGGTGTTTCCAAAAGTCGCTGACTACCAAGCCATCGTCCCCTCGTTCGGCGGCTTCAGCGGTTTCTGCTGGGGCAGCAAGGGTGCCAGCATGGCCAGGGAATTTCCAGGTGAGAAAGGGTTGAATCTCACTTATCTGAACTCTACAACTTGGGAAATGGCATTCAAATCTTTTTCCTTTTCTAATTAGAGTTGTCATCCCGAGCGAGCTCGTGAGTCGAGGGACCTGCCTGGAGTCGAATCCTGCTTGGATCGGAGCGCCTCGGGGTCGTCGCCTCAGATGAGCCAAAATCTAATTACAGATGAACGTCCCCTACGGCCACCACTCCTCAACCCAGTGGTGCCCACTGGGCCGAGAGGTGGGTACGTGAGCGACCTCGACATCATCTACCGATCGCTCGATTTCCCGGCCGCCCCCGAAGATCGCCCCTACACGTTTATCAACATGGTCGCGACCATCGATGGCAAGACGATCAGTGGTCACCGAGGCGAAGACGTCCAAGACCTCGGATCGCAAGCAGATCACACCCTCATGCGCCGCATCCAAGATCAAGCCGATGCAGTGATGGTGGGCGCAACAACCCTTCGCGCCGCCGACGCCCGCTGGAATCCTGGCACTGCATTTCGGGTTGTTGTTTCTAACAGCGGTCACCTGCCATATCGCGTTCCTTACTTTCAGGGAGGAGGCAAAGCCTTCGTGGCAAGTGCGGAGAATGCAAAATTTCCCGATCCGGATATTGGGGTGCGCAAGCTGATAGCGGGAAAGGATCGAGTCGATTTAGTTCTTGTGTTGAAGAAACTCCGCGAGATGGGGTCAGAGCGATTGTTGTGTTTCGGAGGCAGCGAGCTAAATGCGCAAATGTTGGAAAAGGATCTTGTCGACGAACTCTTCCTCACAATCACGCCAAAGATAAAACTGGGTCGCGCACTCCCGACCTACGCAGGTGGTGATCCACTGCCGCGCGACAAGATGCAAAATTACGGTCTGCTCGAATCTCATACGGTTGGCAACGATGTGTTCCTTCGCTATAAGAGGACAAGCGCCTGATGCAAGCGGAGTCGTCAGTGCCAAAACCTGAAGATAAACTGATTCGATCGGCGACGCGTCCGCTCGCCGCGCCCCTCTATCTCGCGCGCAACGCGGGAAAGACGGCGCCGCTTATCGCGGTCATCACGCTGGCGGTTCTCCTCGTCGCTGGCATCGTCGCACTGATGGACTCGATCCCATATTCCATCAAAGTCATCTACAGTTACTCGCGTGTCGCTCTCGGCATCAGTCCGCGATGGGATCCCAATCAAACCGTCAAGCTTCGTTCGATCGTTCAAAAGGAGTGTCCCGTTCCGATCGATCGTTTGGTTACTTGCCGTGCGGCAAGCGGGCAGGTAAAGAGCATTGTAGGGAAGTGGCCATTCGTCGTTCTTGGTCTCAATCAGGACGACATGCGTTATTACACCCACCGCCTCGGCGCGGAGAACATCGTTGGCCGATTGCCTGAACCCGGTAAGCCAGAAGCACTCGTTTCAGAGCCCGTGGCGCGCAATCGTGGCCTGAAAATCGGATCGGACCTCCTCGGCCCAACCGACACCGATAACTTTTCTCCGTATCACGTGAAGGTGGTGGGAATCGCGCAGACCAAAGAGTGGATCATGGTCACCGACATCGAATACCTTCAAGCCAACCAATTTCCCGCGATCAACTTCCTCCTCGTCTTCGCATCAAACGCGGTGGAGCAAAACAAACTCGACCACTGGGCAGAGAAACGTTTCAAAGGTTTGCAGGCGCAGATCTTTGCTTACCATCTGTTGGAGAAGGATACGAACGACATGTTCAAGATCCTCTACAAGATTCTCGATGTCGTGATTGGCACGCTCGTCCTCGTCATCACCCTGATGATGGGAATGCTCATGAACATCTACCAGTCGCAGCGCTTGGTGGAGTTCGGACTGTTGCAAGCCTTGGGCTATACCAAGCGTCAACTGTTGCGTCGTGTGACGATCGAGTCATTACTCGTCATCGTCGGCGGTTGGATATTCGGCATGATCATGGCGTTCATTCTTCTGAACGTCGTTAAGGCGAAGCTCATGGACCCGAGTGCTTTTTCGCTTGACACGTTCGATCACATCGCGTATCTCTACACGGTCCCAATCCCTGTCGCCATCTTCGCGGCCGCCGTCCTCACCGTCGTCCTGCGTTTCCGAAACTTCGACCCGGTCGGCGTCGTCGAGCGGAGGCTCGTATGAACTGGGAACTCGGAACTCGGAACGCGGATTCTTCGTGGCAAGGGAAATTTGGAGTCGCTGCCTCCATCACGCGGACCTTCAAGCACGCGCAATTCACAATGACTAACCGCGTGTGGAGGCTAAAAAAGTTTTCTGCATTGCCTTCAAAACCCAGATCAAGAGCCGAGAGCCGAGAGCCGAGAGCCGGGAGCCCGCTTTGATCCAATCCTGCGCCGCCTCCCTCGTCTACTACGATCACGGTAAAGAAGTTTTTGCCTGCCGCCAGATCGACCTCGACGTCTACCCGGGCGAGTTCCTCGGCATCCTCGGTCCATCCGGCTCCGGAAAGTCGTCGCTCCTCTATCTCCTGAGCGGTCTCAAAACCCCCACCAGCGGCGACATCAAATTTGAAGGACGAAGTGTCAGTTCCTTAAACGACGAAGAGCGTAGCCGCATGCGGCTAGAGCGATTCGGTTTCGTATTCCAACAGCCGTTCTTGCTCGGCTACCTCACCGCGTTAGAAAATGTCACCGTTACGTCTCCTGGCCAAGAAGGACTCAAAGAAGCGCGCGAACTTCTCGATCGACTCGGACTGAGCCAGAAAGCACACCGCTATCCGCACGAACTGAGTGGCGGAGAACGTCAACGAGTATGTGTGGCTCGCGCACTTCTCGGTAATCCTAAAGTCGTCTTCGCTGACGAACCCACCGCTTCGCTTGATCACACCAACGGAGCACAGGTCGTGCAACTCTTGAATCAACATCGAGGTGACGGCGCACTCGTCATGGTCACCCACGATCCATCGATGCTCGCGGAAGCCGACCGAATCGTAGAGCTGAATGACGGCGTCATCCTGGGCGCTGTTGATCAATCATGAAAAAGATGTTGCTTGCCGTAGTAGCCTTGGCTGCGGTTGCGTGTAACAGACCTGATCCGTTAATAGGAACATACAGCGGAACGCTAGACTTCGATCCGAAGACTGCGATGTCGGCAATGACCGAAAAAGGGCGTG
>Ga0207680_10000350_pt1 | contig 22146 bp, 12 predicted proteins | sample KBSS23metaG_FD_184321 | JGI IMG/M metagenome (GOLD analysis project Ga0207680, IMG submission 184321) | Switchgrass rhizosphere microbial communities from Kellogg Biological Station, Michigan, USA - KBS S2-3 metaG (SPAdes) (version 2) | ecosystem: Host-associated > Plants > Roots > Rhizosphere...
GAGGGTGCGAGGCGGGGCCGTGGTGGCCAATGGCTATATTTACCACATCGGCGGCGTGGACGGTGCCACTAACACGCTCGCGGATATTGAGTACGCTAAGCTAAACACCGACGGTACCGTCGGGTCTTGGACGGCCGCTGCGAATGCTATTTCGGTGACTGGCGACTCGACCCGCCGTCAGTTTCAGCCGGTGGTGGCCAATGGCTACTTGTACATCATCGGCGGCCGCGACAACACCAATACTACCCGCGACACCTCCTACTACGCCAAGCTCAACGCCGACGGCAGCGTGGGAACGTGGAGCGCCACTACCGTGCTGCCATCGGCCCGCTTCGGTCAGGCTACCGTGGCTTACAACGGCTATATCTTTGTCATTGGCGGCTTCAACAGTAGCCTCACGGCTCAAACATCGGTTTACTCGGCAAAAGTAAACGCCGATGGTACTCTGGGCAGTTGGTCGACCTTGTCAGGCGTGCTACCGACCGGTCTTACCAACATCAACGGCGCCTCGGTGGCCAATGGCTACGTATACATAGTGGGCGGTTTTACATCCGGTGGTTCCAGCTCGACCAGTATTTATCACGCTAAGCTCAAAAACGATGGCACCATTGACACCACCACCAGTGGCAGCACGCTAGGCTGGGTGACTCAGACGGCCCAGATTCCCTCAGGCGAGGAGAACATCCAGACCTTTGTGGCCAACGGCTACTTGTATGCCATCGGCGGCGATTCCAGTGACTTCGCGGTGGCGTACCAGCTCAATAATGCTAGCAGTAATGGCAGCGTTACGGGCGTGACCCTGAGCCCGGCGCTGGCGGCGCTGCCAAATGCCTCTACTGGTGAGGCGGCTGCCGCTAGCGCCAATGGATACTTCTACATACTGGGCGGCAGCAGTGCGGCGGATGGCGGCGGAACGGTTCGCAGTACGGTTTATTATGCCAGTAGCGCTCGAATTAAGGCTGGCGGTAACTTGGACCTCTTGGCCTACGATAGCAATCAAACCCTAAATGAAGGCAACACAGGTGGTCAGTTGACGGCGGGGAATACCACTATCGTGGGGACGCTACAGGTCCAAGATGCTGCTACTTTTAGCCGGGGATTAGCCATTGGCGACAGCCTGAGCGTTGGTGGCACTGCGGCTTTCCGCAACGCCGCCAACGCTACTACGTCATTCCAGGTGCAGAACGCCTCAGGGACATCGATTCTTGATGTTGACACTACAAATGGACGGCTCGGCGTCAACAACGCCGCGCCCGGATACGCGCTGGATGTCACGGGTGATATTAGCACCACTACCCAGTATCGGGTGGGGAGTACCATTGTCTGCACTTCCTCAGGCTGCACCGCCAATGGCACCAGCGCTATTCTTAATCAGACCAGTCTGCAGTCGAGCTCCAATTTCCATATTTCGGGTAGCGGAACAGCTGACACCTCACTTCTGACGCCGAGTTTAGACGTTGCTAGCGCAGGTACGCTGGGCTTGGGTACAAGCACAGCTACCACCATTAATGTGGGCGGTACGAATGCATCCACTATTACCGTAGGCCAGGCTACTGCCACTAACACGATTAATATCGGCAGCGCCAATCCGGCTGCTTCGGCAGTACAAACGATTAATATCGGTAACGGTAGTCAAACAACCGCTAGCAGCCAAATTAACGTTAATATCTTGTCGGCCGGCGCCGGCACGAACGGCACGGCTACGCTGAATCTGGCCAATAATGAGCGCGTTACGCAAGTTGATGTGGGTAATGTGGTGGCTGACGCATCGCGCACGCTTAACCTCTTTACCGGCAATACGTCGACGGCGCTGACTGATACCATCAACATTGGCACGGGCAACCCCGCGGGCACCGGCAGTAAGGTCATTCATATTGGCGATGGTACGCCGGCCGGCGGCAATGCCGTGACGGTAGGCTCTAGCGCCGGCAGTAGCACCACTACTATTCAGGGCGGCACTGGTGGCATCAATAATAAGCTAGCTGCGACGGCCTCACTTAAAGTTACTGACACCGGCGGCAATAACAGCATCTTCCAGGCCAATGTGACCAATCCAGTCACGAACTACGTGCTGAACCCCAGTGCCGAAGACACCTTTACGGCCAATGACTGGGTAAGCACGGGTCTCGGGACTGGCGCCACGGTATCACGCACAACTTCCTTTGCCTGGAATGGTACGGCCTCGGCGCAGGTGGTCACCACTGGCTCGGCCAACAGCGGCGCCAAGCTCAAGCTAGGCGCCGGACTGCCAGGTTCGGCCGGAAACTACTATGCCGTGTCGTTCTATGGCCGGCTGTCTAGTGGTACCTTTAGCGACATCGCCGTTGTGTACTCGCCCGACGGCACTGGCGGCAATGAGGTTGCCTGCATTGTTTACAATACGCAAACCATCGTTACTACCGGCTGGAGCCGTATCACCTGCGCCATTCAGCTGTCAGCGGTGGCGGGCACGGCCAGTGCTTACATTGGCATCAAGCAGACGGCCGCCGCGAGCCGCACCTTTTATATCGATGGCGCTCAGGCTATTTTGGATTCCACCAATGCTAATCCCAAGGTATACGGTTATGGTACGCTACAGTTTGATGCCGTCATTACTTCACCTGTCGGTATGCGTAACTTAGAGGATTCGTCGCACGCTTTGAGCGTCCAGAATAGTGCTGGTTTCGACTTGTTTGTGGTGGATTCAGTAAATATGGCAGTGAGAATCGGCGGCGCGGGCTACAACCTAGCCGACAATCTGCCTACCACGTTAGTTGTGGATATAAAATCGGGTGGTGCTGCCTCGCCGGGCGATCCCACGGGCGATATTGGGGCTATTTATTACAATTTTGGCGCCCGTGAGTTCCGCTGCTACACCGTAGAAGCGGGCTGGACTGACTGCATGGGCGTAAACCGGCCGAACACGCGCCGGACCACCTACATACCATATCCCGGCAGCGGCACGGCGTTTAATGCTCAAGGTGATATTGCCGACACCTCGACCACCACCACCTTAACGGCTCAGGCTGCCACCACCACACTGCCAGCACTCCTTGATTTGGCGACCAGCACAACATCTGGCAATGTGGCGGGCGTGCAGGGTAATTTCAACTATGCACCCGCTGGGCTACCTATCTTTCAGGCCTATTCCCAGATCACCTCCACTGCTAGTGTAAGGTTCTGGACGGGCCTGACGACTAACAACCCTACCAACCAGAACGCCGCTGCTCCGGTGAGCGGCAGCTATGCCATGTTCCGGTATGACACCAGCGCGAGTGACACTACGTATAAGTGTATTACGGCGGCTTCGGCGACCCAGACCATTACGGATAGTGGCGTGACGGTCACTACTTCACCACATCGGTTTGAGGTGCGCCAGACGGCTACCAATGTTATTTTCAAAATTGATGGGCTGGTTGTTTGCACCAACACCACGAACCTTCCAGGCTCTGTAAACTTAAAGTATCAGAGCGATGTCGCTACGCTCACCACGGCAGCAAAGTCTCAGCGCATTGCTTGGATGTATGTCGATAGCGGTTTCTAGCTAGGAGTCATTGTTTACGTAGGCTGCGTACTAGTTGCTGATAGTCGGTTTCGGAAAAGTGCGACGAGCTGGTAATAATAAGCCAGCTAGAGTCAGTCAATACACTCAGCATGGTGGTTTTGCGGTCGGGGACAATGCCGCCCCATACACTCTGGTGGGGCACATTTGTTAACGTCTTAGCCTGACTAAGCCGTTGCTGGTAGAAACTGGCAAAGTCAAAGTCAGTCGGCTTGGCTTGCTCGGCGACATTAATAGTGTGGCCGTCGTCATTGCGGGCGGTAAAGATGAGGGCACCGTCGCGCATTTGGTAGCTGGCAGTGTCCACGACAAAGCCGGCCGGCCAGTGGGTGGGTGCATAGAGCGGATAGAGAGCTTTTTGAACGTAATCCTTGGGAATCGTGGCCGGAGGAAAAACGAGCCGAAGTATCAGAATGCCTACTAGCCCCACTGCAACTCCCACTCCGCCGACGAGTGCGTACCATCGCGGCTTGCTGAGATGTCTTGGCTGGGGACTGTCCATGCCCTCAATCATAGCAGAATGAGGTAGCTAGAAGCCCTGGTTGATATAGGCCGAGAAGCTGGTTGGCGAGGCTACATCCACGTCGGCACAGGTACGCTGTCGGGTCAGTGGCCATTGCAATAGATAGTAGACGGTGCGCTTGGTGCTAGTGATGGCGGCTTTAAAGCCGGCGGCCGCAGTGGCGTCGTTGTAGTAGCCTTCGCCAATGACCCAGCCTTGGGTGTAGCCTAGTTTCTTCATCTTGGTGTCAGCGGCTACGAACTCCTGGTTCTCGGTGTATTGTGGGCTACCATAGAAGTGCAGGTCGAAAACGTAGGGTGGCGTGGTGCCATATATGGCCTTCATCTGGTCGATGCGGTTGATATCGGCAGCGGCGGCGATGCCAATGGAGAAGCCGAAAGTGTCATTTCGGCCAAAGGTGTAAGTGTAATCTGACCATAGCCGCTTGGCGTACTGCGCCAGCACCGGCTGGTTGACGGCCGGCGTGGCCTCGTTCATAAGGTCGACACGGTACTGAATGCCGGAAGCTATAAGCAGGGGTCGTAGGTTGTAAATGAGGTTCCAGTTTTCCTGGTAAACCGACTCATTCCAGCTGCTCCAGGTGGCCGGGTTGTTGCCGCCTTGCGGATGGTAGGCGATTTCGATCTCCGAGAAACCGGCTTGTTTGACGGCGGCCAGGAGGTTGGTGAGGTTCTGGCGATTTTGCTGGCTGAGGTTGCCGCCAGTGGAGTTCATGAGCGTGCCGGAGAGGCCGTCCGAAGCATTAAGATGGAAAATACCAATGCGCAGGCGGCTCTGGCCGTTTTTGATCATCGTGGCGAGCTGGGTCTTAATGGCGGCTGGGTCTTTATTGAAGCTTTTAATTGTGCCGTAGGGATCCCGATTGCAAGCGGCGAGATTGTAAAAGTCGTAGTTGGACCCGCCCCGAGAAGCGGCGGTGGGTGGTGTGGCGGCATATGATAGGCCGATGGCAATACATCCAAGCGCTATAAAGCTAGCTATCCACAGGGTAATAACTTTTCCCTTATGGACGGGTCGAGCTTTTATCGTCAGAGTTCGAAGTTTAGATTTTTTTGCCACGAAGTTGATCCCTCAATCAGATTGCTCTAAGCGTAACATACCATGCCTGAGCCGGATCCTGGGGTGAGTTTTGATGGTCTGGCCGCGCTTAATTTTTGCCGGAATTATGGTAGGGTTTTTCTGGCTTAGGGGAGTGCGGGAAGTGCTTAAGCGGCGTCACATGTGGCTGCTTTGGCGCTAATTTTGAGCGTAATTGCGGTTGTGCTTAAGGTATGGGCGGGGTAGAATGCTGGCGTGAAGTAAGCCCCCGTGAGGTTCCAAGATTTTCCACGCTTTCCAAAAGCTACGAAGTCTCCTTAACTCACGTACCTCCCTGGCCATTATGGTAGCTGGGCTTGTTTCGGTTATGCTGATTTTACCGTCCGAGCATCCAGCAGCGGCCGCCGTTGGCATCAACCAGCAGATCAACTTCCAGGGCCGGCTCCTCACGGCTTCCGGTGCGGTGGTGCCTGATGGCGTGTACAACATGCGGTTTAAAATTTACCAAGACGGCACGGGCTGTGTTAGTACTGGCAGCTCGCCGTGTGGCGGCACGCTTAAGTGGACCGAGACCTGGCAGAACTCCAACTCGCAGGGCATCGTGGTTAAGAATGGCTACTTTTCACTGGCGTTGGGAAGTATTACAGCGTTTGCGTCAAATGTAGACTGGAACCAGGATACACTCTGGCTATCCACGGATATTGCCGGCACAGCGGCGGGTGCGAGCCCCACCTACGACGGCGAAATGCTGCCGTTTAAGCGGCTGAGTACGGCGCCGTATGCGCTGCAGGCGCTCAATTCGGGCAAGCTAGGCGGACTCGCCTCGGGCCAGTATGTGCAGCTGGCTCAGGGTATTCAGGCAGACTCGTCAACAACCCAGCCAAGCATTGGCATCAATAAAACTGCTGGCACCCAAAACCTCATTACGCTGCAATCTTCCGGCACCGATGTGTTTGATGTGACTAGCACGGGCAATTTGCAATTTGGCAACAATGCCGACAAAACTATTAATGTGGCTACGGCGGCCTCGGGTAATAACGGCAATAAGTTGATCGTCCAGGGCGGTTCTGGCAATGGCACCGACAAAAACGGGGGCGATCTGGTGCTGCAGGGCGGCAACTCCACAGGCGCAGGTACGCCGGGAGCCGTCATCGTGAAGCCGCAGACCAACTCGCTAGTGGCCTTTCAGGTGCAGCCCTCGGGCTCGACAACGCCGGTGCTAGACGTGGATACCACTAATGGCCGAGTGGGCATTGGTAATGCCGCACCGGGTAACACGCTCGATGTGGGCCCAGCTGCCCTCGGAGTGGGCACGAGCGTGAGTTTGCGGGTAGGTGACATTGTACTCACGAGCAACCAGGGCGGAGATAACAGTATAGCTGCCTTTTCGGCCCGTGGCTCCAGCGGCAACTTAATACTTGATGCCGTTGCCGGCCAGAACCTCTATACAAGTCCGTATACTACAAACAATAACTTTCTAGCAGCCGGCGGTGGCAAGCTACGCGTAGGGTCGTTTACGGTCCCGAACTACTCGCTCGACGTTACGGGCGACATTAATGCCTCGGGCAATGTACGCACTGGCAATACGATTCGTATTGATAATGCTGGCGCACTCACCAATGTGACCGCCGATGCGAGCATCCTCACTTCGGGAACACTGGGTGTGGCGCGAGGTGGCACCGGCGTAGCTTCGACCACCGCCTATGGCTTGCTATTCGGTGGGATTACCAGCACGAGCGCTTTCCAGAGTATTGGCACCGGCAGTGCTGGCCAGGTGCTCCAGAGTAATGGTGCCGGGGCACTGCCCAGCTGGGTGGGTGGCGCCGGCTGCTCTACCTGTATCGCGCAGGTGCCAGGCACCACGGCCCAAAATACCATTACCCCCACAGTAGCCAGCGTGGTGGCACTTACCGTTAATGCCACGAGTAGCACTTCGGCAGTGGCATTGGCGGTGGTACAGAGCCAAACGGCTGATGCAGCTACCATTAGCGTTACCAACACCAGCGGCACCAACACCAATGCACTGCTCATTAACCGCAACGGCGCCAGCGGCATCACTACCAACGGTATTAATATCACTAATACGGCTGGCACACTTACCAACGGCCTAGCGTTTACCGGCACCATTGGCACCGATATCACGCGTGGCTCCGGTACGCTCACGCTCCAGGGCGCTGGTGGAGTCAGTATTACGGCTGGTGCCACCAATGCGGTCACTATCGATTCGGCTGGTGCTGGCAGCGTGCTGCTGGGTAATACCAACGCCGCCACTATCACCGTGGGCGCCACGGCCAGCACGGGCACTATCACCGTGGGACGTTCGACTGCTAGCAACACTATAAACATTGGTACTGGCACCACGGCGGCCGGTAACACCCAGACCATAAATGTGGGCACGTCGGCCACGAGCACTGGGGCTGCGGCTATCACCATTGGCAACACCAATAGTACTTCCGCGCTCAACCTCCAAGCTGGTACGGGTGATGTTAATGTTAAGACCAACAGTAGCGCGGTCAACTCAGCTGTGCTGTCCGTGCAGCAGGCTGGCACTGGTGATGCGGTTATGGAGCTCCAAAACGGTACCGCCGGCAGTAGTTTTTACTTTAGCAATGATGCGAGTAACACCAATACCTTGTCCATTAACTCATCTTCGGCGGCTACGGGTGTGGTTACGGCTACTCCAGCGCATGTGCAAACGGCCACGTCGAGCAGTTCGGCGGGAGGCGCCACGACGCTGGCTTTTGGCTCCAATAACACCGCCGGCAACCTCATTGTGGTGGCTACAACCTGGGATGCGAGTACGGCTACCGGTATAACCTGTGCGGACAGCAAAGGGAATGTGTACGCAACGCCACTCAAGCTTCTCGACACCAACGCGCAGCAGTATATTGGCGTTTGCTATGCGTCCAACATTGCGGCCGGCGCCAACTCGGTGACGGTGACCTACACTGGCGGTACGCCGCCCGTGGGCTTCCGAGAGCTGTCCATTCATGAATACTCGGGCGTGGCCACAACGAACCCACTGGACACTTCTGCTTCAACCTTTGGCAGCGGCTCGACTGGCGCAGATGGCTACACCACCACGGCATCCACTACGACTACCAACGGCGATCTTATCTTTGGCATGATGATGGACGATGCTGGTACTTCGGCCACGCTTTCGGCCGGCACCGGCTTTAACACTCTCCGGGCCAACATAGCCTCACCGGGGCCATTTGCCGCCGAGGATAAGGTACAGACTACCGCTGGCTCTGTGGCAGCCACGTTTACCTCTACGGCTGCTCATACCTATGCCGCTTACATGCTTGCCTTTAAGCCCGGACTTACCACCGCCGGCGCATTAACCGACACCACCACCAATAGCTTGTTTACCCTGACGCAGAGCGGGTCGGCCACGTTCCGCAATTCTATCAACTCTACGTCTGGCTTCCTGGTCCAAAACGCGGCCAGCACCAACCTGTTTCAGGTGGACACATCAAATAACCGCATATATATTGGCAACTCGGTTTCGGATACCACGGGCGCCCTGCTCGTAGTCGACACATCTTCGAGTGGCACCGAACCGACCGGAGTGAATGGCGCCATTTATTACAATACTGGCGGGTCCGATGGGGCTAGCGGGGCCAGCGCGTTCTCGGGCAAGTTCCGCTGCTATGAGGGTGGTCTATGGAAAAGCTGCATCGGTATGCGCGATATCACGGAGCGGCGCTGGGGGTATGCCGCACAGCAGGGAACTGCTACCGCTGGCTTAGGGGCTGATGGCTTATTTACCTCTACTATTCTCGGAGCCGGCTCATCTGGCACCCCGGCTGTCTCGAGTCAGGCCGAGAGCAACTATATAATTTACCCAACGACCGCTTCAACTGGCGCCAAAGGGGGCATCGGGAACGCCATCTCGGCTACGGCTACACAATCTCGTTGGCTGCCCAAGCTAGTGACACGCATTCGAGTGGACGCAGCGGCGGTTACGAGTAGTCGCTATTGGGTGGCGTTAGCAGGCGGGAGCTTAGATGCGACCAACCCAGCCACGGCCTCAGCCGCCTTCGCTACCTCGTATATTGGCGTGGGTATGAGCTCGTCGGTAAATAGCAGCAAGTGGCTGTGTGGCTCAGGCGATGGCGCCAACCATACCGGTACCGATATGGGCATAACGGTGACGGCTAATCATTACTACGACATCATTGTGGACCTCAGTACGGCTGGTACGCTGGTTTGCTCGGTGGCCGACAACGGTGGTGCTTTTACGACCGTTACCAAAACCACCAACCTGCCCGCGGCATCAACTTCTCTAGGGCCTGAGGAAACTATCACGGCCTTGACGACAGCGGTCCGTAATATCTCCATTGCATACTTGTACCTGGAGTATCAATAAGCACATTGACTTGAGGTTTGCCTGAGAGCAGTGTGCGCCTAGGAGGATCGTGGTATGAAAAAGTTCATAAATATCGTTCGTTCTCGGGCCGGAATTCTTATAGGGGCAGTTGTGGCTCTAGCGGCGGGTAGTTTTAGTACTGCAGCTGTTTTGGCGGCCATTCCTGATGGCTCGGGTGTTATTCATGCCTGTTACAAAACCGGCACCACGGGTCCTACGGGTACGAGTATCTTTCATATTATTGACTCGGCTGAAACCACCGATTGCCCTGGCGATGAGACGGCGCTCACCTGGAATCAGCAAGGCCCCAAAGGCGATAAGGGTGACAAGGGGGATACTGGTGCGGCCGGCGGCAGCGGCTTTGTATCCGATTTGACTAGTGCGGATTTTAGTAACATTGACCTACGCTACCGGACGCTAGCCGGGCAGAACCTCACGAATGCTACGTTTGCCCAGGCTAACTTAAGAAGGGTGAACTTTAGCGCCGCTAACCTTGCCGGTGTTAACTTTACCAGTGCAGTGCTAAGTGGTGTGGATTTTAGCAACACTGATCTTACCGGGACTATTTTTGCCACCGTCAATGACGGCCCGAATGGTCATCCGGCGCATAATGTGAACTTCTCAGGCGCCAACTACAATGATGCTGACTTTACCCACGCCGCATTTGACACGGTGAGTTTGCCGAACTTCAAGCTGGATCACCGCCAAGTGAGCGATATTTCACTGACGCACGCCAACCTCACCAATGCTGATTTTAGCCATTCTGAGTTTGTGTCGGGAATTAACGGCTTTGCACGGTTCGACGACTCCAACTTAACGGGCGCCGATCTAACCGACTCACATTTTACGGGCACCAATTTTAATGTAGTTAACTTTACGAATGCTAACTTAACGAATGTGGTATTTGGCGGTGGCGGTTACGATATCTCGTTGTATGGATCAGACTTCACGGGTGCCAACTTGAGCGGTGTTACCTGGCAGCAGGTCACATGTCCCGACGGCACGCTCAGCCAGGATCACGACAGCACCTGTATTGATCACCTCACGCCCGCCCAATAGGCGCGCTATAGAGGCCTAAAGCTACTCGCGACAGCCTCGGCATCTTTGGGTGGAATGCCGGTCACATTAAGAATAAGCCAGGTCTCATTGGTGACGAGGCTCGCGACCATTTTATCGCCCCACAGGCTCATTTGAGCTTGCCCAATGCCGGTAGTAAAGTTGCGCTCATCGGGCAGCTTAATACCGGCTGGGTTTTTGTGGACGCTCAGGTCAAGGCCCACAGGCAGGTGCTGCTGGCTCACGGCAATGTTCTTGCCGCCCGGCCCCTTAATGGAAAATATTACTGTCTTGTCTTTTTGGGTGAATGACTGAGCGTCCACGGTGTAGCCTTGGGGGAGGGTTTTGGGGTAATACAGCGGGAAGGTGATGCCCTGGCGAGCAGCCTGAGGGATGGGTGTTGAGCTAGCCCAGAAAGCGGCTCCAAGGCCGCCAATAACCACGAGCAGGGCGAGGCCAGCGGCCAAAGCTTGCGTTTGGCGGCGCCATCGGCGTGGGTCAAGCGGCCGTTTTGGCTTGGCCGGGGGCTGGCTGGCGGCTGGCTGCCGCAAGTCCAAGGTGTTGGAGTGACTCATGTCGCTATTATATCGCAGACGCGTCCAGATGGGCCATTAGAGCAATGGCTATAGCGGTTTGAAAACTGCTTGTGGTTAGGGACAAACAGCGTATAATTTACAACATAAGAAGTTTGTGTGAGGTGTGGAGATTTTAAGGTCTGGTCTCAGGCGAATAAATCTGTGGAACTCACGTATCGTCCTAGCTCTTGCGGCTTTAGGGCTTATTGTGATTGGAGGATTGTGGCCGGCAAGTAGCCCGGCAGCGGCGACCGCTGGCATTAACCAAACCATTAACTTCCAGGGACGCCTCCTCAACGCCGCTGGCGCCGTGGTGCCAGACGGCGTGTACAACATGCGGTTTAAGATTTACCAGGATGGCACCGGCTGCGTCAGCACCGGCTCATCACCCTGTGGCGGCACGCTCATGTGGACTGAGACTCGAGAGAACGTAGCTTCTCAGGGAGTGACGGTGAAGAACGGCTACTTCTCGTTGGCGCTGGGTAGTGTGAATGCATTTGGCTCAAGCATTGACTGGAATCAGGACACGCTCTGGCTATCGACTGACATTGGCGGCACGAGTACCGGCGCTGGTCCCACCTACGATGGTGAAATGCTGCCGTTTAAGCGGCTGAGCTCAGCGCCGTATGCGTTGCAGGCTCAGAACGCTAACACTTGTGTGACTTGTATTCTGCAGGCGCCGACATCCACAGCTCAAAACACCATTTCGCCGACGACGAACAGCGTGGTGGGGCTGACGGTGAATGCCACCAGTGGTACTTCGGCCGTGGCACTGGCCGTGACTCAAAGCAAGACGGCTGACGCGGCTACCATCAGCCTTACCAACACCACTGGCACCAATACCAACGCGCTGTTGGTGAATCGCAACGGCTCGGGCGGCACCACCACCAACGGCATCATGATTCAGAATACGGCCGGCACGCTTACGAACGGCCTCAGCTTTAGCGGTACCATTGGCACTGACATCAATCGGGCTAGCGGTACGCTTACCATTCAGGGGGCTAGCGGTGTAGCTGTCGATAGCGGCGCCTCAGGCACCATTACCATTGGCACGGCCAGCTCGGCCACGGTTAATATCAACAACACTGCCAACAGTAGCACCACCAACATCGGCACCAACGGCCTGGCCAACGCCACCGTCAATATCGGCTCCACCGGCGGTACGAGCGCTACACTCATCCAGGGCGGTGCTAATGCTAGCGGCATCTCAGTACAGACGGCGGCCGGCGGCACCATTAGCATCGGTACGGCGGCCAGCAGCACCATTTTCATTGGCAACAACGCTACGACGGCGAACCTGGTGCTGGGCCAGTCGACCGACAGTAACACTATTAGCATCGGCAATGGCAATACGGCCACCACCAAAACTCAGACCATCAACATCGGCGCGGGCACGCCAGCCGGTACGGGCGCGGCCAGCATCACTATTGGTAATACAGCTAATGCCTCGACGCTTAACCTGCAGGCTGGTACCGGCAATATTAACCTCATCACTAACTCAGCTTCGGCGGGTGTACTAGTGAAGCCTTCCGCGGACTCCGCGACCGCTTTCCAGGTGCGCAACAGCACTGCATCAAACAATGTGGTACTTGGGGTCGATACAGCCACGAGTAATATCTCGATACTTAGTAATACAACTTCAAGCACAAGTACGACTACACTTGGCGCGTTCGCCTCGACGACCGCCATGTCGGTGGGCTCAAGCTCGCTAGATAAACAGCGAGTGCGCGGTGGATCCGTAGCTTATAACGGCTATTTATACCAAATAGGTGGAGTCGATGGTAACGGCAATACCATCGCAACTGTTGAGTACGCCAAGCTCAATGCGGATGGTAGTGTAGGCTCGTCGTGGACAAATACTACGGCTATTGCCGTGGGTGGCGACTCTTTCCCGGCTCGCCGTCAGTTTCAGCCTGTGGTGGTGAATGGCTACCTCTATGTTATTGGCGGTCGCGACAATAACGGCGCCGGGGCGACTCGTACCACATCCTACTACGCCAAGATTAATAGTGACGGCTCGATAGGGAGCTGGGCGTCAACTACGCCCTTGAGCACAGGTGGCCCCGCTACCGGCTTATTTGCCCATGGTACGGTGGCCTATAATGGCTACATTTACGTCGTTGGTGGCTTTAATGGCAGCGTTGCAACTCAAACTGCAGTTTACTCCATCAAAGTTAACGCCGACGGCACTCTTGGCAGCAGCTGGTCTACCACCGGTATTACGGCCCTGTCCTCGGCGCGAGCCGCCATCAACGGTACGCTCGTCGTGAATGGCTACTTATACGTGCTGGGCGGCTATGATGGCAGTACGAACAATGACACTATTATCCGGACGCCGCTCACTATGAGCGGTGGCACGGGCAGCTGGACAACCCAAACCGGTATGATTTTGGGCGGTGGCGACGAGAATTTCCTAGGTGCAGTAGCCAACGGCTGGCTCTATATCATGGGTGGCGATAACGGCAGTCGCGTATCGGCGTATCAGCTTAATGCTGACGGCAGCGTTGGCACCGGCGTGTCGCTGTCGACAACCTTTCCGTCATCAGGTGTCAGCCTTGGTGAGGCTGGCGTGGCTTCGGCCAATGGCTACATCTACATTTTGGGTGGTAGTAGTGGCGCCGATGGCAGTGGAACCGTACGCAATAATGTTTACTACGCAGCATCATCTCGTATCAAGGTGGGTGGCAATCTTGACCTCGTGGGCTACAGCGGCGAGACTCTTACCGAAGGCGGTTCCGGTGGCCAGCTTACGGCCGGCAACACACAGGTAGTTGGCACCTTGCAGGTTCAGGGTGCTACGAGCCTGGCTCAGAGCTTGTCGGTCGGTGATGCTTTGTCGGTTAACGGCACGGCAGCGTTCCAGAACGCGACTAACTCTACAGCTGCCCTTCAGGTCAAGAATGCCTCTGGCACAACCATTCTGGATGTCGACACAACGAACGGCCGCGTGGGTATCGGCAATGCGGCTCCAGGATACGCGTTGGATGTGACCGGTGATATCAACGCGTCGGCCAATCTCCGCACCGGTGGCACGATCCGCATGGATAACGCTGGCGCGCTTACCAACGTGACGGCTGATACGGCCATTCTCACCTCCGGTACCCTCGGTGTGGCGCGAGGTGGTACCGGCTTGGCCTCAACCACGGCTTATGGCCTGCTCTTTGGCGGCACCACAAGTACTGGCGCTTTCCAGAGCCTTGGTACGGGTACATCGGGCCAAGTGCTCCAAAGCAATGGTCCTGGCGCGCTCCCCAGCTGGGTTGGTGGTGCCGGTTGTTCTACCTGTATCGCGCAGGTCCCGACGACGACGGTTCAGAACACCATCACGCCGACGACTGCTAGTGTTGTTGCACTCACAGTTAACGGTACGAGCAGTACGGCGGCTCAGGCGCTCATTGTTAACCAGTCGCAGTCGGGTGCCGCCACCGCCGAGATCAACTCGACCAACACCAGCGGCACTCAAACGAACGGCTTACTCGTTAACCGCAACGGCGCCAGCGGCACTACGACCAATGGCATTAACATTACCCAGACCGCCGGCACACTCACAAACGGTCTTGCATTTACTGGCACTATCGGTACCGATATTAATCGCAGCTCAGGCACATTGACGCTGCAGGGCACCGGTGGCGTTAGTATCACGGCCGGCACAACGAACGCTGTCACCGTTGACTCGGCCGGCGCCGGCAGCGTGCTGCTGGGCAATACCAACGCCACCACCATAACCGTTGGATCTACTTCCAGCACCGGCACGCTGACGGTTGGCCAGTCTACTGCCAGCAACACCATCAATATCGGTAATGGCACCATTGCCGCCGGTAATACCGGCACCATCAACATTGGCACTAGCGCCACCAGTACCGGCAAGACAGCGGTTGCCATTGGCAGCACTAATGATGGGTCTTCGTTGGCGCTGCAGTCGGGTATTGGTGGTGTAAATATTACCGTGGCTTCTGCCAGCTCCGGCGGCTCGGCTGGTACGGTGGTGAAATCGGGCACCAACAACTCTACAGCGGCTTTCCAGGTGCAGAACGCATCCAGTGTAGCTTTCTTTACGGTTGATACAACCAACGAGCGATTGTATGTGGGCCCGACGGCCGGCGATACCGTAGGCGCGATTCTCGTGCTTGGCAATAAAACCACATCTGGCGATCCAACCGGCGTAGCGGGTTCCATTTATTACAACTCAAACACTGGTAAGTTGCGCTGCTATGAAGGTGATGGCGCCTGGATTGACTGTGTTCGCACGGCTAGAACTTCATTCTACTATTACAACGAGCTTACGACGGTTAATGATGACGGAATAATTGCTTTTACCCAGACGGGCTCGGGCGCTAGTCCAAACGGTTCAGCTATTGGTTCTGTAGCGAGTCATCCAGGCATTGTTCAGCTGCAGACTGGTACGTCAGCCAGCGCCAATGTCAGTATTGCTTCCAGCGATTCCAATGGATCCAGTATGTTGCTGGGCAACGGCGATTACTGGCGCTATGATACCGCATTGCGTATCTCGACGTTATCAACTAGTGGTCAGCGCTACAGTTTTCGAGCTGGATTTACAGATACAAATGCTGACTCCGACGGCACCGACGGCTGCTTCTTTAAGTATTCGGATAATGTTAACTCCGGCAAGTGGCAGGGTGTGTGCATAAGTAACGGCGGCACTGCACAGACCTGCGATACTACCATTACAGCGACTGCTGCTGCGTGGGTTCGATTAACCGTTGCAGTTAACACGGCCGGCACTTCTGCTGATTTCCAAGTGAATGGCGTCAGTAAATGCCAAGTCACAAGTGGCATTCCAACGGGCGCAAACCGACAGACGACATTCCAGACGGAGCTATGGAAAGAAGTTGGGACAACCAATGTCAATGCGATAGACCTGGACTACTTTGAGGTTATGGGTCAGTTTGGGACTTCACGTTAATCTGGTCTTTCAGGCCATTATCATTTCTCGTATTGACTTACCTCAAGCCAAAACCTCATAGTGATACTAGGAGGCTTGTAGTATGAAAATCATGAACGTTATTCGTTATAGGGCCAAACTTACCATAGCTATGAGCGTGGGGCTAGTAGTAGGTGGCTTTAGTCCTATGGTAGCTATGGCGGCAGACGCCCAGGTACTTAGCACTGAGCTTGTGAGTCTGGCTCCAAACGGCGTTGCGGCTAACGCAGCCTCTCATAATGTTGCGATGACGCCAGATGGTCGCTATGTGGTTTTTTCATCAAGCGCAACTAATCTGGTGCCGGGGCTCATATTACCGCCCCACACGGGCGCCCTGACCGAGGGCTACCTGTATGATCGCCAGACTCATATCACTGAGCTTATTAGTCAAAGCACGTCTGGGAGCATAGGGGACCAGTCTTCGTCTGTTTCGGGATTGAGTGACGATGGACGCTTTGTGGTGTTTGACTCTACCGCGACAAATATAGCATCTGGGGCTTTCTGTTCGAGCTGCGGCCGCCAGGTGTATTTGCGTGATCGGACACTGGGCACAACAACGGTGATAAGCACGCCGGTCTCAGGCGATTCATCTACCGTCGCTCACCCCATGAGCGGAAACGGTGACGTTATCGCTTACAACTGGACGGATTCAGCGGGGATTAGCGCAACATATGTCTACAATCGACTAACAACCGCTACGGTCACAATTGGAGGCAGTGGCTCGGAAGGCCCGCGGGTGAGCGGTGATGGCCGGTATGTGAGCTATAGCTCCAACGGAGGTGTGGGTAGCTTTGGCCTGTATGATGTCCAAAATGGGAGCCAGAGGGCGCTTCCGACTGATGTAGCATCACTAGATTTTATCAACCATGATGGCAGTCAGGTACTGTACAACGCGGATAATGGTGATGGCACTTTAAGTACCTATGTTTTTACAGTGGCATCGGGTCAGCGACAACTTTTGTCATCGGATAGCCGCGAATCGCAGACACGTGGCTCAATAAGTTCAGATGGTCGCTATGTGAGCTACCATACTCAGGTGCCAGTGAACGGTGCCAACACGGGTTTCGCGTGGTGGGTCGATTTAGTGACGGGCCAGCGATTGCTTATTGATGATGGGGCTAACCATGAGATAGCGACTCAAGTCAGCAATGACGGTACGCAGGTGGCTTTTGTGTCGCGTACTCTTGATCCAGCTACGACCGCCGGGCCTCAGGTATTCGTGGCTCATATAGGGACATTATCCGACACTACACCGCCCACGATCTCCTATGCTCTGAGCCCGACCCCCAATGCGGCCGGTTGGAATAAGAGCGACGTCACGGTGACATTCGCCTGTGCGGATGCCGACTCGGGTGTGGCTAGCTGCTCATCGCCGGCCACGGTCTCGACCGAAGGCACCAATAACCAGGTCACCGGTATGGCCACCGATAACGCTGGCAATACAGCTACCGCTACGGCCATCGTCAAGCTCGACAAAACCGCACCTACCGTGGGCACGCCCACTATGACCTCGACGTTCATTCTCTTTAGTGCCAACGAGACGATCTCGGCTATGGCCGGTGACGCCTTATCTGGCGTGGCGGGCGGGGAATACTATATCGACACTGATCCTGGCGTGGGTAATGCGACGGCTATGACATATGCGGCGGGCAAGGTTACCGCTAGTCGAACTATTAGTGGTCTTAGCGTGGGCCAGCATAAGCTGTACGTTCGTACTCGTGACGCAGCCGGTAACTGGAGTGCGCCCAAGAGCGTAACCTTCTTCTACGTTTAATACATGGTTAAGCTTGTAGTTACGGCTTTTGTTCGGTATTATCTGAGGCAAAGACTGAATATACTAGAGAAGAAGAGGGGTGATAATGCCGCAGGTTAATTTTACGCTGGAAGATTTTCGAGCGGTTACGAAGCAGGAAGTCCAAGCTGAAATCAAGCCGGTGACCGAGCGGCTGGATAAACTTGAGGTTCGGTTTGACATGCTCGAGGTTCGTTTTGATGCTCTCGAGAAAAGATTTGATATCTTGGAGATGCGGTTTGATGCTTCTGAAGACCGGTTCGATAGCTTCGCGGCGGCCATGGCCGATGACTATCAGCGCATTGAGCGGCGATTAATCCGGATTGAGGCTGACGGCAAGGGCCTCAAGCGGATTGTGCGCAAACATGCCGCTGATATCGAGGAGCTCCAGACGGCAACGGGTCTGCGGTAGGCTCTCTATCCAACCACAAGCGTAATTTGGTATAATGCCCATAACTATGAGGGTTGTAACACACTAGTGGCTAAGATTATCGCCATCGCGAATCAGAAGGGCGGCGTCGGCAAGACGACTACCACCATTAACCTGGGCGCCTACTTGGCCGGAGGTAAGCGCAGCGTGCTTATCGTGGATCTCGACCCGCAGGGTAATACCTCAAGTGGGCTAGGCATTGCCAAGGACGGCCTCTCTGGTGATCTCTATGATGTACTCATGGAGGGCACTCCGGCCGAGGCTGTAGCCCAAAAAACCGCCGTGGATGGTTTGAGTGTGCTACCGGCCAGCAACGTGCTGGCGGCGGCCGAGGTGGAGCTGGTGAACCACGCACGGCGTGAGTTTAAACTGCGCGATGCGCTCAAGGATTTGCCTTACGACTATGTCATCATCGACTGTCCGCCCAGCCTAGGTATTCTCACCGTAAATGGCCTGGTGGCGGCGCATGAGCTTATTATCCCGGTGCAGGCCGAATTCTACGCACTGGAAGGATTGGGCCAGCTCGTGCAGACTGTTCAACGAGTTCGCAAAGGTCTCAATCCCGAGCTATCGCTTATGGGCGTGCTTGTGACCATGCACAATGGTCGCACCACTCTCAGCATGCAGGTGCATGAGGAAGTTAAGCGGCATTTTCCGGATAAGGTGTTTGACACGGTCATTCCGCGCAACGTTCGCCTAGCAGAGTCGCCCAGCTTTGGCAAGCCCATCATGCATTATGATAAGTGGAGCAAAGGTGCGCGCAGCTATAAGGCTTTGGCAAAAGAAGTTATTGATAGGGTAGGAAAGAACTAATGGCAGGAGGCACAGCATGAGCGAAGCGAGGAAACGCGGCCTCGGACGGGGTTTTGACTCACTTATTCCGACGCAAATTGTCGAAGAAGAATTTGATATTACCGCGAAGGTAGACGAAAAAACCGGCGAGCGCGCCTCTGCCGACACCCTTCGTGAGGTGGACCCAAACCTCATCGATCCCAACCCGCACCAACCGCGGACGCATTTTGATGAGACTGAGCTTGAGGCGATGGCGGCAAGTATCCGCATCCATGGCATCTTGCAGCCCATGGTGGTGACGCAAACAGGTGACCGGTTTGAGCTCGTGGCGGGAGAGCGCCGCCTGCGGGCGAGCAAGCTAGCTGGCATGATGAGTGTGCCGGTGATTGTGCGCAGCTTCGATGAACAGCAAAAAATGGAGCTGGCACTGCTGGAAAACCTTCAGCGCTCCGACCTGAATCCCATCGAGACCGCCACGGCCTATCGCAAACTCATGGATCAGTTTAGTCTGACGGCGGACGCCATCGGTAAGCAGATTGGCAAGGACCGCTCAACCGTAGCCAACACCCTGCGCTTACTGGGTCTACCGCTCGAGGCTAAGCGCGCGGTAGCCGAGGGCCGCCTCACCGAAGGTCATGCGCGCGTCGTGCTCACCGTAGAGGACCCCGAAAAGCAAGTTGAGCTCGTAAGCCTAATCGAGAGAAACGGCTGGACCGTGCGCCAGGCCGAGGAATTTGCGCGCGCCTTCCGTGGCCGGGCCGGCACCAAAGAAAAAGCCGAGGCGCGCATCGCCCAAACCAACGACCTCACTCGCACACTTGGCGACTATCTGGGTACCAAAGTCAGCCAAGTAACAACCGCCAAAGGCGGCAAGCTCGTCATTGAATACTACTCCGACGAAGAGCTTGAGCGGATTTATCGGGCGATTCAGCATCAGGAGTAAGACGCTCCGCCTCACTCTTCTCGAGCGAAAATCAAAACGGGCGTCCAGCTGCTGAGCTAGTATCCGTTTGCTGTTACCACTGATTCCGTCTCGAAGCACGAGGCTGCGCTTAATACATCTGCTTAATGCAGGTGAGGAGCTCCGGGAAGGAATTCTGCTCAATGAAATGCTTTCCGCCGGCAATTTTATTAATTTTCGCGTCCAGGTTTTGGCCAATAAATTCAAACTCAGCTTGCGGAATGTAGGGGTCATCGTCACCGTAGAAGAGTCCAATATCGGCCTGGTTGGCCTTGACGGCCTCCCAATTCCACGGCTGTTCGTAGTAGCCACTCTGTTTTTCGAGTTCGTCGCCCGTGTCGGTGTAGCAGGGCGAAACGAGCACACTACCACGAATCTGATGGTCTTGGGCGTAGCGCATAGCAGCTACGGCGCCGCTCGACCAGCCCACAATGACATCGTTTGGCCCGATCTTGATGTGGTCGGCCATGAACGGCAGCCAATACTCGGCGCGGGCAATGATAGAGTCTGGCATCGTCTCGAACCAAGTCGGGTAGCCGAGCTTCTCCAGTTCGCCCTTGAGCCACGGCGCCCAGGCGGAGCTCCAGTGAGAGGTCTGATTACCGTGGATAAAAACAATGCGAGGCTTCATGGGCGAGAAAATCCTTTCTGGTTGGAGCGGAGCTTTGCTGCTCGAAAGAGAATTTGCGGTAATCCTTGCTAGATGCTCGGGTTAGATAGAAGTTACCCGTTCAAATTCTACTTGAGAGTAGTGAAGCGAAGTTGAAACTAAAAGATCCGAACCTGATCAAGCGGCAGCAGGCGCAGTACGGCGTTGCCGATAATGTAGCTGGAGGGTAACTGACCCCATTCACGTGAGTCGTAGGAGCCATTGGGCGTGCGGTTGTCACCTAGTACAAATATGTTACCTGGCTGCACGATCTCGTCAGTGTCTTCGAGTGTTACAGTGTCGCTCTTTTCATACTTGGTGTCTGGGTTGAAACCATCGGGATTGTCTTTGTTATAAACGGTGACATTTCCACCTTTAACCACTACCCGGTCACCAGGTTCGCCAATGACTCGTTTTACAAAAATTTGGGTTGGATTCTTAGGGAAGTGGAAAACAATAACCTGGCCCCGCGGGGGAATGTACTGAGTATTGCTACCAAATGTGCGCTGGATGAGTGACGCAGTGTTGCCGACTTTGGAAATAATAAGATAATCGGTTTCATGCAGGGTGGGGACCATGCTGGTGCCGACTACATGGTAGGCCTGGAAGACAAAGTTGTGCAGAATGAGCACCACGGCTACCGGGAAAATAATCCAACTAAAGATGGCGCCCAAGACCGCCTTAAAGCCATTGGCGACATCACCCAGAGTGTCCTTGGGCTCGGGCGCTGACTCCTCAGGCGGTGTTTGCCCGGTCAGTGAAAATGTCGGCGCGGTGCTGCCAGGGGCTCCGCTGGGTGGGGTCGGGATCGGAGCCGGCGGCACCGGCGTGCTGCTCGGAGCTGGCACTGGTTGGCCGGCCGCTTCGGCCGGCGCCGCTGGCTGTGAGGGGACCGACCAGCTAGCGCCATTGGTAGCTGGGGCGGGCGATTGATTTGGCTCTGGCGCGCCAGAGGGAGTCGGGTTTTTGGTTTCTGGATCCATATAGTAATGAGTATACGGCCTGAAGTGGACGGGAACAAGCACTTATGTTATCTGTGTTTGTTCGGTCATGTTTGGCCTTGGCCGTCGTCGCGATACTGGTTATACTTAGAAACGATGAGTAGTCTTCCGAACCCCGAACGCCGACAGCTTGATGGACCCGTTCGCCGGCCGGCAGTGGCGCCGATCGCGCCCGTTTCTGCACCTCCGGCCCCAGCTAAGACTGAGCCGGCTTTGCCGCGGGCTGTAGCGCCAGAAAACGAACCAGTATTTGAGTATCGTAAGCCCAAGAAGCGCCACTGGGTGCGTCACGCCCTCATTGTTGCCGGCATTATTGTGGCGCTAACCATTAGCTGGTTCGGTTTTAAGGCGGTTATGGCGGCCCACCGCATTATCGGCAAAGCGGGCAGTGGCGCCCCAGTGTTGGCCAAGACCGTTGACATGGCCAAGCTCAAGGGTGAAGGCGACGGGCGGGTGAATATCCTATTCTTGGGT
>Ga0207680_10000352_pt1 | contig 22113 bp, 25 predicted proteins | sample KBSS23metaG_FD_184321 | JGI IMG/M metagenome (GOLD analysis project Ga0207680, IMG submission 184321) | Switchgrass rhizosphere microbial communities from Kellogg Biological Station, Michigan, USA - KBS S2-3 metaG (SPAdes) (version 2) | ecosystem: Host-associated > Plants > Roots > Rhizosphere...
TGGATCAATACGCCGTCATCTCTTACGCGGGGGTGGTCCCGTGCGCTTCCGAATGGGGCGATCCGCTCTCGCGCGAAGACTATCGGCCGATCGATTACAAGTTCGCGGGCAAGAATCGATTTCTCTGCCGAGTGGAAGGAGACTCTTGTGCACCCGCCTTGCGACCGGGAGATCTGACGATATGGGAGATCGATGGCGGCCCGAGCTTTGGGGTCATTGTCTTAGCGCAAAGGGAAGAAGATCACGGGTGCACCGTCAAACAATATCTGGAGGGAGACAATCCGCTTGAGCCGATCCTGATGCCCATTAATCCGAAATATTCCGCGCCGAAGAATCGTGGAGGATGGCGCATCGTCGCTCGTCTTGTCGGAGTTATTCGCGAAGACAAACCCGAGCGGACATGGTTTTGGTCGCCCGGCATCACGCCAGAAATGCTGCAATAGTTCGGCTCGTATTAACCGACGATCCAGCCATGATTCGCAAAACCATCGAGCGAGCTTCTGACCGCGCTTAGACCCTTTTGATATTTTTCGAATCCGTCACTGAGCTTTCTCAGGACAGGCGCTTCGACTCCATAGGGATCGTGCTCAAACGTGCTCGCCAAGTAGTAGCTCATCTGCCCTTGACGGATAACTTCGACCGCTGCATCCTTGCTCGTGGGCTGCTTGATCTGCTTGAGCGACTCCGGAAACAGTCCCGACCAAAACAATAGGAAATCGCCGATGTGCTTGTGGACCTGGCGTTCACGGTCGAATGACGAAGCATTGATTCGAATATCGCCTTCGGCGATCATGTCGACGACGGCCTCGAGCCTTTCCCCTGCGGCGTTACGGATTGCGTAGATGCCATCCCGATGGAGGAAGGTGACAAGCATGTGCGAGAGGTACGCCTCGACGTCCTGCTCACTCAAGCCGACCTGAAACAGAGCGTTATGGATCTCAGCCGCGAAATACCCGCGGATAGGATGCTCTTCGCCGATATCTTTCATTTCCATTGCCTTGTTCTAATGCTTGGTTCAGACCCCGCGAGCCCACCCCGTGTTTCTCCCAGTTCAAGACTTTTGCAGGACGGGCAGATCCGCTTCAAATGAACCTAGTAACTATCGGGACGAATAATCGGGCGACAGCGTTTCGAGTTGCAGGGTCGTAAGTCTTGCGGTTGTTCTGAGGAGGTCGCTTTGATGTCATCTACATGTCTGTTGCTTGTCATTGGATTTCCGAGGGCATCCAATCGTAGTACAGTCTTGTAGAGCGATGTATTGTCCACGATGCGACACACCGATTCAACCTGGCGCTAACTTCTGCATGCGCTGCGGGAACCCGCTGGCAAAGGAAGGCCCCGCCAAAATGACATCCGTTGCACCTGCCGCCCCCATGCCGGTTGACACTGCGTCGGTCGTCCGTTCTCGATACGCAGCCCCCTTGGCGGTTTTGGGCATTGTCATCGCCATATTCCTTTTGGGGCTTGCGGCCTCCAACGCACTGCAGGCGCGGGCAAGGATCGACGACACGCTGGGCGTGCATCAGAAACGAAATCCTACGTTGATGGCGGACAGCAAGGCGCCTATCACGATGCCGCCAAATATTCACGATTGGCTTGAGCATCTGCGTCGCATTGAAGAGAGGAAGAACAAGCTGACGGCAGAGCAAGTTGCGAGTCTGAAAATGTTCATGACCAAGTACGAAGCGCTTGGGCCAGCTGCCGGTCTGCTTTCGCAGTCGGGAGACGACGAGGATATGACGAATCCGACTGCTCCTTTCACAGAGAAGACCACCGATTTAGTCGCACCCTGGAAACAGTTGATCAAGGATTATCAGGCAGTTCCGCCGCCTTCAGAGTGCCAGCGCCTGGCGGACGAATACTATGCCGGCTTAAACGAAGTTCCGGCTCAGATGAGTGATGTTCAGTCGATCATTAACTCGATCAATCCAGGAAATGACTCGGCCGCGAATACCGGCGAAAATGATGCGAACAAAGATGCTCTGAGCAAGGCTTATGCATCGCAGGGTAAGAGCGAAGACATCGATGCACATTTCAATTCTTCGGATAGCCTGCTAGGAGATGTCTGCAATCAGTACAACACGAACAAGTGGTTCAGTATCTCGCACGACATCGGCGGTGGCGCTCTGGGCTCACCTTTTTAGGGTCTCGCGTATCGGCTCTGGCACGGGGGCAGTCTCAATCTGACCCGGCATCAAAACCACGGCACGTTTTAGCTGCTTGAGCGCCGACTTTTTGCTTGGCCTCGAGATGAAGGGCCGCTCAAAAATGAACCAGAAAGCCACAACTCCCAGAAACACAACCGGTAGCCCAACGCCAGAAAGGTAGAGCGTCGCTTCAAGCGGGCCGGCAGCCCATTTCGGCCGGAAGAGGTACAGCGGTTGGAGGATCGGATGGTGCATCAAATAGAGGCTATACGAGACTGCTCCGAGCCAAGCTAGCGGCTTCGCAGACAGGAACTTTCCGACCGTAAAATTCTTGGAGACAGTACACGCGTAAATCACGGAAACGACGCACGCACCGAGCCAAGAGTCAAGCACCGGCATTGAGAATCCCTTCGTTGCCGACCAGACGCACATGCCCAGCGACAGGCCGCCAAAGAGCATCGCAGCGAGTGCGTTCGGGCCGCGCCATTTAGGTGGTGAGAATGCAAGGTGAGATGCCGCCATCCCAATCGTAAACAGTGCGAGATACCATGGATAGAATTTCTCCGCTCGTGGTGTAACTGTGAGAATCGCAGCCGTCACCGCGAGTGTTGAGAGAACGGTGGCCAATCGGTTCGCTTTGTTGAGCAGCCACACGAGTAGCGGAAATAGCAGATAAAGCTGCGCTTCGATCGCGATTGACCACAAGACACCGTTGATCTTGTACATCCAATCCGGAGACCAATTGTGGACAAGGAAGAGGTGCGAGAGCACAACGTCGGGCGTAACGGGCAAATAGAGCGAAAATGGCAGCCCGTGGCCGAGAGGCGTAACGTAGAGGGCGACTACAAGAGAAATGGCAAGGCACGCGTAGTACGGAGGAAGAATTCTGAGAGCACGGCGCTTGAAGAATTTCTTGGGTTCGTTAATGGATCCATCGCCCCGGTTGAAGAGGGACGTCTGGAGGCAGAACCCCGAGATGACGATGAAGGCAGCTACAGCGAGGTGCCCGAAACCAAAGGGTTGCATGGCGATACGAAGCCACTCGGGCCCTGATCCCCTCACTCCAAGAAACACGCCTGGGTCGGCGAGCGAGCAAATGTGGCCGAGCACGACATAAAGCGCCGCGATCCCCCGCATTCCCTCGATGAATTTCAGCTTCTCGGCAGCCGATCGGGCGGCTTTTCGCCCCATGTTCTTAGTCAAGACGTGCGAGGAGTTTTACCGGGTTCCCGCGAGGCGCTCATTGGGGAAAGTTATGATGGTGGATTTCTAGTTAGGAATCCTAACTATTTGCTCTGAAACGCTTGTACGGTAGCTTCAGCGACGCTAACGTATAAGTCGCGCCCCACCGCGCGAACGCCGCTTACGGGCGATGAAGCGCCATTGCGGTCCATCTGAGCGGTGATCATCACAAGCCGCTCGCCGTTGGTACCTTCCGTCAGGTTGACCATCTGGGGTTCAAGGGTTGACCCTTCAAATCCACGCTGAAGCGCTTTGCCCGTTGCGATCGCCACAGACTCGAGAACTGGACGACCCATTCTCGCGTGCACTCCACTTATGACAGCGTCACCAATGCTAAGAACTACTTGCGTGAGGGCCGTGGGGCTGTTCTCGTCTGCAATGACGCTCAGCACCTTAACATCCTCTGTTTTCAGTTCGACGACGGCACTTTGGGGAACTGGCGCGGTGACGACCGGCTCAGGCTTCGCTCGCTTCTGCTGAATGCAAGCCTGGCTGGCGAGGTTGATAAGGTTATCCAGCGTGGATGAGTAGTGAACGTTCTCGCGTTCACGAGTTCGCTTGCCGCCCGCGACGCCGACGGAGAACGTAACTTTCTCTTCGGCCTCGGGGACCATAAGATCCGTTGAAACCTCCCGGATGTGGTCTGCTAGTTCTTGACCTTCTCGTTGAGTTCCAATTAGCCCGATGGCAAATTCGTCGCCACCGTAGCGAACAAGCACCCCCTGACTGGGATCGATATTCTCACGCAAGACGTCGGCAACCAGCTGGAGGACCTTGTCGCCAACAATATGTCCATAGCGCTTGTTATATTCACCAAAACTGTTTAGGTCTACGAACAATACGACGACCTCTTTCCCGTTTCTGAGGGCGTCGATTCCCCACTCACGAAGACCGTCGCTCCAAGAAAGGCCGGTTAGCGGATCCCAGGATCGGCGGAGTTCTCGAAGCAGGAGGCTGGCCGTTACGATCCCGAGGAATTTGCCTCCTCGCATGACAGGCGCTCGTTCCAAGCCCTGTTCGACAAAGAGTTCAGCCACCTTGCGGACAGGAGTGTCCGCCTCCACCAGAAATTGAGGCGGCTCCATCACATCTTTGATCGTTGCGTGCTCGGGTTGGCCAATGAGACCATCCATCGTCACCACTCCGACCAGTCGATCATTGTCCAGGACGCCGATTGCGCGGACCCGATGACCGAGCAAGAGGACGCGCGCCGTGACCACTAAGTGGCCCGGGTTTAACCAAACGGGCAATAAATCTAAAGATTCGACGGTCTGCATGAAACAGCAGGGCTTGTCGGACAAACCGGCTGAAGGGAGTCTATCGCACGGTTGGTTAGACGCCCCTGGCAGGCATGCGAGCTTTTGCAATTACTCGCGAAGTAACGAGTCTACGATAGCTTCGATAAAGGTATTTAATTCTGCCTTTACCGGCTCCGACAGACTCGCCTGCCCCTCAAATTTAGCAGACCTTTGATAGACCTCGGAAGGTTCGATCCCGAGGAAGTGTGCAATATCGATTTCAGAGAGGCACGCCTCCCTGAGCATCGTAAAGATCGCCATGTCGTTGGCGTCCGCGAGACCGTGGCGAAATTCTCCGTGATGCGAAATCCAATAAATCTGCTCTTTAAGGTCCCAAGCGCTGTTATCAACAAAGAAAGGATCGAGGATGCCGCAGGCTTTTAGCGTCGCTCGCGAGTCCAGCCACGTGGGTCCGTAGAGCCTCAGCCTTTTCAGCGCTCCTACAAGAGTTCTTCCGTTGCCGCGCATCTTGTAGGCGAGAAGTCTTGCCAGTCCTTGCGAAATGGCGACTCCTTCAGCAGAACTGATTTGCGAAATTACGACCAAGCGTTCTCGGGCATCGGGGGCCTTGATGTTTGCAACGATCCAGTCCTGGCACGAAGGCAAGAGAGACTTGAGTGGTCTAGTTGGTCGATGGGCGGTGAAACACAACATCGTCGGCAGGCCCATCCTCACGCGCTTTTCGAGGGCTGTACGGATTCCCTGCCTCACTTTGGGACGCACAAGGGCGTCTTGGGCATTGTCGAGCAGCAGGGGTTGGCGGCCGTAGGCCCCGTGAGGAGAAAGTGCCCACTCCATGGCGTTGTGAATGGGGACAATGCATCCCTCTTCTCTAGCGACTTGGCTAGCGACGGCCTCCATCAAGTGCGTTTTCCCCCAGCCGGTCGGTCCTACAAGTGCGGCAAACGGATTAGTGCCTCCTGCAAATGTGAGCGCTGCCTCAACTGCCTCTACATTTGAAGGAACTCCTGCTAGCGATGCGAAATTGCGGGTGGAGTTTGTGAATAAAACTTCGGAAAGTTTCGGACTGACGCTGGGCGCCTCTTGGTTTAGTAATGTCAACTCGCGCTCTCCCACTCTCTCGCGGCCGCAGCTCGCGTTAAGGCCTTAACGATCATTGTCCGTGGCTCAAGCAGTCTACGTCAAGACCCTTTGCAAGAGTTCTTAAACGATGCACTTTCTTTGTTGTTTTTTAGGTGATGCGTTTCTGTTGAAAACGTCGCAGGTCTGTGCGTTACGCATCTGCATTTCCACATCGTTTCCACTTGACGCATGAGATGCGATTGATCGTTTGAAAACTTAGTGCCTAATCTTTTTCCAGAATGCGGAAAAGCTAAATCCAGGGCTTGTATTTGTGGTATGGCACGAGACGCAATTGTTGTCGCTCACCTTCGAGAGCTTGACAAGTTTCGGAGTCTTCGAATGCTGCAGACCGGGACCGTGACAGCTTTCGCATCCCACCCCCGCCAACCCGGGAGTCAGCTTCAACGAGCGATATCCGTGAGAGCTGGTCAATCCCACAACATGACAGGGAAGACAATCGGGGTCGCGATCATGTCCGCGACCAGCGAGGGTAGCTAATGCTTCGTGATGGAGAGAATGCGACCACACCTTTCCGGCCGCTTTGTGACACGCCACGCATGTTTGCGATCCCGCAAATTCGAAGTTGTCGGGGCGAGGCAACTTTTCCAACAAGTGTTCGCTGCTTACGCGGGAAAGATAACCGCGGTACAGGCGAGCAGCGTTTGGCTCATCCTTGTATTGCGGTCCCAGAGAAATGCTCGAATAATTAGAGAATTTTCCTTTGGAATAATCGATCCGTAATAGATATTTCCCTTCCGAACCTGGAGAAACCAAAGCGGTCTGACCGATGGTTTCGGGCTTGTCGGGCGGGCTTCCAATTGATCGGTACTCAATGAGGCGTATCTCGGGGAACTTCCTCGCGAATTCGACGGCGTCATCATGGTCACCCTGAAGCAGCATGATGGGAGTAAGTTCTCCATCCTTGGCTTGCTGCAATCCTTGAGCGATTGCGACTTCGGCATCTTGTACCGGTTGACCCAGCGGTTTGCCGATTGAATCGGTGTTGGCTGCGACTCCAATAATAAGGAAGGGCGGCGAGATCGTGAACTGCCTAATATCCACGCCTGGCGACGACTGCATCTGACTAGAAATCAGCTTGCCGCTTGAAAGTGAATTGAGCGAGAGCAGCATCCCGATTCCGAGCCGGGCGTCTGCAGGGCCGACATTAATGGCGTCCCAGCCCGAAGCCCCGAGGATTTCGGCAATCGTCTGAGCCTTAATCTCGTCTTGGCGAGTTGTTCCAGCCACCAGGTTGCCGTTATCGACAAGAGTTGTGTGCCCAGGGACGGTCAACTCCTTGGCCGCCTGGATTCGGCGCTTTATGCCCCCAATCATAGGCTTTGTGCAGCCGCAAGGCGCGAGGTTCCCATCGGAGTCTCCGGTGAGGATCAACACCTGAGGGACCGATGATTGACTCCAGAATCCGGCGCCCAAACCCATTGCTGCAATGGAGAGCGGCCAGAAGCGGAGCAACAGTTTCAAATGCTATCTCGGCTTAATTGTCGCGTGGATGGGCACTGAGATAAGGGGTTGCTTGGCATCATCCGTTTCAATATCGACACTACCAAACACAGGCCCGGGATCTCCCTTGCCATCATAGTTCGCCTGAATAATGACTTGCGTTCCGTCGTCAGACGGGAACAGCTGGAAGGTCAAATGTGGCCAACTGCTTGAGACCTTCTTCACACGGAAAGAATTGGCGGGTCCACTGACTTGTATCGAATACTTCTTTGCGCCAGCGCCGACCTCGCCCATATAGAGTTCCGTTGGGAGGACGACGATTCCGCGCTGGGCATAGAGAGTTGTTTGGATACGCGGAAACTGCGGGTTTGATGTCGTTACATAAAGAGTTGCTGGATCGCGACCGGGCACGTCTAGCGCACCCGTGAGGTTAATGGACATCTTATAGCCGTGTCTCTCAAGCGGTCCTTCTTTTAGTTCAGGATCTGCCAGAGTTCCAGTCCAAGTTTCGATCTTGACGTCTCCCTTAAGACCCTGAAGAATCGCCTCTTGGGGATTGATCCCTGAGTTGTCGGACAGGATTAGGTAGACGACTGCCGTTGTCCCTTCTTCGGGCACTTTGATAACGTTTCCTTCCGGAAAAATAAATCTGAACCGAGGCTTGACGTCGATTTGAACAGGGACGGAGATCATGGGCTGGTCAGCGTCGTTTGTCGCGAGATAGAGCGCGTGTCTAACCTGCCCCACCGAGAGAAGCGTGTTGTAGGCGCCTTTCAGTAGATACGTCGATCCGGGCTGCACCACCTGGTAGTGGTCATCGGTTGAAACGCACTGGCAATCCGGCTCGAAGCGCATAGCAAGAGGCGCGTTCCCTGTATTCGTGACCTGAAGGCTAAATTTTGCAAAGTCACCCTGCACGATTGTGCCCATATCGATCGATTGAGGATCAAAGAAGGCTTTGGGGCTTGCGGGCGTGATTCGCTGCTGCTTGTGAATTGCCGTTCGAAGATCCGCGCAAATGCCGAGGAGTTCGCGAGCCAAAAGCATCTCTTGTGATGAGGGTCGTGATTCCACTTGTACGTTCTGGTCGGACCGCCCCATAAAGAAGGGAGAGGGGGGCTGTATATTGAGGCCGAAGTACGACCCGATGGCCGTCGCGACTTCGTTCCTTACGTTTACGGGATTCATGGGCTCGGCTGGATGTTCGCGATTTAGACCGATTACTGTTTCGAGTCGAACATCGTTCGCCGCGTCCGACCAAAAGTAAACGGCACCTGCCGGGATTTCACTCGGCGGAGTTGGCGGCAGAACATCCACAAAGGAAAATTTCAGATCAGGATGCGAGCTGCCGACTTTGATCGAAGCTTTGGTAATTCCGCTCCAATCGCCCATTGCCCTGTCACGCTGGATAGCGAATTCCTTTCTAAGGCCCGCTGGGACCTTCGAATCGTCCCACTGAATAACAATCGACTTCTTCGGCAATGTCGCCGCCGCCTTCGTCGCCGCCGCAAAATCAGAGGCTTCGAGCTTACGTTCAATGTCGAGAATCGCAGCTTGGAGACTCGGGGCCGTTCCCGGTGGAAGCATGGGCCCAAGGTCAGGACTTTTAAGGGCAAGGGCAAAAAGAAGAGGTGCGAGCATCATAAAGCGAACCGTTTGGATTATGGGCTGCTTTTATTTAACGGCCGCCAAGGGGTTTGGTGTCGCAACTCCGGCAACAAAAGCTAGATCGGAAGCAGCTTTAGCCACCTTTATGACGGGAGTTTAAAGGCAAGGGGTCCGGACCGAAGGGGAGATTTCGGTGTCCGGACCCTTGTGACACTTGTAGACGACACCTTTTCGGAAAACGACGATACGATTTTTAGTTTTTTAGGACGGGCGGCTCTAGCGAGTAAGATCATGGGCATGCTATCGCAAGAACAGCATGAAGCGCTGTCCAAGTCTCGAGGGAGGCTGGACGCTATCGGAGGTCATCTTTGACCTCGATTCACTTCAACGCCAGATAAAAGAATTGGAGGAAAAATCCTCCGAGCCGAACTTTTGGGATGATCCCGACTCGGCGAATAAGCTGTTCAAGAAGCTCACCCGACTGAAGAATATTCTGAACCCGTTTATGGTTCTGGATAAGACTCAGCGCGATATCGACGAGCTTTATCAGATGCTGCATGAAGATCCGTCTCCAGAAATGGAGAAGGAAGCTGACCAGATGGCGGTCACTTTCATTCGTGATTTGGACGCTTACGAGTTGAAGACGCTGTTGAGCGGAGAACACGATGGCCGAAATGCGATCGTGGAAATCAGCGCAGGCGCGGGCGGTTCAGAGGCATGTGATTGGGCTTCGTTACTTTTCCGCATGTATCAGAGGTGGACGCAGGAGCACGACTATAAGAGCGAAATCTTGAGCGAGACTCCAGGCGACGTGACGGGCTATCGCTCTATTTCATTTACGGTGACAGGCGAGAACGCATACGGGTATTTGAAGTCGGAGAATGGCGTTCATCGCTTGGTGCGGATCTCTCCATTTGATGCAGCTTCGAGACGGCATACATCGTTTGCGAAGGTCGAGGTGATGCCTGAGATAGAAGAAACGGAAGTCCACATCAATCCGGATGACATCAAGGTGGAGACCCTTCGGGCTGGTGGCGCCGGTGGTCAGCACGTGAACAAAACGGAAAGCGCGGTCCGAATTACGCACATTCCCACAGGAATCGTTGTGAACTGCCAGAACGAGCGCAGTCAACATAAGAATCGTGCGAGCGCAATGACGGTTTTGGCGGCGCGACTTGCGGAAGTCGAGCGCTTGCGCAGCGGCGCGGAGATGGATACGTTTAAAGTCTCAGGTCCCGCAGAGTGGGGTCGGCAGATTCGCTCTTACGTGTTTCAGCCTTACACGATGGTAAAGGACCATCGCACGGGGTATTCGACCGGGAATGTGCTCGGTGTGATGGATGGCGATATCGACGCGTTCATTGAACACTTCCTCAAGCAGAAGCCCGATGCCGATGCGTATGTGGAGTGAGGGCTTTGGGCTCTAGGCTCTGGGCTTTAGGCTTTAGGCTTTATGCTTGGGTCTTCGGTGTTAAGCGCTGAGTGTTTGGGCTAATCGTTCCAAGAACGGAATTTGAGCAGGATTGATCTTCACCTTGGCCTCGTCAACTGAAAACCATTCGCATCGATCGACCTCGGGGATCGTCATTTTCTTTCCTGACCGAGGGGGCCACTGAATCTCGATTTCATTGCTGCGCATTTCAGCGGCAACCGCATCGCCTTCGAACGCCCAACCGTGGACGATCTTCCCTGCTTTCTGGGTGATGTCACCGAGGGGGATGAGGTCACCGTTGGGTTTGACCCCGGTCTCTTCCTCAAACTCTCTCTTGGCCGCATCCATGGGGTCTTGTCCGTCGAGTACACCCTTCGGAATCGTCCAAACGCCCTCATCTTTATTCGCCCATATTGGGCCACCAGGGTGAGCGAGCAAAACTTGGAGTTCTGGATGTCGACGAAACATCAGGAGGCCAGCACTGACGATCGGCTTCTTCACATTCAGCTTCTCGGTCTGGTCGTTCGGCGTTCAATTCTCTTTTCGTACTCGGCACCCTGGATGATGCGATTCACGAAGATGCTTGGTGTGTGGATGGAATCAGGTTCCAGTTCGCCAACCTCGACAAGGTGCTCGACTTCGGCGATGCAGATTTTCCCGGCAGTGGCCATCATCGGATTGAAATTACGCGCGGTCTTCCGATAGATGAGATTGCCCGCTTTATCGCCTTTCCAGGCCTTGACAATGCTGAGGTCGGCAACGAGCCCCGTCTCCATGACATACATTTCGCCGTTGAATTCTTTGGTCTCTTTTCCGTCAGCAATGACGGTGCCATATCCGGTCTTTGTATAGAAGGCGGGAATACCAGCACCACCGGCTCTTATTCTCTCTGCGAGTGTGCCTTGTGGATTGAATTCCAATTCGAGTTCCCCACTAAGGAACTGCCGCTCGAATTCTGCGTTCTCTCCCACATAGCTACTGCACATCTTCTTGATGCGTTTGTCTTGGAGAAGCGGTCCGAGACCGAAATCATCGACGCCGCAGTTGTTGCTGATGACGGTGAGATCTCTGACGTCGGTTTCGAGAATGGCGGCAATGAGATTCTCCGAGATTCCGCAGAGGCCGAAGCCGCCAGACATGATGGTCATGCCATCGAATAGGATGCCTTCGAGGGCGGATTTGGCGTCAGGGAAAACCTTGTTCATAGGGGCAGGTTTATGCTACCTGGGGCTGGTCCGGCGAACAGATGCTCGCCGGACATTAGAAACTACGGGGCTGCGACTGGCATCGGGACGAGGTATCCCGAAAGGCTTATTCTGTACTCCGCGTTGCCATCTGATGCGCTTCGGGAAACCGCCAGGCTGACGATGGTGCCGGCAGACAAATAATAGGTGGCACTCGAAACGCCACCGAACCACTCGGAGCTACCAATGCTGCCTTTCTCATCATAGTTCAGGGCGACGAGCCCGAACGGATTCAGATCCAGTCTGCCGATCGAGATTTGTTGTCCCGCCTGGACCTGTCCCTGAAATGACTCGGCTTGGAGAACTAACATCTTGCCGGCGGGAACGGTATAGACGACCTGATTCGATCCTGCCGTACCAGAGCCCTGACTCATGAGTGCGCTGACGTTGACGGGCTCTCGGTCCGAGTCATCGTTCTTCACGGCGATCGGTTGTGTGTTGCCAACATTGACTGAACCGGACACGGCGACGGTGCCAGACACACCGACCGTTCCGGAAACTGCGGTCGTGCCGATCGCTTTTGTGTTCACGGGGCTCGTCGTGGAGTTGACCACGTTGACTTGCATAGGTTGAGAGCGAGTAGCAGCACGCTTGCCACCGGCTCCCAAACTGAGGGCACTGAGAATGACGATGATGCCTGTGATGGCATAGAAATGGCGTGAAAAATTCATGAAACTCCTTGGAGCAAAATGTCCGACGAGGCGATCTGCCCAGTCGGACAATGACAACTTACGGACCTGCCGACGGCATCGGGACGAGATAGCCTGAGAGGCTCGCGGTATACGACGCATTTCCATCGGATGCGCTTCGGCCGACGAGAACATAGATCGTCGTGCCTTCTGGCACGAAGTACTTGCCGTTTGTTTCGCCTTCGTAGATATTCAGCGAATTGATGGTGCCGGTGTAACCAAAGTTCAGGTTCATCAGTGACGTGACTGAGCTCTGCTGCATCTTTGCTCTAATGATCGATTCTCCGGCAGGAACTTGGCCCTCGAACGATTCCGTCTCGATCACGAGCATCTTGCCGGCAGGAACTGTGTAAATGTCATCTGTATTGAAGACAACCCCGTCGGCCTGATTGAGCGTCACTAAAACACCGACTGGTGTGCGATTAGAGAAGTCCTCTTGAATCGCGATGGGCGCAGAGTTATTGATGTTGACCGAGCCCGACACTGCCGTCGTACCAACTGCTCTGGTATTGACGGGATTGAGGGTGGAGTTAATCACGTTGACAGGCATCGGCTGAGTGCGCGCGGCACTCTTGCCACCGGCTCCCATACTGAGAGCGCTGAGAATGACGATAATGCCTGCGATGGCATAGAAATGGCGCGAAAAATTCATGGGACTCCTTCAAAACAAGAATGGCGAAGGCTTGTTTGCCTTCGCCGGATAATTAAGAACTAGGGACCTGCGACAGGCATGGGGACGAGGTAGCCCGAGATGCCCACGTCGAAAACGCAGTCCTCAGCGGAAGCGGTCCGGACGCCATTGAGATTGATGGTCGTTCCCGCAGGAAGGTAGCACGTGGCATAGGTGTTGCCGTTGTAGACGTGGTACGGTCCGATGTTTCCCCTATCTTCGTAGCTCAGGCACATGAGCGTTCCAGCGCCTTCCAAATCTAGGCTAACTGATTCAATGTATTGTCCGGCGAAAAAGCGGGCATCCAGCCATTCCGATTGGAGGATGAGCATCTTTCCTGCGGGAACGGTGTAGACCGGGATATGGCCTCCATAAGAACCGGGATCAACTGCAAGTTCGGCAGTCACGTTTACAGGGGTGCGATTCGAGAAAGCTTCGTTAACATCGATTGGAGCGGAGTTATTAATGGAAACGGAGCCGGCGACGTTGACTGATCCTGAGACTGCCGTGGTGCCAACTGCTTTCGTATTTACTGGGTTAGCGACAGTGTTCGTTACGATCACCGGCATGGGCTGAGGACGAGCTGCGGTCTTGCCACCGGCTCCCAGACTTGCAGCGCTGAGAACGACGATGATGCCTGCGACGGCATAGAAGTGGCGCGAAAAATTCATGGATCTCCTTAAACAAAAAAAGCGCTCGGCTAGCCGAGCCCGAGGCAGTATGGCTTGGAATCCTTTAAGCAATACATTTGAGAAACGCAACATCATCGTAGTCCGATGTTGCTCTTCCGCTGCAATCCGTAGCTTGCGGTTTACGAAGTCGCCAGAACGACGGAGCGAGCCGGTACGAGTGCCTGGGAAATCTTGATCCCCGATTGGATAGCATCGGCTGCTTTCTTGGCTTCGTCTTCCGAAGCCGCATAGATTCTCAACAAACGATCACCGGTCTTGACGTGATCACCGACTACGTGATCCAGCCAGACGCCAACTTGAGGATTGATCTTGTCGTCCTTTGTTCGACGGCCGCCGCCCAACTCGACGACGGCTTCTCCAATGATCCCGGCATTTTGCTCCGCAAGATAACCGTCTGTCGGTGACTTTAATTCCGCCACGACGATGTCGTCATTCAATTCGATCATTTCGGAAAACCAATTGGGACGCGCGCCTTGTGCTTTGCACCATTCTTCGAATTTCGCGTGCGCATTCCCAGACGTAAGGGCGCTGTTTGCCTGCGCGACTCCGTCTTCGACCGATGGCGCCTTTCCCACAAACGCGATCGTCTCTCCAGCGAGCTGAATGCATAAATCGCGAAACCTTACCGAAGGTCTCGGGATTTCACTTCCGGAATTTACATCGAGAACAAACTCTGCCTCTCTTACTTCCAGCGCATTGCCCACACACGCGCCTAACGGCTGATCCATATCCGTGATCGCATAGTGCACTTTCAATCCACATTGCTCGCCAATGTTCTTCAGCCAAGTTGCAAGTTTTTTCGCCGATTCGAAGTCCTTCATAAAGGCGCCACTGCCGCACTTCACATCGAGGCTGAGGTACTCGCATCCACCGGCGATCTTCTTGCTTAAGATGCTGCTTGTGATCAGAGGGATGGATTCTGTCGTAGCTGTCGCGTCGCGAAGCGCGTAAAGGGTCTTGTCTGCAGGGGCAAGGTTTGGAGATTGACCTGTGATGGCGATTCCGATCTTCTTTGCCTGGTCTTTCATTTCCTCCGGCGTAAGATTCATTCGGAAACCGGGGATCGATTCAAGCTTATCAACGGTGCCGCCCGTGATACCGAGACCTCGCCCGCTCATCTTCACAACTGTCAATCCGCAAGCGGCAAGAATGGGAAGGACGACTAGACTTGTTTTGTCTCCGACGCCGCCTGTGCTGTGCTTATCAACCCAGGGTTTGGGAAGTCCAGTGAGGTCGATACGATCTCCCGTCGCGGCCATGGCGGTTGTCAGGGTGGCAGTTTCGCCTTCGGTCAGAGGATTAAGATATTCGGCCATCAGCCACGCGACTAGTTGATAGTCGGGGACGGATTGTGCGGCGGCGGATTGAGCTAGGAATTTCAACTCCTCTTCTGAATGAATGCGTCGGTCTCGCCTTGCCTCGATAATCGAAATAAAATCCATAGTGATCTCTACTTAGTTGTTAGACTCGCCGATAGGAGTTGGATCTTTTCTGTCTTTCCCTTAAGAAGGACATCACCGATCGGGCTCATTTGCAGCCAAGTCATTTTGGGTAAGCGTGATGCGAGCGCTTCTGTTATCAGGAAGTCAGCGCCGTACGTAGAGCATGCGGCTTGCACCCGGGCGGTCGTATTGAGGACATCACCGTGGAAGACGATCTCGCTTTTTAGTTTTCCAACTTCAGTAGCGACGACACTTCCGATGTGTGCTCCAGCTTTGAACTCGGGGACCAAACCATATTCTTTGACGTAGTGATCCTTTCGGCGATCAATCGCAACCTGCATTCTGAAGAAGATTTGGATGCAATTAGCATTCGTCAATCCTCGCTTTGGCCACCATGTAATTACTGCCTCGTCGCCAATGTAGTGACTCACCTCCGCGCGCGTTTCGATGATGGGGCCCGTCAGGTCATCGAAGAAATCTCGGACAAGCTCGCTGAATTTCACGTCGCCAAGTTGCTCTGCGAGTTCAGTCGATCGACGCATGTCGAGAAACATAAAAATGCGCTCTTCCGTTTTAGGAGTGTAATAGTAGCCTCTGATCCAATGCCAAAAGGCACCGGGTCCAAGTTTGCGAAAGATTCCCCTGATACCAGTGACGATCAGTGCCTGCAGATAAAAGTATATGAGCGCGGTCCAAAACACCCATGGGCGTCGCTCAAAGAATTGGAGCATCTCGCCACCGTTTTTGACGGTGATCGTGACGAGTCCAAGAGCCATGACGAAGACAAGGGTGTAGGCAATGGATCGGAAGATCAATGCGATTCCGAAAGATGGGAACTTGATTTCTGGCACGACGCGGCGGATGAGATAGACGAGAAAGGCGAAGCATGATCCGTCGACGAAAGCGAATTTCGAAGCCTCTGGAAGGGTGGCTCCGCTACCGTTAGCCACCAGGAAGCACATGGCAATACACATCGCAAAGATGCGCAGCAGTTCCCGTTTTCTTTTGGCCTTTGCAACGGTTTCGGTTAGGAACGGTGGCACCGAAGACACGACTCATTGTGGACCAAGGTTGGTAGGCTAGCTATCGTTCAATGAGTTCGACGCCACCTTCGATTGGATTGGAGATCAGCCGCAAGGGGAAGATTGGGTGCGGCATTTCTGTGTTTGCATTTATTCTGGTGATCGTTGGCTTCGTTTCTTTCTCCTACAGGAGTGGGCAAGCGAATGCTCGAGCATCAACGGTCCGGGCCTATGAGATGGCGACTCGTGGCGAGTTTGCTGGGATGAAGGGATTCGTTTCGGAGTCCGGCGTTCTTACGCTTCAGAAAGCGGAAGCAGAGCGAGGAAGAGTTTCCGAGTTTAAGATCGAGTCTGAAGCGACTCAGTTTTCTGGGCGACCTTCGTATTTGGTAGTCGACGTGGTCCGAGGTGGAAAGGATTACGTTGCTGAGGTCGCGCTGCAGAACAGTGCCGAGGTCTCGGTGATCGTCGAATATACGAAGGCAGATTGGGATGCCAAACGGCTCGAGAAAGGGCTCCGAGTCATAGCAAAATAGAATAGTGTCTTTTTGTCTACTGTATTATTGCTTCGAGGATCGCAACGAATGGTCTGGCGCTGGGTCAACGAGTCGCCCATAATTTCTATTGACCCTGGTCCCTTTGCGTCCGAATGAAGCCGAATCAGTGCTTTGTGGGTCAGCCCGCCGTTTGATAACTCCTGTGCCTTTGGGCGAATTCTGCTTATGTAGAATTGCGTCTACTGAATATTGCGGTGAAGAGCGCAAGCGATTGCGTAGCGTCAGGGAAAATTCTTCCGTATTATTTAATTGACCCTGGGCAAAGTGCGTCAATCGCTCTTCATTTCTCTGCCCCCATCCTTAGATCGTTTCCTGCGAGCGCTTCTTAAGCGTTGTCGGTCTCTTGTTGTTTTCACCTATGAACGCTCTTGCATTGATGCAGAGGCTTGTGGACGCACGCGTTCATGAGGTCGGCGGGAAGAATCGGAGTTCGGTCATCGATGCGATTAATCGTGAGGCTGGTTTAGCGTTAGGGTCTCCATACTGCGCGGCGACGGTTAGCCACTGTTTTCGGATGGCGCTGCGCTTGGATCATCAAGATCGGGGCTTCTCATTTGCGTCGTCTGGATCTTCGCAAGCGATTAAGAAATCGTTTGCAGTCCTGGGAAGGGTGTCGGTTGATCCTCAAGATCTATTGTCGTGGAGAGGCGCACTGGGTGGATGGACCAACGTTGATGATCCGGCGCACGGGCACATCTTTTTCATCAAGGGGCGATTGACCAATTCTGCAGGCGAGGTGGTAGGTCTCGTGACTTTGGAGGCAAACACCTCGCCGCAGACGCAAGACCGAGATGGCGAAGGGATGTACGAGTTGCATCGCTCGTTAGATTCGCTGCGGGAGAAGCATCCGCAGTTTTGGTTATTGCGGACGGATGGGTTTGTGGGTGGGGAGTGGTGGGGGTGAGTTCATGCAGCGGGCTCGGATGAGATAGAAGCAATCAGCACCAGTAAATTTTGAAAGGCAACCACAGAGACACAGAGTACACACAGAGGCTCAGAGAGTCATGCGCATACATTGCCTGTGGTCGGACTAACGTTTTGCGATTTAACGAAGAATTTCCCCGCCGTTTGTGGAGCGATCACATTCACTTTCTTAAGAGACTTATGATTTATTACGGTTTTGATTCTGAAGCAGCGATGCACGTGGTGACTGGGGAGCATTTGGACGCGTTGGCGGGGAGCTACGGCTATCGCGCCGTGTGTAAACAGAATGCGCAGATCTTGCAAGCGATCCGGGAAGCGATCTTCGAATCTTCCGGTGAAGGCGGCAGAGAAGTTGAGGGATTTTCATGGAGTTGAACGACGTGCCTAAGAGTTTGAAAATGGCGCTTGCCATGATCACGATCGCAGTTCCGTTTCTGACGGTGGTTGGTAACTACGCGATTTATGGATACCGGATCGAATCGCTTGAGACGCAGGTGCGCTCGATTCAAGAGGATCGTGCGCGGCGATTGGACGAGTATCGCCATTGGCAAGAACAGATTTCGACCGACGTTGCCACGACTCGCACGAACGTCGAATGGATGCGGCAGGCTATGCAAAAGAATCCATGAGGATTTTTGAGGATTCGAGTCCCTTTAACGAGACTACTGACCCCCACCCCCGGCCCCTCCCCCTCCTCGTCGCTTGTCCATTTTCCGTGGGCGTCCCAATAATCTGCAGAAGCGACTCAGAAGGAGAGGGGTGCCTATTGCGGAGCTTTCGAGACTATCCGGAGGTTATGCGGGAGCTCAGTACATTCGCTATTGGCAAGAACAGATTTCGACCGACGTTGCCACGACTCGCACGAACGTTGAATGGATGCGGCTGGTTATGCAAAAGAATCCGTGAGCGAATCTTTACCCTCAACCCGGTAGGGCGGGTTGAGGGATCTGTCAGGAATTTTATGAAAACATATTGGAATTCTTTGGCGCCGGTGTGGCAGCACCTGCATGTTTTCTTTGTCGCAGGGTTGGCGGTGTTGTTAGTGCCGTTGATGACGGGAAGTCGGCCAAGTGAGCAAGAGTATTTGATGGCGCTTGGGACGGGGCTGGCGGCGTGCTTCGGGCTGCAGATACCAGCGCCGAGGCGCTAAAAGCGTTAAGCGTTGAGTATTGAGTATTTAGAGTTTTCAGTTCAGAGCGGCGACACCACTCGGCCGCCGAATTTCTCATTGTCGGCCGATGAAGCGATTCATCGAGAAGAAAATCGCGGCTTCGATGATGACGGTTCGCGCAATAAATGCGCCGAGATTTGGTTGCTTGTTAATGATGGCCACTGAGATGCTCGCGACGAGCGCGATCAGCAGCAAGAGCAATGCGATTTTCTGAAGTCTATTCAGCCTTTTGAGTAGATCCGCCAACCCCTAGATGATACGCGATCCCTTTTGGATTCATGCGTTCCGGGGGTTTTACGATTCCCAGATAAGGAGTAATTGTCGATGTTCAAAGTAAAGATTTATGGTGATTTCGGCGTAAAGTTTCGCGCGTTCGGAATCGATTTCGGATATGTGAAGAAGTCGATTTCGTTGGTCGATTCGGTGGTGTTCTCGACGCCGGTTGCACTACCGGCGACGGTGCCGATTTCGTTCGAGAGGTTTGGGGTGAAAGTGGAGGCGTTCTTAGCGAAGGCGTGAGTGGGCTCTCGAGTCTGGCATCTCGGATCTCGGATCTGAGCCGCTCGATGCTTGATGTCTTTGACAGTTCGAAAACTTGAAGCAGAAGCAGGTCACACGGAGTCGGGGAACATAACTTGGGTTTGCGGTTCCACATCTTGGGCGAGTTCGTGCGGACTCGGACGAGTTTCGATTTGCAACCCCCATCCCTAACCCTTCCCCCTGCTCGCTGCTTGTAACTGAGGGAGTTTTAACGCAGATACAAATGCAGCTCACAAGGAGAAGGGGACCGCCCTATGAGCTCTTGGCTCTCCGAGATTGATCAGCGATTCCACTTTTTGAGAGCAACTTAGTGCCCGTTTGGAGGTGGCTATGAAAGATAACGACAAACAAGAATCAGCAATCTTTGGATTAGTTGTGACAGCGTTGATGCTTGGCATCCTAGTGGGGTTTTTTCTTCATGGCGGCCTCTAATGTGGAACGGACTGCTCTGGACAAACTGCTCGGGCAGATCGCGCGGATTCGCGTCGAGAGAGGACGCACGCCTCGCTACTTGGCGACATCAAGTCTTCTTTTCGAAGACTTGCAGGATGAGATTCTGTTTCTTCCCGGTCATAGGGATAAGGGGACGTGGATCGAACTGAGGTTGGGTGCAGAGGTGGTCGAGATTTTTCCTAAGCAGGGAAAGATTTGAAGGATATTCGGTATTCGGTGTTAGGTAATCGGTATTGGGTGTTCGGTGTTAGAGCTAACGTCGTGGCATTCGCGTCATCTCGGATCACCAAAACGGCACGGCGGCACAACGGAACACAACGAAGTTTCGGGCCAAGGAGTTTCAAAGACGAGAGCGTCAACCCGGGCTAGCGCGACGCGCTTAGTCCCATTTTATGAAGAAGAAAGATGAAACGAAAAAGGAACTATCGTGGCGACAGAAAAGGAAACTTCCACTGACGCCCCGTCAAGAGACATTCTGCCAATTGTTCGCCAATCCTAGTTCTGGAGATGTTGTATCGGCCAAGGAGGCATACCTCCGAGCTTTCGACAAATGCAGTGATACATATGCCGCTGGATCGGCGAGCCGATTGCTCAAGAACCCGAGAATTGCTAAGCGAATTCAAGAGATTCGCAACAAGACAGCGGATCGACTCTCTATCAATGCGGAACGAGTGCTTCAAGAGTTAGCGAGCATTGCGTTTGCGAAGATGTCGGATTTCGCGACATGGAATTCGGCAGGAGAGATTGAGCTCGTCGCATCGAGCGAGCTAAGTCCGGAAGATCAGGCAGCGATCAAAGAGATCGTCGGAGATTCCGCACGCGGTCGGCGCATTCGGCTACACGACAAAGGTGTGGCGCTGGATAAGTTAGCCAAATATCTTGGGATGTTTACGGAAAAGGTCGACGTTACAAGTGGAGGAAAGCCAATCGAACCCCTTACCGACGAGGAGCGAGTTGCACGAATCAGTGCAATCCTTGAGCGATCCAGAGCGCGGCGAGATGGATCTAGTCATTCTCGCCCCTCGGAAGAGTGATTGCTTATGGCCAACACCCTATGATATCGATTCGCCCGAGGTGGCGTTTCGATTTTTGACGGAGTGTTGGTGGACGTTTAACGAAGCGGATCAGGAGATCGCTCTCGTTCCAAAGAAGTCGTATGTGGAGGAGCTGTGCCATGAATGGCACGGCGCCTTCGCACGGCGGCAGGCATTGCTCATCGAGAAGTCGCGGCGGTTGATTGTTTCTTGGATTTGTCGCGGATTAGAAACTTGGCAGATGGGATTGACGAAGGGTGAGACCCACATCGTCGATCAGACACATGAGAATTCAGCGGAGCACCTTTGGCGTGTTCACTTTGCGCTCGGGCAGTTGCGCGAGCGTCGACCGGAATTCAGATTAACAAAGCACGAGGTGCGAGGATCTCCGGCGGCGAAGCAAGCCACGCATGTGATCTTGCCGAATGGATCGCTGATGACGCAGGGCCACCAGGACGCCATCTCCGAACAGGGGAAGGGAAAGACGATCGTGACGTTGGAGGAGATTTCCAAGTATCGATCTCCCGCGGCGTTCTGGGGCCAGGCGTTGATTGTTACGCAGGGAGCGGCGGCTGGAAACGGCGGCTGGGTTTGTGGTGTCGCGAACGCTTCGCCGATCAGCGAGTGGCAGGAGATTAAGGGGTTTGCGAGTGCGAGGGAGATGTTGGGGCTGGAATAAGAGGGAGTTGCTCGGTTTTGGGTTGCTAGGTTGCTGGGTTGACCTTTTGAGTTGGCACATAGCTTTAATCCGTTTCAGATCGCTCCATAGAGTCTGCTTACCTACCCCCACCCCCGGCCCCCTCCCCCTGCTCGCCATTTTTCGAACAAGTGCCTATCAAGACGAGTGGAAATGGCTCACAAGGAGAGGGGGGACGTAGTTGCTAGAGCGCGGAAGATTCCGGGGCTGGAATAAGAGTGGATGGATCTAGTTGTTGGCCAAGCCCTCCCGGTTCGCTATCGGCACCTGAAGGGGAGTCGACGAATTTTGCTCACCGATCTCCCCCGCAATCCTCGGCAAGTCGCACGAACCATCGACGCCTGCGGGTTGCAGGGGAGGAGTTCCTTACACTAACGCGGCGCGGGAGGGATGCTGGGACTGGAGTAGGTTTCGAGGTCTTAAGATCGTGAGGTTTCAAAGTCTTAAGCTTTAAGGACCGAGGCTGTCCTTTTACAGCGGGATGTGATATCTTCTATTCAAGGTTTCTATGATTACTTCTACATTGATTCAGAGGAGAGGCATGATTGCCTTGGGAATAATCTGTTTGCCGATTGCAGCACATGCGGCGACTTTAGATTTTGAAGATTTGTCGCTGGGTCTGGATTTGCCACCGATCGTGTATGTGAATGCGGGCGGCACGGGAATCGATGTGACTCTGGCGGCAGATCATCTATCGGTCGCAGACA
>Ga0207680_10000357_pt1 | contig 21852 bp, 17 predicted proteins | sample KBSS23metaG_FD_184321 | JGI IMG/M metagenome (GOLD analysis project Ga0207680, IMG submission 184321) | Switchgrass rhizosphere microbial communities from Kellogg Biological Station, Michigan, USA - KBS S2-3 metaG (SPAdes) (version 2) | ecosystem: Host-associated > Plants > Roots > Rhizosphere...
GATTTCATAATGAACGTCGTGGAGGCGCGCGCTGGCGCGCACGGGGGTCGAATTGCTTGCTGGCATGGTCAGGCCGGACGTGTTGTATTGCAGCATGCTAGCGAAATGGCGCCCGATTTCAAGCTTGGCGCGGCGCAGCAGGTAAAATGCGACGATGACTTCGAATGATGATCACCAGTGCCGCCTGCGCGCCATCGGCTGGCGCGAGCCGCCGACGCCGCTGGCGCTGCAGCCGGGGCAGCGCGTGCTGCGCGTGATCGCCCAGCATCGCAATGGCTATCGACTGCACGATGGCGACAGCGAATTTCCGGCCCAGCCGGCACCACATTTCCTGCGCCGGAGTACGCCGCATGAGCAACGCCCAGCCGTCGGCGATTTCGTCGTGGTCGAAGGCAATCCTGCGGTGATCGAACAGATCGTGCCACGGCGCAGCGTGTTGACGCGTGCCGCGGCCGGCGAGCGCCATCAGCATCAGCTCATCGCCGCCAACATCGACAGCGTGTTCGTGCTGATGGGGCTGGACGGCGACTTCAACCCGCGCCGCATCGAGCGCTATCTCGTGCTGATCCAAGGCAGCGGCGCCCAGCCGGTCATCGTGCTGACCAAACTCGACAAAGTGGAAATGGCCGCGGCGACAACGATGCGTGCCGAACTGGCAGCGGCGATTCCCGGTGTGGAAACGCATGCGATCAACGCGAAAGACCCGGCCAGCGTCGCGCCTTTGCTCGCGCGTCTGGGACCCGGCGACACGGCAGTGCTAGTGGGTTCTTCGGGTGCCGGCAAGTCGACGTTGACGAATACGTTGCTCGGCGTCGAACGCCAGGCCACGAGTACCGTGCGCGACCACGATTCGCGCGGCCGCCATACCACGACTCATCGCGCGCTGATCGCGCTGCCGAGCGGCGGTTGTCTGATCGACACGCCGGGCATGCGCGAACTCAAGCTCACGGGCGAAGAAGATTTGAGCAGCGGCAGCTTCGCCGATATCGAGGAACTCGCCCTGCAATGCCGCTTCGGCGATTGTACGCATGGCAACGAACCCGGCTGCGCGGTGCGCGCGGCGCTGGAATCCGGCGTACTCGACGCGCAACGCTGGCACGCGTATCTGAAACTGCGCGATGAGCTGGCCGTGGCCAGCGACGCGCTCGAAGCACAGCTCAAGCGCAAGGCGCATGCGCGCGTGAGCAATAAGGCTTTGGGCAAGCGCTTGATCGACAAATATGGGCGACGTTGAGATGAATAAGGTGGGTGCAGCAGAACCGATTTCGCGCACGGCCGACCTGTCCGCTTCGGCACGGCAGCTCGTTGACGCGGCCAGCGCGGCGTTGCAGCGCCGGCAAGCGCAACCGGCCGAGCAGGCGCTGCGCACAGCCTTGCTGCAGGCGCCCGAACACCCGGAGATCCTGCGCCTGCTGGCGGTAGCTCTGCGCATGCAGAAGCGCGATGCCGAGGCACTCGCCGCAATTCGGCGTGCCGCCGCGCAATGTCCTGATGATGCGCTGATCCAGAACGGTCTCGGCACGGCACTGGACACCCATGGCGATCGCGACGGCGCGATCGCTGCTTTCCGCCGCGCCTGCGAACTCGCGCCACAATCGAGCCAGCTGTGGGCAAATCTCGGCAAGACCCTGAGTGATGCAGGGCGGCTCGAAGAGGCGCTGCCGGTGCTCGAACGCGCCGCTGCGATGTCCGGCCACCGCCCGACCCATTTACGCCTGGCGTATGCGCTGCGCGGGCTGGGGCAAACGGATGAATCGGCGCGGCGCTTTCGGGACGTCGTCGCACGCAGTCCTGCCGATGCTACCGCTTGGCTGGGCCTTGCCAGTCTGAGAACGCGGTCACTTGGGTCCGAAGATGTGAGCGCGATGCAAGAAGTGCTGCAAAGCACACGCTTGAACATCGATGAACGCATCTCGCTCGGTTTTGCCTTGGCCAAGGCGCTCGATGACCACGGCCGTTACGCCGAAGCGTTCGCAGCACTGACCGAGGCGAATGCGCTGACGCGGCAGATCCGGCCGTGGAGCGCAGCCAAGTTAAGCGCGCGCGTCGATGCCGGGCTCGCTGCGTTTCAGACGCCTGCGGCGGGTGCGCCGAACGGACAAGGCGCAGAGGTGATCTTCATCGTCAGCGTCCCGCGCGCGGGCTCGAGCTTGACCGAACAGATACTCGCATCGCATCCGCAAATCGACGGCGCCGGAGAAATTGATGACCTGACGGCGGTAATCGCGGCCGAGTCGAATCGGCGCGAGCTCACGTTTCCGCAGTGGGTCGCAGCTGCCACGCCGCTGGATTGGCAACGCCTGGGCGAAGAGTACCTGGCGCGGACGGCGCACCTGCGCACCGGGCGGGCGCGCTTTACCGACAAATTGCCTGGCAACTGGCTGCGCGTCGGTGCGGCAATGGCCATGCTGCCGGGCGCGCGCGTGATCGATTGCCGGCGCGATGCGGTCGAAAGCTGCTTTTCGTGCTATCGCACGCTGTTTGCCGAAGGCACCCAGGCCTACAGTTACGACCTCGGCGACCTCGCCGCGTACTGGCATGACTACGATCGCACCTGCCGGCATTGGCAGGCCCTGTACCCACACGCGTTTCGCATGCAGAGTTATGAAGCGCTCGTCGCCGATCCGGAGGCGCAGATCCGCGAACTGCTCGAATTCTGCGGCCTGCCTTACGACGCGGCCTGCCTGCGATTCCATGAAACGCAGCGCAATGTGCGCACGGCCAGCGCCAGCCAGGTGCGCGAGCCGCTGATGCGCGACACCGCGCGTGCGGCCAAATACGGAGCTCTGCTCGATCCATTGCGCGCAGCGTTGGGGACAGGGACCGCCGCATGACGCTGACCATGCAACAGCGTGTGGCCGGATTGTTGCCGGATCTGGTCCGACGTCTGCAGGCGATCGAACAGGACCTGCAAGCAGGGCGCCTGGAGGCAGCCGAGCGCGACGTCGCCGCCGTGCTCGCCGCGGCGCCCAAACATCCTGAAGTGTTGCGCTTGTTCGCCGTGATCCAATCTTTGCGCGGCCGCCCGAGCCAGGCGATCCAGGCGCTGCAGCAGGCCAATGCGCAACGGCCGACGGATGCGATGATCTATAACGCGCTGGCCGGCGTTTACGAGCGCATCAACGATTTCGGGCGCGCGCGCGCGGCGCTGCAGCGCGCTTGCGAGCTCGGCCCACAACTGGCGCCATGCTGGTTCAATTATGGCTGGCGGCTTTACGTCGACGGCGATATCGACGCGGCGTTGCCCGTGTTGCAACGCGCGGCGACGTTGGCGCCGCGGGATGCACAGACACGCAGCCTGCTGGCGGACGCATTGGTTGCGGACGGCAACGCGACCGCCGCGGCGATCGAGTACCGTAGGATCATCGCCGATCTCCCCGGCGCCGGCACCGCCTGGTGGGGCTTGGCCACGCTGAAACCCATGCCGCTGACTTCTGACGACGTAGTCACGTTGCGCAAGCTGGTGGATGACGGTGCAACCGCCGAAAACGACCGCATCACGATGGGGTTTGCGCTCGCCATGGCCTTGGAACATCAAGGTGATTTCGCCGAGGCTTTTGCCAGGATGCGCACCGCCCACGCGCTGGCCGGGCTCCGCGAACCGTACGACGCGGCGGCGTTCCGGCGCCACATCGATGAGGTACTGGCCGCGTTCACGCCGCCGCCGGCCGGGACGACGGCACTGCAGGGCGGCGAGGTCATTTTTATCGTGAGCCTGCCGCGCTCGGGCTCCACTCTCACCGAGCAGATCCTGGCCGCGCATTCGCGCGTCCAGGGGGGCGCCGAACTCGTCGATTTGCCGCAAACGATCCGCGACGAATCCGCGCGCGTGCAGCAGCCGTTTCCGCAGTGGGTGCATACGCACACGCCGGAACAATGGCATGCGCTGGGTCAGCGCTATCTCACGCGCACGGCGCGCTGGCGCAAACAATTTCCTCGGTTTACCGACAAGACGCCCGGCAACTGGCTGTACGTCGGGGCCATACTCGCGATGTTGCCGCAGGCGCGCATTGTCGTGTGCCGGCGCGATCCGCTGGAAACCAGCCTGGCTTGCTACCGGTACATGTACCGGCGCCATCCCTACACCCACGATTTTTCCGATCTGGCCGCCCGTTGGCACGATTTCGACCGCGCGATCCGGCATTGGAAAACGCTCTATCCGCAGCGCGTCTACGAACAGCATTATGAAAATCTGCTCGCCGATCCGGAAACGCAAATACGCGAACTGCTGGGTTTCTGCGATCTGGAGCTCGAGGAGAGTTGCCTGAACTTCCATGCCAGCGCACGCCGCGTCACCACGCCGAGCGCGGCGCAGGTGCGCGAACCGCTGCGCCGCGACACCGCGCGTGCGGCGAAGTATGGCGCGCTGCTGGATCCGCTGCGCGCGGCGCTGGCGCGCGCGCCTTGAGCGTAGCAATTTGCGCCAGCGTGAAATTCTGGAACGGAAAACAAATGATGCAATCGCACCCATGCTGACGCCGCAGCAGCGTTTCGCCGGACTGACGCCGGCGGCGGCCCAACGCACCGCGGCGGTTGCGCAGGCGCTGGAGCAGGGTCGCTTTGCGCAGGCGGAACGCGATCTGATCGCGGTGCTGGCGCTGGCGCCACGGCATCCGGAAGTGCTGCGCCTGTTCGGCACGCTGCAGGCGAAACGCGGCAATCCGCGCGAGGCGCTCGACGCATTGCTGGCCGCGCGCGCGCTGCAGCCCGCTGATCCATTCATCCACAACACGCTCGGCGGCGTCTACGAATCGCTGCAGGATCACACGCAGGCGCTCGCCGCGCTGCGGCGTGCGTGCGAGACCGGCCCGGGGCTTGCCAGTTGCTGGTTCAATTACGGCAAGCTGTTGTTCGTCTTCGGCGAGATCAACGCGGCAGCGGCAGCATTGCAGAAAGCGGTCGCGCTCGCGCCGCAGCACGCTTACGCACGCACGATGCTGGGGAACATCCTGCGCGCCGACGGCCGCACGGCGCAGGCGCAGGCCGAATTTCGCAAGGTCGTGACGCAGCAGGCGACTGCCGGTCAGGCCTGGTGGGGACTGGCCACGCTCAAGCCGATGCCGATCAATGCCGCGGACATCGCGCGTATGCGCCAGGCGCTGCAGGCCAACACCGGCGCGGAGGCCGACATGGTTTCGCTCGGCTTCGCGTTGGCCAACGCGCTCGACCAAGCCGGCGCCTTCGCCGAAGCATTCACGGTGCTTGCGCAGGCGCATGCGCGAGCGCGGCAACGCGAGCGTTGGGATGCGCAGCAATTTGCGGCGCACGTGGAACGCACGCTGCAGGCGTTCGCGCAGGTGCCGCGCGCAGACGCGGAGCAAGGCAGCGAAGCCATTTTCATCACCAGCCTGCCGCGCTCGGGGTCCACGCTGACCGAGCAGATTCTCGCCTCGCATTCGCAAGTGGAAGGCACCACTGAGCTCACCCACTTGAGCGCCGTGATTGCCGAGGAATCGGATCGCCAGCGCCTGCCGTTTCCGCAGTGGGTAGACAAGCTCTCGAGCGAGCGCTGGCTCGCACTCGGGCGCGAGTATCTGGCGCGCACGGCGCGCTGGCGCGAGCGCAAGCCGCGTTTCACCGACAAGCTGCCGACGAACTGGCTGTACGTTGGCGCTATCCGCGCCATGCTGCCGCAGGCGCGCATCGTGATCGTGCGCCGCGATCCGCTCGAGAACTGCCTGGCCTGCTGGCGTTTTCTGTTCAATCACCATGCGTATACCCACGATTTCGGCGATCTCGCCGCCTACTGGCGCGAGTTCGATCGCGCCACCCGGCAGTGGCAGGCGGCCTATCCGGATCGCGTGCGCGTGCAGGTTTATGAAAATCTCGTCGCCGAGCCGGAAGCGCAGATTCGCGCACTGCTCGAATTCTGCGGCCTGCCGTTCGAAGCAGCCTGCCTGGACTTCCACGCCACCGAGCGTCGCGTCACTACGCCGAGCGCCGCCCAAGTGCGCGAACCGCTGCGCAGCGATACGGCGCGCGCGGCCAAATATGGCGCATTGCTCGATCCGCTGCGGGCGGCACTCGGAATGCCGCAGTTTCAGGGGCCGTGAGCGGCGCGCTATAGTCGGCGCCATGGCCGATTCGCCGGAAACGCTGGCCCGCATCGCTGAATTGGACCGCCGTCTGGTTACGGCGGTGAAAGGCATCAAGCTGCTCGCGGCGGTGAGCTGGCCGGCGAGTGTGCAAAGTATATTTCTGGAAAACTGGCATGCGCGCCGGCCGCAGCTGCCGGTCGTGGCCTACCCGCGTGGCGACTTCACGCGTGCGCGCACGGAGCTGGACGAGATCCTTCGGCAGACCGTTGGCGCGCATCCGCTCGGCGATTACCTGCGCCGCACCGCGCAATCCTGGCGCATCGCCACCGAGCTGCTGCAGGCGGTCGGCACGCCGGACGTCACGCGCTACTCCATCGAGCTGTTCGGCCGGCCCGGCGACCGCCTGCCCGGCGGCAGTGTCAGCAATCTCGATGCCGCGCGCCATTTCATCGAACTCGCCGACGAGCTCGGCCACGAGATCATCAGCAGCGAAGCCGACTACTGCATTCCGGCCGATGTGCTGCGCGACGAGCTGCAGGCGCAGGTCAGCGCCTTCTTCACGCATGACAACGTCAGAGTCGAAGTCGATTCGAACCTGATCGCGAAGGCCGCGGCGGGTACCACGCGCATCCGCCTGCGCTCGGCGACGAGCTTCTCCGAATACGACAAGCATCAGCTGCTCGAACACGAAGCGTTCGTGCATACGCTGACGGCGCTGAACGGCCGCGCGCAGCCGAACCTGGCATCGCTGGCGACGAACTCACCGCGCACGACGGCAACGCAGGAAGGCCTCGCCACGTTCGCGGAATTGATGTCCGGCTCGATCGACATCGGCCGCATGAAACGCATCTCCTTGCGCATCGTCGCGATCGACAAGGCGCTGCACGGCGCGGATTTCATCGAGGTGTTCAAGTTCTTTCTCGACGCCGGGCAGACCGATGCCGACAGTTTCACTTCCGCGATGCGCGTGTTCCGCGGCGCCCCGGTCGGCGGCGGTGCTGCGTTCACCAAGGATGCGGTCTACCTGCACGGCCTGCTCTCGGTGCACACGTTCTTCCGCTGGGCGCTGAAGAACCAGAAGCTGCGCCTGTGCCGGAACCTGTTCGCCGGCAAGATGACGCTGCATGACGTGATCGCGCTGGAACCGTACTTTGCTTCCGGCTATATCGCCGCGCCGGTGTATCTGCCACCGTGGGTGCAGCGCGCGAATGGCATGGCCGGCACGCTCGCGTTCTCCCTGTTCGCCAACCGCATTCGCCTCGACCAAGTCGAAGCGGAAGATCTTATTCTCGGGATATGAAAATGCATAAAACCGCACTAACCACCGCCTTGCTTGCGATCTCCGGAATTGCCGGTGCCGCCGAAACCAACGCACAGCTCGTGCAAAAGGAACTGCCGCAGATCACCGCCTGGCGCCGCGACATTCACCAGCATCCGGAACTGAGCAATCGCGAAGTGCGCACCGCGAAGCTGGTTGCCGACGAGTTGAAGAAACTCGGCTACGACGTGCGCAGCGGTATCGCGCATACGGGCGTCGTCGGCATTCTCAAAGGTGGCCAGCCCGGCCCGAAACTCGCGATCCGCGCCGACATGGACGCACTGCCGGTGACCGAGCAGGTCGAGTTGCCGTTCGCGTCGAAAGTGCAAGGCGAATATCTGGGCAAGACGGTCGGCGTCATGCACGCGTGCGGCCATGATGCGCACACGGCAATGACACTCGGAGTTGCCGCGATTCTGGCCAAGTTGCGCGCACAGCTCAACGGCGAAGTCATGTTGATTTTCCAACCGGCCGAGGAAGGCGCGCCGCTCGGCGAAGACGGCGGCGCGCCGCTGATGGTCAAGGACGGCGTGTTCCGCGATTTTAAACCGGATGCGGTGTTCGGCATGCACGTGCGCAGCGCACTGCCGGTGGGGATCGTCGCCGTGCGCGCGGGCGGCGAGATGGCCAGCTCCGATACGTTCCGCATCGTCGTGCACGGCCGCGGCAGTCATGGCGCGCAGCCGTGGAAGGGCATCGATCCGATCGTCACCGCGGCCGATATCGTGATGTCGGCGCAGACGATCGTCAGCCGCGAACTGGACTTGAACCAGAACCCAGCGGTGATCACGTTCGGCATCTTCAACGGCGGGCAGCGTTTCAACGTCGTGCCGGAGACGGCGGAGTTGCAGGGCACGGTGCGCGCGTTCGACGACGCGATGCGCCAGCATGCGCTGGCGAGCCTCAAGCGCATAGCCGAAAATGTCGCCGCCGCGCACGGAGCGAGCGTCGAAGCTGTAATCCCGTTTCCCGACAGCAATCCGGTCAACTACAACGATCCGGCGTTGACCGAACGCGTGCGCGCGAGCCTGCAAAAAGCCGTCGGCCCTGAACACGTGCAGGAAGCGCAGCGCTGGATGGCCGCGGAGGATTTTCCGCAACTGGCACTCGCCGTGCCGGCGCCGAGCGTGTACTTCTATGTCGGCGCGACGCCGCCAGGCACCGATCCGGCCACCGCGCCGGACAACCATTCGCCGAAGTTTTTCCTCGACGAAGGCGCGCTCGATGTCGGCACGCGCGCGATGTTGCAGGCGGCGCTGGATTTCCTCGGCACGCAGTGAGCACATCGAAGGCGGCTTCGAAGTTGCGCTGTGCTAAAGTCGAAGGCTAGAAAATCGAGCCTTCGACATGTCCCACGGTGAAGACTTCAAGCGCGCTGCGCTGGAATACCATCGGCGCTGTCCGCCGGGCAAGATCAAGGTCGCTCCGACCAAGCCCTTGGTGACGCAGCGCGATCTCGCGCTCGCCTACTCGCCGGGCGTCGCGGCTGCGTGCGAGGCCATCGTCGCCGATCCGAGCCAGGTCTCTACGCTCACCGCGCGCGGCAACCTCGTCGCCGTGATCACGAACGGCACCGCGGTGCTCGGTCTCGGCAACATCGGCCCGCTGGCCGGCAAGCCGGTGATGGAAGGCAAGGCCGTGCTGTTCCAGAAATTCGCCGGCATCGATGTGTTCGATATCGAGATCAACGAGTGCGATCCGACCAAGCTCGTCGACATCATCGCCGCGCTCGAGCCGACGTTCGGCGGGATCAACCTCGAGGACATCAAGGCGCCGGAGTGTTTCGAGGTCGAGCGCAAATTGCGCGAGCGCGTGAAGATTCCGGTATTCCACGACGACCAGCACGGCACTTCGATAATCGTGGGCGCGGCGGTGATGAATGCGCTCGCCGTCGTCGGCAAGGATATCGGCAAGGTCAAGGTCGTCTCCACCGGCGCCGGCGCCGCCGGCATCGCCTGTCTGGACATGCTCGTGCAACTCGGCGTGGCGCGCGAGAACATCTGGGTGGCCGATCGCCTCGGCGTGATCTACAGCGGCCGCAAGGAAGACATGGACGCGGCCAAGCAGTGCTATGCGCGTGATACCAAAGCGCGCCTGCTCGGCGAGATCATCGATGACGCCGACGTTTTCCTAGGCCTTTCCGCCGGCGGCGTGCTGAGTCCGGAGATGGTCAAGCGCATGGCGGCGCGGCCGATCATTCTCGCGCTGGCGAATCCGACGCCGGAAATCCTGCCGGAACTGGCCAAGGCAGCGCGGTCCGACGCGATCATCGCGACCGGGCGCTCGGATTATCCGAACCAGGTCAACAACGCGCTGTGTTTCCCGTACATCTTCCGCGGCGCGCTCGATGTCGGCGCGACGACGATCAACGAAGCGATGAAAGTCGCCTGCGTGCACGCGATCGCGGAACTCGCGCGGCGCGAACTGTCCGACGTCGCGGCGCGCGCGTATGGCGACCAGCAATTGAGCTTCGGTCCGGACTATCTGATCCCGCAGCCGTTCGATCCGCGCCTGCTCGTCTCGCTTGCGCCGGCCGTGGCCAAAGCCGCGATGGACTCCGGCGTGGCAACACGACCGATAGCCGACCTGTACGCCTACGCCGAGCAACTGAACCAGTTCGTATTCCGTACCGGCCTGGTGATGAAGCCGGTGTTCGATCGCGCGAAGGCCGACCTCAAGCGCGTGGTCTATGCCGAAGGCGAACAGGACATGATCCTGCGCGCGGTGCAGAACGTCAGCGACGATCGCCTGGCCAGTCCGATCCTGATCGGCCGTCCGGCGGTGATCGCGCATCGGATTGAGCGTCTGGGCTTGCGCATCCGCGCCGGCGAGCATTTCGAGCTGGTCAATGTCGATGACGATCCGCGCTACACCGATTACTGGAACCTGTATCTGCGCCTCAACGAACGCCGCGGCGTAACGCCTTCGCTGGCCAAGGCGCTGGTGCGTTCGCGGCCCACGCTGATTGCGGCCCTGATGGTCGCGCGCGGCGAAGCCGACGCGATGATCTGCGGCAGCGTTGGCCGCTACCAACGCCAGCTGCGCCATATTCTCGACGTGCTGCCGCTCGATCCGGGCGTGAGTTCGGCGGCGGCGATGACTGCGGTGCAGAACGATGCCGGCGTCTGGTTCTTCGTCGATACGCACGTGCAGTACGACCCCAGCGCCGAGCAGATCGCCGAAGCCACGCTGCAGGCCGTGCTGCGCCTGAAAACATTCGGCATCGAGCCGCGCGTGGCCCTGCTGTCGCACTCCAATTTCGGCAGCCACAGCAATGCAAGCGCGACGAAGATGCAACGCGTGCTGGAACTGGTGCGGCGCAAGGACCCGCACCTAGAGATCGACGGCGAGATGCAGGCCGACACGGCGTTGAACGAGGAAATCCGCGCGCGCATCTTTCCGAACTCCACGCTGCGCGGCCGCGCCAATCTGCTGGTATTTCCGAATCTCGATGCCGCGAATATCGCCTACAACTTGGCGCGCCAACTCACCGATGGCGTCGCGATCGGGCCGATCCTCATGGGCGTGTCGAAATCCGCGCATGTGCTGACGCCGGCATCGACCGTGCGCCGCGTCGTGAATGTCACCGCGATCGCCTGCGTCGAGGCGCAGATCAGGGCGCAGCAGTCCGCCGGCTAGCGTTGCAGCGATAAGTCAGCCAATCATCCAGGCGGCAAAATCCTGCCATGCCTGCGTACCCGCGATGAGGATGCGCCCCGGCAGCGAGAGAATGAAAAACAAGCTGCCCCAGAGCATGGCGGGATGCAGGCGGCGCTGGGCGATACTGTCGATAATGACGACCGCGATCACGATCAACGCGGAGCCGCCGAAAGCGATCGGCATTACCGGCGCCGGCGGAAACTGCAGGGCAATGCGCGCGAGCGCCGGCGGCAGCAGGCTCAGCGTGGCCAACAGCATCAGCCGCTTGTGCCAGTCGCTGCGCCGACGCAGCAGCAATGCCCAAGCGACCAGGGCCACGAACACGCCGAGATCGAATAGTGGAATGGCCATGAAGCTCAACGGTGTGACGTGGGCATCCGGCGTGAAGCCGCGCCGCCCGGAATCCACCGCGAGCAGATAACCGACCACGCTCATCACGACAACCAGCAGCGCGCCGGCCACGCCGAGGACCCGGTGGATGTCGCGCCTATCGTTCGCCACCAACCAAGTCTGGGTGACGAACAATGCGATCCAGCTGCTGAAGATCAAACCGTGCACGTGCTTGAGCGTGGACAGTTCGGGCGTGCCGAAAAATGTTTTCAGATAGAAAGTCGGCGCGAAGCCGGCGAAGACCACGGCGGCTGCGAACAGCGCGCCGGTGACGTAAAACCAGCGCTGGCGTCGGCCAGTGCTGAGGACGATAGAGTTCATGCTGATCCCCAAGGCTCGCTCCGGCAGCAAGATAGCACCGATGATCTTCGTGTGGGGGGCGCCAGCGCATGCCAGACCGCGCCCCGGTAGGCACCCGACCGCTGGCCCGCTAGACTTGCAAGCAACGACAGACAAGGACGCCGACCGCGTGAGCCCGGCGTCGAGTAGAGGGACTGCCATGAACATGCTCAACGACATCCTCGACCAGGATCTGGATCCCGCCGAAACCCGCGAATGGAGCGAAGCGCTCGACGCGGTGATCGGTCACGATGGCCCGGAACGTGCGCATTACCTGCTCGAGCGCATGGTCGAGGCGACGCGTCGCGCCGGCGGCCATCTGCCGTTCTCGCCGACGACGGAATACATCAACACGATCCCGTCGCATCTGGAAGCGAAGATGCCTGGCGATCCGACGATGGAATGGCGCATCCGCTGCCTGATCCGCTGGAATGCGATGGCGATGGTCGTGCGCGCGAACCGCAAGCCGGGCGAACTCGGCGGCCATATCGCGAGTTTTGCGTCGTCGGCGACCCTCTACGACGTCGGTTTCAATCATTTCTGGCGCGCGCCTAGCGAAAATCATCCGGGCGATCTCATTTTCCACCAGGGCCACTCCAGCCCGGGTGTTTACGCGCGTTCGTTCCTCGAAGGCCGCGTCGATGCCGAGCAGATGGACCTGTTCCGCATGGAAGTGGCAGGTTCAGGCCGAGGTCTGGCTTCGTATCCGCATCCGTGGCTGATGCCGGATTACTGGCAGGTGCCGACGGTATCGATGGGGCTCGGTCCGATCCAGGCGATCTATCAAGCGCATTTCTGGAAATACCTGGAGAACCGCGGGCTGATGCCGAAGACCGATCGCAAGGTCTGGTGCTTCCTCGGCGACGGCGAAAGCGACGAACCCGAATCGCTGGGCGCGATTTCGCTGGCCGGGCGCGAAAAACTCGACAACCTGATCTTCGTCGTCAACTGCAACCTGCAGCGCCTCGATGGCCCCGTGCGCGGCAACGGCAAGATCATCCAGGAGCTCGAAGGCGTGTTCCGCGGCGCCGGCTGGAATGCGATCAAGGTGGTGTGGGGCAGCTATTGGGATCCGCTGCTCGCTGCCGATCGCAATGGCACCTTGCGCAAGCTGATGATGGAAACCGTCGACGGCGAATATCAGGCCTGCAAGGCCTTCGGCGGCGCTTACACGCGCGAACATTTCTTCGGCAAGTATCCCGAAACGCTGGAGATGGTGCGTAACCTTTCCGACGACGACATCTGGCGCCTGAACCGCGGCGGTCACGATCCGCACAAGGTCTACGGGGCATATCACGCGGCGGTGAACACGCAAGGCATGCCGACCGTGATCCTGGCCAAGACCGTGAAGGGTTATGGCATGGGCGCGGCGGGTGAATCGCAGAACCCGACGCATCAGCAGAAGAAACTCGACAACGAAGCGGTGCGGCATTTCCGCGACCGCTTCCGCATCCCGATTGCGGACGACAAGGTCGACGAGGTGCCGTACTACCATCCGGGCAAGGATTCGCCGGAAGTGAAGTACATGCTGGAACGGCGTCAGGCACTCGGCGGCTTCCTGCCGCAGCGCCGGCGCAAGAGCGAGTCGTTCACGGCGCCGGAATTGTCGGCGTTCGAGCAGCTCACCAAAGGCACCGGCGAGCGCGAAATTTCGACGACCATGGCATTCGTGCGCGGTATCAACCTGCTGTTGCGCGACAAGCAGATCGGCCCGCGCATCGTGCCGATCGTGGCCGACGAGGCGCGCACGTTCGGCATGGAAGGCATGTTCCGCCAGATCGGCATCTATGCGCCGGAAGGGCAGAAGTACCGGCCGCAGGACGCCGATCAGCTCATGTACTACCGCGAGGATCAGAAAGGCCAGGTGCTGCAGGAAGGCATCAGCGAACCCGGCGCGATGAGCGCATGGATGGCCGCCGCATCGAGCTATTCGATCAGCAACGTGCCGATGCTGCCGTTTTACATCTATTACTCGATGTTCGGTTTCCAGCGTATCGGCGATCTGGCCTGGGCCGCTGGCGACATGCGCGCGCGCGGCTTCCTTGTCGGCGGTACGGCCGGGCGCACGACATTGAACGGCGAAGGCCTGCAGCATGAGGACGGGCATTCGCATCTGCTCGCCGGCGCGATTCCGAACTGCCGCGCCTACGATCCGACGTTCTCGTACGAAGTGGCCGTGATCCTGCAGGACGGCGTGCGCCGCATGCTGCACGAGCAGGAGGATTGCTACTACTACATCACGGTGATGAACGAGAATTACAGCCACCCGGACATGCCGCCGGAGAGCGCAGCCGACATCATCAAGGGCATGTATCTGTTCCGCGACGGCGACGAGCCGTTGCCGAGCGGATCGCCGACGGCAGCGGCGTCACCGGACAAGCCCGGCAAGGGCCGCGTCCCGGAAACCGACGGTCCGCCCCCGCGCGAAACGAAAGCGTCGGCGAAGGAGATTGTGAAAGGAAACGAGAAATCGGCGCCCGCCAAGGCGGGCAAGAACAGCCGCATTCCGCGAGTGCAGTTGCTCGGCTCCGGCACGATCCTGCGCGAAGCGATCGCCGCTGCCGAGCTGCTCGAGAACGAATTCGGTGTCGTCTGCGACATCTGGAGTTGCCCGAGTTTCACCGAACTGCGCCGCGACGGCTACGATGCCGAGCGCTGGAACCGCCTGCATCCGGAAAGCACGCCGCGCGTGCCGCACGTGACCGCGTGTCTGGCCGATCGCGCCGGTCCGGTGATCGCTGCGACCGACTACGTGCGCGAATACGCCGAGCAGATACGCGCCTTCCTGCCGGATGGCAAAAAGTATACCGTGCTCGGCACCGACGGTTTCGGCCGCAGCGACACGCGCGAAAACCTGCGTCGCTTCTTCGAAGTCGACCGCTATTACATCGCCCAGGCCGCGATCGCTGCGCTCGCTGCCGAAGGCAAGATGAGCGCGAAGGACGTCGCGCGCGCGATCAAGACCTGGAAACTGGACGCGGAGAAAGCGAATCCGGTGGGCGTATGAACGCGTAGAATGATGTGCGCGTCTCGCTGCGTCGCTTGCGGCAAGGAGACTCGATCATGAAATCGTGCAAAGCGCTATTGCTGTCGGCAATTCTCGGCATGGTCGCATTACACCCGGCGCGCGGGCAGTCCCTGCTGCCGATCACGTTTTCGCCGGCCAGTCCGGCTGCGGGTCAAGCAGTCACGGCGATCCTGCCGTTTGAAATCTGCAGCTGGACTATTCAGACCTCGGGAACTCGCATCGATATCGACTGGGTTGCAGCGCCGTGCGCGGCAGAATTGTTTACCAATCAGATCGCCCTTGGAGCGTTGGCGGCCGGCACCTATGCCGTTTATCTGGATTTCGCCGATGGCGCCACGCCGGTGGAACAGGCGCTGGGAACTCTGATCGTGGCGCCAGCTTCGGCGCCGCTACCGATGTTGCGACCCTTCGGCTTACTGGCGTTTTGCCTGGGCTTGGCGTTATTGGGGATCCGCGCCTTGCGGGATCGCGCGCGACTCAGACGCGGATCGGCGCCCGTCACTGCGGCTCACGGTTGAGCTTTGCATGCGCTCAACTACTTACGGTTTCACCGCGGCCTGGATTTCTTCAACGCTGGATCCAGCCGATCCAGATCGGCCTGCACCTGCTCCGGGCTGCGCTCGTAGACGATTTCGCGGCCGAGCGCCTTGCCGGCGAACGCGGTGCGATTCGGTGTGGGGGTCAGCTCGCATTTGACGCTGTGCACGCCTTCGCCGAGCACGACCTGGATGCGGTTCGCGTGTTTGCTCAGCACGACCACATCCATCGTCTTGCCGCTTTCGGTGACGCGCACCGGTATCTTCTCGATGTTCATGGAATCTTCCACGAGCTGGGAGTGAAACGCAGTCTAGCGTGTCTGCTGAAAGGAATAGCGTTCCGCCTATAAACGAAACAGGTATCCTTCGCACGGCGCGCCTGCGCAGGGGAAACCATTTTTCGATGACACGGAAAACCTTTGACTTCGCTGTCATCGGCGCCGGCTGTTTCGGCGCCTGGACTGCGCACGAGCTGCTGCGCGCCGGGCATAGTGTCGCGTTGCTCGATGCTTACGGTGCCGCACACAGCCGTTCAAGTTCCGGCGGGGAGTCGCGCATCATCCGCATGGGTTACGGCGCCGACGAGCTGTATACGCGCTGGTCGTTCGAGTCGCTCGCGAAATGGCAGGCGCTGGCCGAGCGCGTGTCTCGGCGTATCTTTCATCGCACCGGCATGCTCTGGCTTTCCGGCCGGCAGGATGCGTTGGTGCCGCAGATGCTGCAGATCCTGGCGCGGCTCGATGTCGCGCATGAGCAACTCACGCCGCAAGAACTGGGGCAGCGCTTTCCGCAGATCTCACCCGTCGAAATCGAATGTGCGCTGTGGGAACCGGACGCCGGAGTGCTGATGGCACGCGAGGCGGTGCAGGCGCTCGTTGCCGACAGCGTTGCCGCAGGCATCGATTATCGGATCGCGCAGGTCCTGTCGCCGGATCCGAAACAGCGCAGGCTGGCCAGCATCGTTACTTCAGCAGGCGATTCGATCTCGGCAGGTTGTTTCATCTTTGCCTGCGGCGCATGGCTGCCGCAGATTTTTCCGGACCTGCTCGGTCCGCGCATTTTTCCCACACGCCAGGAGGTGTTCTTTTTCTCGCCGCCGCAGATCGGTTCAAGTTTCGCGGCACCGGCAATGCCGGCCTGGTACCACCATCCGGCGATGGTTTATGGAGTGCCGGATATCGAAAACCGCGGCTTCAAGATCAGCGTCGACAAGCATGGACCCGCGTTCGATCCGGATACGGGCCTCCGCGCGGCAAGTGCTGACGGCCTCGAGATTGCGCGCGCCTATCTGATGCAGCGCTTTCCGAAATTGAAGAACGCGCCGCTCAGCGAAAGCCGCGTCTGCCAGTACGAGAACACCTCGAATGGCGACTTCATTATCGACCGCCATCCACAAATCGAGAACGCCGTGATCGTCGGCGGGGGCTCGGGTCACGGCTTCAAACACGGTCCGGCGGTAGGTGCGTACGTGCGCGCATTGCTTACAAGCGATGCCACTACCGAACCGCGCTTTGCACTCCTGAGCAAGGACACAACGCAGGCGCGCAGCGTGTTCTGACCAGGATCAAACGAGTTTGTCAGTGCAGCGGCCGCTTGTACTTCTTCGCCAGGGCCGCTTCCATCGCCTGCAGCAGCTCCAGCAGCTGTTCGTCGTCCGGGTCCTTGTCCAGCGCTGCGCGCACGAGTGCGATGTAACGCTCGGCATGACGCATCCAGTGCAACTCGTAGACCTGTTCGCGAGTAGTGCTCAACACGTTCGTCTCCCAAGAAGTTTGCTTGCGCGCCGGAGTTCCCGGCTCGAAGCAGACTAGCCGGTTGCGGACCGCGCTTTCGAGCGCAAAGTTGGCAGCGGACATGTGAAGCGGTTCACACTTTGCGCCGGGTCCCCGGAATCAGGTACCGATGCGGCCTTGTTTACCCTTGCTGCAAGCCGCCGCGCGCCGCGCGCGGTGAACTCTCGTAGAGCTGGCGCCAGACGCGGCGAAATTGGCGCGTCGAGGCAAAGCCGGCGCGCTCGGCTATGCGCTCCATGTCCAGCCGCGTCTGCCCGATCAGTTCGCGCGCGAGCGCCGCGCGCAGGCGGTTGCGGTAGTCGGCCAGGTGCATGCCAGTGTGTTCGTGGAACAGCCGCGACAGATGCCGCGGACTGGTGTTGGCGATGCGTGCTAGCGTGCGTGCCGGCCATGCGCGAGCGGGGTCGCCTGCGATCGCGTCCTGTACGCGATGGACACTCGGATGGATGTGATTGCGCCCCTCCAGCCATGGCGACAATTGCGGATCGCTGCCGCTGCGGCGCAGGTAGACGACGAGATAACGGGCCACGGCGAGCGCACAGGCCGGATCGATCGTCTGCGCGACGATGTGCAGCATCAGGTCGATTCCGGCCGTGATGCCGGCGCTGGACAGCCGCTCGCCATCTTCAACGTAGAGGCGGTTTTCCAGCACCTTCGCCTGCGGCGCCAGTTCGGCGAGCTCGGCGCAGCTCAAATGATGCGTCGTGCAGGTGTAGCCATCGAGCAATCCGGCGCGCGCCGCGAGCAAGGCGCCGGAACAGATCGTGACCAAGCGCTGGCCGGGACGGATCGAGGCGCGCAGCCAGGCGACGATTTCCGCTTCGTGCCCGGCATCGCCTGGCGTCGCACCGGCGCCATCGATCAGCGTGTCGGCGCTGCCGCCGACCACGACCATTGCCTCGCCTGGGAGTACGCGCGGCAGTCCGGCGATATCGGCCAGTGTGACGCCGATCGACGTGCGCAGCTTGCGCGCCGGGCTGACGTAGCGCACATCGAAATGCACGCGCTCCTGCAGCAGATTCGCGCGACGCAGCACTTCCATTGGCCCGGCGACGTCGAGCAGGAGCGTACGTGGCGTCAGCACCACGTACACCACGATAGTGTGCGTTGCGTTCACGCGGCGAGGCGTTGCGCAGAACCCAGCGCTTCTTCGACCGTGGCGATGCGCGCGAAGCGACCGTCGAGCACGAGTTCGGTGCGGGCCGTGATCTCCGCGGGCGTCCAACGCTTGCCGTGACGATCGGTCATCGCGAACGTGAGCGTCGCCTCGCTGACGTAGTCGACCTGATAGCCGATATCCGACGCATGTCGCGTCGTCGTCTCGCAGCATTGCTCGGTGCGGATTCCGGAGACGATCAGCCGGCGAATGCCATGCTGGACGAGCCAGACATCCAGGCCGCTGCCGACCAGGGCGCTGTGGCTGCGCTTGTGGAAAATCGCGTCCGGCCGGATCGAGAGTCCGCTCATCGTCTTTACAAAACCGGAGGGTAGCGCGAACACGCCGTCGTCCTCGACATGAAAAATCTGCACGACCGGAATGCCGCGCGCTTTCGCGCCGTCGATCAGCGCCTGCTGCTTCGCCAGATAGGCCGGCGCTTCGGCGTCGCTCCAGTAAGGGCGCTGGCGGAACGATTCCTGCGCGTCGACGACGATCAGCGCGCTGTCGGAATGAGACATGTTGAATTCTCCGGATCAAAGTGGCGATTAGCCACGGTAACCAGCATATTATGCGCGGTGCGCCGCCGAAAACAGTCGGGCGGCGGACTCGAATCGGACAAAAAAAGACATACATTTGCAAATGCCTGCCGCGGCACTGTAAGGGTTTCGCGCGGCTTGCTGTCTAATTCGATATCCCTATCCGCGCCGAGACTTCCCATGCTGCACAAACTGCTCGCTCTTATTCTGCTCATGATTTGCGCCGGTGCCGTGCACGCGCAGGCGCCTGCTCCGCGCACCACGGAAACGATCACGCTCGGCGGCGGCTGCTTCTGGTGCCTGGAGGCGGTATTCGATGAGCTCAAAGGCGTGACGCGCGTGGAGTCGGGATTCGCCGGCGGACATGTCGCCAACCCAAGCTATACGCAGGTTTCCGCCGGCGGCACCGGCCATGCCGAAGTCGTGCAGATCACGTTCGATCCGCAGCTGATCAGCCGCGACGTTATCCTGCAGGCGTACTTCACGATCCACGATCCGACTACATTGAACGCCCAAGGCAACGATGTCGGTGAGCAATACCGTTCGATCGCGTTCTATCGCGATGCGCAACAGAAAGCGGCGATCGAAAAGGCGATCACTGATGCCGCCGCGCACTGGCACGGCAAGGTGGTCACGCAAGTCGAGCCGTTCCGGCAATTCTACAAGGCCGAGAACTATCACCAGGAGTATTTCAAATTGCACGGCACCGAGCCGTATTGCCAGCTCGTGATCGCGCCGAAAGTGGCGAAATTCCGCAAGCTTTTCCGCGACTACTTGAAATAAATCCAGCCGCGGCACGATCTCGTGCGCCCCGTGCGGATTGCACCGGGAATGCATGTTGCAGTGCTTTTGCAAAGAGTTATGAAAACGTTTACATTGGCGTCCTGATTGCGTTCCAGAGGTCGCTACTGCGACCGAAGGTCGGGCATGGCGGTGACGATTAAGGACGTCGCGCGGGCAGCCGAAGTGTCGGTAGCCTCGGTATCGCGCGCGTTGAACGGTCACCGCAGCATGACGCCGCAGACGCGCAAGCGCATTCTCGCCACGGCGAAGAAAATGCGCTACACGCCGCATAGCGCAGCGCGCACGCTGATTACGCGGCGCACGCAGACGATCGGCGCGCTGCTGCCGGACCTGCACGGCGAATTCTTTTCCGAACTGATCCGCGGCATCGATCTCGCGGCGCGGGCGCGCGGCTTGCACCTGCTGCTGTCGAGTTCGCACGGCAATGCGCTGGAGGCCGCGGCCGCGATGCACGCGATGCAGGGCCGCGTCGACGGTTTTCTGATGATGTCGCCGCACGCCGATGCCGGTTTCCTGCGCCAGAATCTGCGCGCCGAGCTGCCGTTCGTGCTGATGAATACGCCGCTCAAGCGCGCGCGCTGCGCCGTGCTCAACGTCGATAACTACGGCGGCGCATTTGCGATGGTGCAGCATCTGGTCGACTGCGGCCGCCGCCGCATCGCGCTGATCGCGGGTCCCAAACACAATTTCGACGCTGCCGAACGTCTGCGTGGTTACCTGGCAGCGATGGCGCGCTTCGCGCCGACGATCGCGCCGCAGGTGCTGGCGGGCGACTTCACCGAAGAAGCCGGCTACAACGCCGCCCGCGAATTGCTTGCGAACAAGCTGCGTCCGCAAGCCGTGTTCGCGGCCAACGACATGATGGCGGTGGGCTGCCTGTACGCGCTTCGCGAAGGCGGCGTACGCGTGCCCGAGGACATCGCGGTCAGCGGCTTCGACGACATTCCGATCGCACGCCTGACCACGCCGGCGTTGACCACAGTGCGCGTGCGCATCGTCGATTTCGGCACGCGTGCGCTGGAACGTCTGGCCACAATGATCGAGGACAGCGCGGATGCGGCCCGCGAAAAACATGCGCAACTGCTCGACACGGAGCTCATCGTGCGGCAGTCGTGCGGTGCGAAAGAGGTGATTGCAACGGCGGTAGCTTGATACCAAAAAAACAATCGGGAGGAGAGGCTCATGACTCACGTATTCAGGAAGAGACTGCTCGCAGCGTTGATTACGGGTGCGGTGGCCGCCACGGCGCTGATGCCGGCCAGCGGCTGGGCGCAGACCGCCGACGCCACACTGCGCGGCAAGGCGCCAGCGGACATGCAGATCACCGCGAAGAACGTGGCGACCGGCGTCGTGCGCCACACCAATAGCGCAGCCGATGGCAGCTACGCGCTGGTCGGCCTGGCGCCGGGCACGTACACCGTGGATGCCGGACCGGGCACGGAAAAAACCATCACGCTGAGCGTCGCTTCCACTTCAACGCTGGATTTCGCCGGGCCGGTGCCTGCTCCGACCACGACGACGACGTTGAACGGCGTGACCGTGACCGCATCGACGTTGGGTGAAGTGAAGACCTCGGAAGTCGGCAGCACGATTTCGCTGCATCAGATCAACACCGTGCCGCAGATCACGCGCAACTTCCTCGAATTCGCCGACACCGTGCCGGGCATGGCGTTCCAGGTCGATTCCAGCGGGCACACCTCGCTGCGTGGCGGCGCGCAGAACGCAAGTTCGGTCAACGTCTTCATCGACGGCGTCGGCCAGAAGAACTACGTGAAGGAAGGCGGCGTCAGCGGCCAGTTCTTCAGTCAGGGCAATCCGTTCCCGCAGTTGGCGATCGGCGAATACAAGGTCATCACTTCCAATTACAAGGCCGAGTACGACCAGATCTCCAGCGCGGCGGTGACCGCGGAAACGAAATCCGGTACCAATGAATTCCACGGCGAAACCTTCGGCCAGTACACCGACGACGACTGGCGCGATGAGACGCCGGGTGAAAAGGCATCCGGCAAGAAGACGAAATCGCAGGAGAAGGAATACGGCATCGCGGTCGGCGGGCCGATCATCCAGGATACGATGCATTTCTTCCTGAGTTACGAGGCGAAGCGCTACGACACGCCGATCACCGTCGTGCCGGGCGTCACCTCGAGTGCCGTGGACATCCCAGGTTTGTTGCCGCCGGACGTTTCTTCGCAATTCGGGCCGGCCTCTCTGCCATTCGTTGAGGATTTGTATTTCGGCAACAAACCTGGGA
>Ga0207680_10000363_pt1 | contig 21806 bp, 22 predicted proteins | sample KBSS23metaG_FD_184321 | JGI IMG/M metagenome (GOLD analysis project Ga0207680, IMG submission 184321) | Switchgrass rhizosphere microbial communities from Kellogg Biological Station, Michigan, USA - KBS S2-3 metaG (SPAdes) (version 2) | ecosystem: Host-associated > Plants > Roots > Rhizosphere...
AACGCGTCAACTGACCCGGCGCTTCGACATGCGCGACGCCATAGTCGAGGCCGACCCAAAAGCCGTCTTCACGGCGCGGCAGCAGGCTGAACACGCGGCTTTCGCCCCATTCGGGAATCGCCAGATGTCCACGCAGCACCGACTGTTCGTCCAGCCACAGCATCCCGGCGCGGCGCGTACCGATCAGCAGGTCGCCGTTGTCGGCCATACGCGTCGTGGTGACGCCAGCGCTCTTGAGCAGAGCGCGGACTTCATCGGCCACTGGCAGTTGCGCGACCTCGCCATCACCGCGCCAACGCGAGATGCTGCCATCGCCGCAAGCTGCGATTACCACGTCGCCTGAGCTCGCGAGCGCGCACGAGCCGATCTGCCGCAAACGCTCGCTGCCGGGAATCGTGTGTGCTACGTCGGCGTCGATCGCCACGAGTCCTGCGCCGGGATCGAGCACGATCACGCCGTTGCCGAATGCTGCGGCCTGCAACATTTCGGGCTGGCCGGTGTAAACCAGGCGCAATTCTTTGCCGTTCCAGCGCAGCACGTGCGTGGCGTCGGCAAAATAAGCGCCGCCATCGCGAGCAGCCACGCTGATCCAAAAATCTCCGAAGCTAAGACCCAGGCGCGGAGCCCAAGCGCTGAGTGATTCGAACGGTCCGCCGAAATCCTTGAAATAGCCGATTTCGCCAACGCCGCCCGCATACACGGTGCCGTCCTCGGCGCTGGCGTCCAGCGCCAGCACATTGCCGTGCATGGGATTCCAGGCGCTCGCCTGCGTACCGAAAAGATGCAGCAGGCCTGCATTGTTGGCAACGATGATCGAACCGTCGCGCAACGCAGCCAGCGCGAACGCCTGCGGTCCGACCGGCGAAGCCGGTGTGTTGTAGCGGATCGGCAGGATGGTGTTGACCAGCGGCAAGCCCTGCTCGGTGTCGGCGGACGCGACGCAGCCGCTGGTGTAGATCAACACGATGGCGCTGAGCGTGTACCGTCCACGCCCGACCCTACCCCGCTGATCTCGCAGCGCCATGCGCGCATCTTAGCGCGGTGTCGATCAGGGCTCGAAGAAATACCGGGTCAGGTGAAAAAACACCGGCGCGGCGAAGCTGACGGAGTCCAAGCGATCGAGCATGCCGCCATGGCCTTCGATCATCGAACCCCAGTCCTTGGCGCCGAGGCTGCGCTTGACCGCGGACAGCGCGAGGCCGCCCAGGAAACCAGCCAGCACGATCACGCTGGCCATGCCGGCGGCCTGCACCGGGTTGAACGGCGTGATCCACCACAGGGCCGCGCCGACACCGACCGCGCTCGCGCCGCCGCCTACAAAGCCTTCCACGGTTTTCGACGGGCTGACGAGCGGCGCGATCTTGTGCCTGCCGAACAGCTTGCCGAAAACGTATTGCAATACGTCGCTGATCTGTACCACCAGCAACAGGTAAATCACGAGCAGCAGCGTGTCGCGATAGCTCGGCAGTTTCAGCAGCAAAAGCGCCGGCACGTAGCTCACGCAGTAGACCGTGATCATCAGGCCCCACTGCAGCTTGGTCACGCGTTCGAGGAATTGCTCGGTGTCGCCCGCTACCGCTGTCAACACCGGCAGCAGCAGAAAGCCATACACCGGCAGGAAGATCGCGAACAGGTTGTACCAGTCATCGCCGATCAGCAGGTATTGCACCGGCAGCAACACGTAGAAGCATACGACCAGCGGCAGATGATCGCCCGGGCGCGTCGGCGTCAGCGTCACGAATTCGCGCAAAGCGAACAGCGAAGCGATCGCGAATAGCACGATCGTCGCGACGCGGCCAAGCAGGAAACATGCGGCGAGCACCGCGACCATCACCCACCACGCGCGCACGCGCGCATTGAGGTTCGCGATCGTCGCGCTGCCGGGCGAGCGGCGCTGCAGCAACCAGCCGGCGAGCGACGCGACGACGAGCAGCATGCCGATAGCGCCGAACAGCCAGTAGAACTTCTGCTGCATGCTCATGACCCATCTCCAATGCTACTGCGCTCGACATCTCGCGCGCCGGTGGTGCTCGGACTGCGCAGGCAGGATGCCGGAGCGAACATTCGCGCAGCGAATGGCCCGAAGGGCGAGCCGCGGATGCGACGAGTAATCCTCATGTACTGACATTTACACTCCGGTTCCTGCACGCCGGCGACGCGCGACCTGTCTTCGCTCGCTACGCATTGGAGACGGGTCATACCAGATCCACCACGGCCTGCCGGGCACGTTCCAGGAAAACTTCCTTGGTCTCATCCGCGATACGCGTCAGCGGCGTGCCGAAGCGCACCGAACACGTCAGCGGCACCGGCAAATAGGTACCTTTGGGCATGCTGCGATAGAGATTGTCGAGATACACGGGAATCAGTTCCGCATCCGGAAATTTCGTGGCCAGGTGAAAAATTCCACTTTTGAACGGGCTCGGCAACGCCTGCGCGCGGCGCGTGCCTTCGGGAAAGATGATCAACGATTGCCCCTTGGCAAGCGCCTGCGCGAGCGGCTCCAGCGGATCGCCGTCGCGCTTGTCCCTGTCGCGTTCGATGAACAATGCGTTGAAGCCGCGCGTGGCGATGTAGCCGCGCACGCCGCCGCGGTTCCAGTAATCGCTCGCCGCGACCGGCCGCGTGGTCGCGCGCAGATGGTTCGGCAGCGCGCACCACAGCGCCAGCGTGTCCATATGGCTGGTGTGATTCGCGTAGTAGATGCGCAGCGCCGGCGTGGGTTTGCAACCGATCCATTGCGGCCGCGCGCCGACGAGCACACGCACCAGTGCGGCGAATACGTGCGACAGCCACATCAGCTGGCAGCCCGGAGTTTCGCCGCGATCGCACGCGTGCGCGTGATGCAGGTAAGCAGCGAGCCCGCGGCAATGACCGCCGTGGCGGCGGGCAGCGCATAGTGCGTATGCCAGAAATTTTCCGCGGCGGCCGCTACGCAGGCGACCGTCAGCACCGCCATGCGTTGCTGCTTCGCCATCATGCCGCTGAAGTCCTGCGCCAGACCCACAGAGCCCCCGAACACGCGTATGTAGGCCGTGCCGATCGCGAACACGGCACCGAGCCAGCCGAGCCATGGCACGCCGGCGGCGTAGCCCAGCGCGACGATGAACAGCGTATCGGTAACACGGTCCGGGAATTCGTTATAGATGCGCCCCGTCGGCGAGCCCCGGCCAGCCTCGACGGCGACCATACCGTCGAGCAGGTTGCACAGCAGGCGCAATTGTATACAAAGCGCACAAAGCAACAATCCGCCCGGCGTCGGCCACCACACCAGCAATGCGGCGCCGATACCGGCGAACAGCACACTCAGCATGGAGATCTGGTTCGGCGTAATGGCAGTGCGCGTCAACGCCGACGCAAGTTTTTGCGCCCACCCGGTATTGCGCGCAGCGATCGGTCGGCGGTTCAAATCGGTTTCGGCCATCGGCTCCCCCTTGCGCTCGATAACGCCTGTGCGCAGTCTATCCGGACATCACGCAAAAAGTGTCGCCGAGACAAAGCTAGCCGACGCCATACCCCGACCCCATCGGACTCGCGCCGGTTTGCAGCATGCCGAGTTACGCCCGCGTCAGCGCGCGACGACGCGATTGCGGCCCTTGGCCTTGGCCTTGTACAGCGCCTGATCCGCGGCCCTGATGACGTCGGATGCGAAGCGCGCCTGTTCGTCACGGAACGCGACGCCGATGCTGACGGTGACCTTCACTTCGGTATCGCCGCGCTCGCTTTGCGCCCGTTTGCCCTTCGTCGGCGCCGAGCGCACGCGCACGCGCATCGCTTCGATGCGCGCACGTACTTCGTCGCACATCACGGCGGCCTCGCGATGACGCGAGCCGGTGAACAGCAGGCAGAATTCCTCGCCACCATAGCGAAAGGCGCGACCGCGGCGTTCGCGGCGCAGTTGCTGCGCCACGGCCTGCAGCACGCGATCGCCGGCAGCATGTCCATGCGTGTCGTTGAACAATTTGAAATGGTCGACGTCGACCATCGCAATGGCGTAGTCGCCGGACAGTTGCGCCAGTGTTTCGTCGAGCGCGCGCCGGTTGGGCAGGCCGGACAACGCATCCATGAAGGCCATGCGATAGGAGGCATAGAGCACGGCGAACAGCGCGCACAGGCCGGCAAACGCGAACGCCGTGCTGCTGCCTTCGCTCTGCATGTTCGGCAACAGCGCGAACGCCGCCAAACCGAGCACGACGCCTAGGCCCGCCTCCATCGGCGCACCGTTCAATACCCAGCGCAAGACGCAGAGCACGGCGGCGGCAAACGTGAGTGCCGCCGCGAACGCGCCGGCACTGAAGTGCAGCGCACCGAACGGCAGCGCGCTGCGCAGGCTCGACCAGACATGCGCGGGCGCATCGAACGTGAGCCACGTCGCAATCATCAGCAGCAGCAACAAGACCAGGTTGCGCCGCGCCAGCGGGCCGCGTTCGGGAAGCGCGGCCGCGGCCAGCAGCAGCCATGGCGCGAACATGCGCGCTGCTTCGGTGCCGCGCTCGCCTTCGGGCGCAAGCACGCCGATGATCGCCAGCGATGCAAACAGCAATACGACGAGCACGACGACCGCGCGATTGCGGCGGAAGCCGAGTGCGAGCAAGAGCGCAACCGCGTTGAGCAGCGGCGCTGCCCAGCCGGGCCACAATGCTATCGCTGCCACAGTATCGTCACCCAGCTTTATCCCATGTTCGCCGGCGCGCATCATAGCGGCTTCCGGCGTCGGCGTACTTTGCCGCCAAATCGTCGCAAGGGCTGCGATAATGGTCACAAGAAAAGGAGGTCGTATGCGCGCGCATTTCGTGCTGCTGGCCGGATCGCTGGCTCTGCTCGCCGCATGTGCGCGCGATCGCGGGCCGCCACCGCTGCTCGGCACGCTGGAATGGGATCGCATCGGCGTGCCGGCCGAGGTGTCCGAGCCGATCACCGACATTTTCGTCCATGAAGGCGATACGGTCGCCGCCGATCAGGCGTTGCTCAAGCTCGATGCCCGCCGCACGCAGGCGCAGCTGGACGCCGCACAAGCCGATGCGCAGCGTTTGTCCGCTGCGCTCGACGAATTGCGCCACGGCGCGCGTGTGGAGACGATCGATGCGGCGCGTGGCACGCTGGCGCGCACGCAGAGCACCGCGGCGAACGCCAGGGTAAACCGCGACCGCGCCGCCGATCTGCGCCGCAAAGGGCTGAACGCGCAAGCAGACCTGGACAATGCCGAAACCGCGCTGCGCCAAGCAAATGCCGATGTGGCCACCGCGCGCGCGAATCTCGACGTGCTGCTGCATGGCACGCGAGCAGAAGATCTGGCGCAGGGCGAAGCAGCGCTCGCACAGGCGCAAGCGAATTTAGCGCAGCTGCAGGTCACGGCGCAGCGCCTGCAGGTGCACGCGCCGCGGGCCGGGCGCGTCGATGCGTTGCCGTTCAAGCTCGGCGACCGCCCGCCGGTCGGCGCCGCCGTCGTCAGCCTGCTCGTCGGCGAGGCGCCTTACGCGCGTGTATTCGTACCGGAAAACTTGCGCGCAAGTGTCCAGCCCGGCGCGCGCTTTTCCGTGCACGTGGATGGGATAGCACAGACGTTCACCGCGACGCTGGCGCGCATCCGCTCCGAGGCCAGCTTCACGCCGTACTATGCGTTGAATGGCGAGGACGCCAGTCGCCTGACCTACCGCGCCGAGCTCGTGCTCGAAGGCGATGCGGCGCGCAAGCTGCCCGCGGGAATCCCCTGTCAGGCCACATTGCTGGATCATGCCGCGCCCTGAAGAAGGCAATGCGATCGTCGCGCGCGGGTTGACGCGGCGCTTCGGCAACGTCGTCGCGGTCGACTCCCTCGATCTCACCGTCGAACGCGCGCAGGTCTACGGATTTCTGGGCCCGAACGGCAGCGGCAAATCGACGACGATCCGCATGCTTTGCGGCCTGCTGCTGCCGAGCGCCGGCCAGATCGAGGTGCTCGGTTACAAGATTCCGCAGCAGGCCGAAGCGCTGAAGCGCCGCATCGGCTACATGACGCAAAAGTTCTCGCTTTATGAAGACCTGACCGTCGTTGAGAATCTCGAATTCGTCGCCGCTGTGCACGAGCTCGACCGCGCCCGCGCGAAGACGCGCGTGGCCGAACTGTTGGAGCGGTATTCGCTGCAGGCATTACGCAGCCAGCTCGCCGGCACCTTGTCGGGCGGCGAGAAGCAACGCCTCGCGCTTGCCGCCGCCGTGCTGCACGAGCCGGAACTGCTGCTGCTCGACGAGCCGACCAGCGCAGTGGATCCGCAGTCGCGCCGCGAGTTCTGGGATTCGCTGTTTGCGCTCGTCGATGCCGGCACGACGATTCTCGTCTCCACGCATTTCATGGACGAAGCCGAACGCTGCCATCGGCTGGCGATTCTCGACCACGGCCATCTCGTCGCCGACGGTACTCCGCGGGAACTGATGGACGCGCTGTCCGGCCACGTGCTGATCGTGGAGAGCGCCGATCTGCGCCGCGCACGCGGATTGCTCGAGAAGTTTCGCGGCGTCGACGCCTGCGCACAGATCGGCGCGCACCTGCGCGTGCTCGTGCGCGATGGCGCCGACGTACGTGAACGCATCGTCGCGCATCTGCAAGAAGGCGGCGTCGAGGCGAAAGTCGAAACGGCGGCGCCGAATCTCGAAGACGTGTTCGTCAGCGTGACGCGCGGCCGCAAAGAAAGCACGGAGAAAGCCGCGTGAACTTGCGGCGCCTTATCGCCATCGTGGTCAAGGAGCTGCGCCAGCTGCGCCGCGACAAGCTCACGTTCGCGATGATCGTCGGCATCCCAACGATGCAACTGCTGCTGTTCGGCTATGCGATCAATCTGGATATCCGGCATCTATCCGCCGCGGTACTCGATCAGGCACAGACCGCGCATTCGCGTGAAGTGGTCGCCCAACTCGACCAGACCGGCGTGCTGGATTTCAACTACCGCTTGCGCACGCCGCAGGAAATCGCTGCCCTGCTGCGCGCGGGGAAGATCAGCGCCGCACTCGTGATTCCGCCAGACTTCGAGCGCCGTGTAGCGGTGCACGACGAGCCACCGCTGCAGATCATTGTCGACGGCTCGGATCAGGTCGTGCAACAGGCCGCGCGCCAGCTGGCCGGCCTGCCGCTGGCGCAGTTGCTCGATCCGGCATCCGCTGCATCGTTCAACAATGTGGAAATCGTCAATTTCTATAATCCGGAGCGGCGCGCGCCGGTCAACACGGTACCCGGCCTGATCGGCGTGATCCTGACGATGACGATGGTCCTGTTCACCGCGATGGCGATCGTGCGCGAACGTGAACGCGGCAATCTCGAATTCCTGATCGCGACGCCCGTCTCGCCCACGGAGCTGACACTCGGCAAGGTGCTGCCGTTCATCGCGATCGGCCTGATCCAGGTCACTGTCGTTCTCGCACTCGGCGTGCTGATCTTCCGCGTGCCGATCAACGGCAGTCTGTTCGACGTCTATGGCGCAGCGCTCGTTTTCATCATCGCCTCGTTGTCGCTCGGCGTGTTCCTTTCGACGCTGGCGAGCACGCAGTTCCAGTCCATGCAGCTCGCGTTCTTCACGTTCCTGCCGCAGATCCTGCTGTCCGGCTTCATGTTTCCGTTCGCCGGCATGCCCTGGCCGGCGCAGTGGCTCGCCGAGATTTTCCCGATGACGCACTTCGTGCGCCTGATCCGCGGCATCATGCTGCGCGCGGCGACGCTGGGCGAGCTGTGGCCGGAACTGGCCGCACTCGGCGCGTTCTGCGTCATCGTGCTCTCCATTGCCATCGCGCGCACCCGCAAGCGCCTGGACTGAACTCCGCAAAACCTGTTTTTAATGCAAGCGCACAGCGCAGCCTTTACACTGGCGCGCCCTCGCTCTGCTGCGTCTCGCATGTCTCCTCGTTCGCTCGCCTGCCTCATCGTCGCCTGGACCGTAACCCTGCTCTCCGGCTGCGACCAAACAGCTTCTGTACCGACTGCGCCCGCCCTATCGCCCCCCGGCGGGCAAGCCATGGCCGACGAGGACGCAGGCGAAGGCAATGGCTACGCCTATCATGTTCGTTATCCGCCGTTGGGGCCGGAATGGAGCACACTCGCCGACGCACTGCGCACCTATGCGGCCGCACGCAAGAAAGAGTTTCTCGATGCGCGGCTCGCCGACGAGACGACGAACGCGGCGCCGTACACTCTGGATCTGGAATTCAACGTCGCGCGGCGCACGAGCGACTTCGTCAGTGTCCTGGCGAACGGCAGCATATTCACCGGCGGCGCGCATCCTGCGCCCCTCATCGCCAGCTTCAATCTGCATACACCCGACGGCAAGTTGATCGAGCTTGCCGACTTGTTCGCCGACAGCCGTGTGGCACTCGATGCCATGAGCGCGGAAGCGCGCCGGCAGCTGCAAGGCAGCTACGAAGCGAAGTTGCGCGAAAGCACGCCGGAGAAGGAGCAGGCCGCTGCGCTCAAGAACATGCATGAATGGATTGAACGTGGGACGCAAGCGAAGGCGGACAACTTCGCCGTGTTTCTCGTCGACGGCCTGGAAACGAAAGCGATCGGATTGACGCTGATCTTCCCGCCCTACCAGGTTTCGTCTTACGCCGAGGGCGCGCAGCAGGTCGAAGTACCGGCGAAAGTCTTCTATCAACTGCTCAAGCCGGAATACCGCGACGCGTTTCAGATCGACACCGAAGCGAACACGATCGCCCCGGGCGTGCGCTGACCCGGCGATGCTGCAAACGCTGTATTTTATACTTTCCGGTCTGCTCATCCTCATCGGGATCGCCGGGACGGTCGTTCCGGTGCTGCCGGGCGTACCGCTCGTGTTCAGCGGCATGCTGCTCGCAGCCTGGGCCGATCATTTCCAGCATATCGGCACTTTCACGCTGATAGTACTGGGCGTGCTCTGTGCGCTCGCGCTGCTGGTCGACCTCGCCGCCGGCCTGCTCGGCGCCAAACGCGTGGGCGCCAGCACGCGCGCGCTGTGGGGCGCGACGTTCGGCACCGTCATTGGCTTGTTCTTCGGCTTGCCAGGCCTGCTGCTCGGGCCTTTCGTGGGTGCCGCGATCGGCGAGCTCAGCACCGGGCGCGAGCTCGGTCATGCCGCGCGCGTGGGTTTGGGCACCTGGCTGGGACTATTGTTCGGGACGCTCGCGAAAGTCGCGCTGTGTTTCACCATGCTCGGGATTTTTGCGCTGGCGCTGATTATTGGCTGAGATTTCATCAGCGCGTCAGGTGCGCAATCGCGCGTGTCGCGTCCTCACGATCGTGGTCATCGAACAGGCTCACCGCGACCGACTCGATCGTCGCCGTATCCAGGCAGTGCACGTTCACATCGATCCCGTCGGGATTCGAGCGCGGCACGTAAAACGATTTGATTCCACAGACCCGACAGAACCGATGCTTGGCCACGCCGGTGTTGAACGTGTATTCGCTCAAGAATTGCGCACCTTGCAGCAGGCGAAAACGCGCGGCCGGCACGATCAGGTGCAGGAAGCCGGTCATGCGGCAAATCGAGCAATTGCATTCGAGCGCAGCGATGCGCGCCGGCGCATCGACTTCGAAACGCACACTGCCGCAATGGCAGCCGCCGCGATGGACGACGAATTCACTCACGCGCGGGAGCCATCTTGAGAATGTCGCGAGCGATAGCAGGACGGGTGGTGCCGAAGCCATGCGTACATTCGTTCGCGAGCTCTTCGCGGAAGGTATAGCGCGCGCCGATCGTGTCGGTCATGGGTTGCTCCGCAAGGACTGTCCGAAGTTAGCCATTTTTTATGGGCCTCGCAAACCAGCCTGCGCTTGCGGTGTTCTTCGCTTCGCCGGGGAACGCGCAAGGCGAAATCCGAGCGCGCGAATTGCCAAATAAAAGCGGCGCCCGGTGCGGGCGCCGCTGGTGGGTTTCAATGTGACGAGTTAGTGCTCGTGGTGCGGACGGCGTCCATCTGCAGGACTGATCGTGAACTTGCCGAACGAGATGCCAAGATCGACACCTTCGCCCTTGCCGGCCAGTGCCAGCGAAACTGTGCCCTTGGTCAGCACCTGTGCGCTGCCGCCCTTGACCAGGCCCGCATTGGCTTCGCCCTGCGCGTAGTTGCCGAGCAGCTCCGTCAGGCTGCTGACGTCGGAGAATTTGCCTTTTCCGTCTTCGACCTGGTATTTGCCGGCCGTCAGGCCGCCGCCGCGGGCGACTATATTGACGTTCATTGATTCGCCATTGCTGCAAGTGATGACGCCGTTGCCTTCGGCATGCTTGTAGATGGCCGCCCAACCAGTCAGGTTGAAGCGCATTTCGCAATCGGTTTTGGCCGCGGCGCTCGCCGGGCCGGAATGGAACGCCGCTATCCCGAGCAGCACGGCGGCGGTAAGCGAAGTCATAGTGCGCATGACAGGTCTCCTTCTCCTGGGAATGCAGCAAACAGTCTCCATCAAACAAGCTGAACACTCAACAACATGGACGCGTCACGCGAATCTTTTCACGCCAGTGTTGCAGCGGCGTTAAGCTTAGACGCACGGCGCCATTCAAGGAGTGAGCTGCATGTCAGGCTTCGATATTCTCGTCCATGTGCGCGAGACCGCCGGCGAACCGCTCGCGGCCAGGGCAGCCTGCCTGCTTGCACCGCGTTTGCAGGCTCATCTGTTCGGGTTGTACGTCGCGCCGCTCGGCGCGGTCGCGTTCAGCACGCCGGAAACCGTGGTGTTTCAGGTCAACGAAGCCGACCGTCTATACAACGACGCCACAGACAAACGCGGTTGGTGGCGCGATCTGCTGCGCAAGCATGCGTGCGACGGCGAATGGCTGGTCGCGCAAGGCGAACCCGTCGAAGCGCTGTGCCACGCTGCGCGCTGGTGCGATCTCGTCATCGCTGAACGGCCAACGCTCAACCCGGACGCGCCGACGGGCTGGGGCACGGTGTCGCGCGCGGTGTTCGGCGCCGGGACTCCCGTCATCGTCGTGCCGGAGGGCGCGCGACTGGCGACGCTCGGCGAGCGCATCGTCATTGCCTGGAACCACAGTCGCGAAAGCATGCGCGCAATCCATGGCGCGCTGCCGCTGCTCGCGAGCGCAAGCCAGATCACCGTGCTCGACGGCGCCGCGCGCGAAGATCGTCTCGACGCGCGCCACCTGCCGCGAGTGGATTTGCGCAGTTGGTTGCAGCGCCGCGGCGTGCAAGCGGAATTCCGCGCGTTCGCACCGCAGAATGATTTCGGCGCGGAGATCCTTGCCGCGGCCCGCGCTCTGCAGGCCGACACGATCGTGCTCGGCGCGTGGGGACATTCACGCATCGCCGAACTCGTGCTCGGCGGCGTAACGCGCTATCTGTTTCAGCATAGCGATGTGCCGTTGTTCGTCGCGCATTGAGGTACACGTCGATGCAGGCTGGCGCAGCAGGCACGAGCCGGGCATGCTAGCGGCTGTTTTGGCCAACCGATTCCACGCATGACCGCAGCCAGCGCCCACATCCGCACCTACAAGTATTACGACTTCATCCTCGGCGCTTTCGTCTGTGTGCTGCTGTGCTCGAACCTGATCGGTCCGGCGAAAGTGGCGACGGTGAATCTGCCGTGGATCGGCCCGTTCACGTTCGGCGCCGGCGTGCTGTTCTTCCCCATCTCCTACGTATTCGGCGACATTCTCACGGAAGTCTATGGTTATGCGCGCGCGCGCCGCGTGATCTGGTCCGGTCTCACCGCGCTCGTGTTCGCCTCGATCATGGCCACCGTCGTCGTCAAGCTACCGCCAGCCGCCGGCTGGAGCAATCAGCCTGCGTACGAGAGCATCTTCGGCCAGACCCCGCGCATCGTGTTCGCCTCGATCACCGCGTTCTTCTGCGGCGAGTTCGCGAATTCGTACACATTGGCAAAAATGAAAATCTGGACCAACGGCAACGCGCTGTGGTCGCGCATCATCGGCTCGACGATCGTCGGCGAAGGCGTGGACTCGCTGATCTTCTACCCCGCCGCATTCCTGTTCGTGTGGGACACGCGGCTCGTGCTGACGGTGATGACCTCGAACTACATCCTCAAGGTGCTCTGGGAAGTGCTTGCCACGCCGTTGACGTACCGGATCGTCGCCGCGCTCAAGCGCGCCGAGCACGAGGACTACTACGACCGCGACACGCAGTTCACGCCGTTCTCCTTGCGCGCGAGCTGACGCTCAGCCGAGCGCGTAGCCGAACTGCGCCTTGAACTCGTCGGCAAACTCGGCGTAAGTAAAGCGCTGATTTTGCGTGCCGTGGTGTTCGATCTTGAGCGTGCCCATCAGCGAGGCGATGCGGCCGGTCGTCGGCCAGTCCATGCCGCGCATGAGACCAAAAATCATGCCGGCACGATAGGCGTCGCCACAGCCCGTCGGATCGACGATGCGGCGTTCCTTGCCGGGCGGAATCTCATGCGTCTTTGTCCCTTCGTGCACGGTCGAGCCGCGCGGTCCCTGGGTGACGATGTAGGCTTGTACGCGTGAGGCGATCTCGTCGGCGCTCCAGCCGGTGCGCGTTTGCAGCAACTGCGATTCGTAATCGTTGACGATGACGTATTGCGCCTGCTCGATGAACGCGCGGAACTCGTCGCCATTGAACAACGGCATCGCCTGACCGGGATCGAAGATGAACGGGACGCCACGCTCGGCGAATTCGCTCGCGTGTTGCAGCATGCCTTCGCGGCTGTCCGGGGCGACGATGCCGAACGTGATGCCGGGCACGTCGCGCACGTGATTGTCATGCGAGCGCGACATCGCGCCGGGATGAAACGCCGTGATCTGGTTGTTGTCCAGGTCCGTGGTGATGAAGCACTGCGGCGTGAACTGGTCGTCGATCGTGCGCACACGATCGAGGCGAATGCCGCAGCGTTCCAGATGCGCGCGATACGGGCCGAAGTCCTGGCCGACCGCCGCCATCGGAATCGGGTCGTCGCCGAGCAATTTCAGGTTGTAGGCGATATTGCCGGCGCAGCCGCCGAATTCGCGGCGCATCTGCGGCACGAGGAACGACACATTCAGGATCTGCACCTTGTCCGGCAGGATGTGATTCTTGAAATGGTCCGGGAACACCGCGATGGTGTCGTAGGCGAGCGAACCGCAAATCAGTGCAGACATGGACTTAGCGTCGGTGGCAAAGACGCGTATTGTCGCAGATTACGGCGCGTTGAGCTTTTCTTTGAGCAAGGCGTTGAGCTGCTGCGGATTGCCCTGCCCGCGCAGGCGTTTCATTGCCTGGCCGACGAAAAATTGCAGGAGCTTGTCGTTGCCGGCGCGGTAGTCGGCGAGCTGCGCGGGAAATTCGGCGAGTACTGCGTCGATCGCCGCGGCGAGCGCGCCGCTGTCGGAAATCTGTTTGAGACCGCGCTTGGCGATGATCACATCGGCCGCGCCGTCGCCAGCCCACATTGCCGCGAACACGTCTTTGGCGATCTTGCCGGAAATCGTGCCGTCGACGATGCGCGCGAGCAGGCCGGCCAGTTCAGGGGCAGACACGGGCGCGTTCTCGATCGCTACCTTGCCTTCATTTAGCGCCGCCGCAAGTTCGCCGAGTACCCAGTTCGCACAAAGTTTGGGCTGTGCCGGCAGTGCGCCGAGCACGACTTCGAAATAGTCCGCGGTCGCCTTGTCCGCGCAGAGCTGCGCGGCGTCGCTCTCGGGCAAGCCGAGCGTCTCGATGTAGCGGCGGTGGCGCGCCTCGGGCAACTCGGGCAGCGTCGCGCGGATCGCGTCGATATCGGCCTCGCTCACCACCAGCGGCGGCAGGTCCGGATCGGGAAAATAGCGATAATCGTCGGCGTCTTCCTTGCTGCGCATCGGCAGTGTGCGGTGATGCGCGGCGTCGTACAGACGCGTCTGCTGCACGATCGCCTCGCCATTTTCCAGCGCGCGGATCTGGCGCTCGATTTCATACTCGATCGCTTTTTCGACGAAACGAAAGGAATTGACGTTCTTGATTTCGGTACGCGTGCCGAGTTTCGCCGCGCCGGCCGCACGCACCGAGACGTTCGCATCGCAGCGGAACGAACCTTCCTGCATGTTGCCATCGCAGATGCCGAGCCAGCGCACGAGCGTGTGCACCGTGCGCATATACGCGACCGCTTCCGCGGCCGAGTACAGCACCGGCGCGGACACGATCTCCAGCAGCGGCGTGCCGGCACGATTGAGATCGATGCCGGTCGCGCTATGAAATGCGTCGTGCAACGATTTGCCGGCGTCTTCCTCGATGTGCGCACGCTGGATTTCCACATCGAGCATGCGCCCATCGTCGGTGCGCACAGTCAACGTGCCGCGGCTGACTATCGGCAATTCGTACTGGCTGATCTGGTAGCCTTTTGGCAGGTCGGGATAAAAATAATTTTTGCGCGCAAATATACTTTTGTGCGAGATCTCGGCACCGATCGCCAGGCCGAAGCGGATGGCCTTGCCGAGCACCTCGCGGTTCGGCACCGGCAGCGTGCCCGGCAGCGCGATATCCACGGCGCTCGCCTGCGTGTTCGGTTCTGCGCCATAAGCCGTGGCTGCGCCGGAAAACAGCTTGCTCGCGGTATTGAGCTGGGCGTGGATTTCCAGGCCGATGACGGCTTGCCAGCTCACGCGCGCGGCTCCCGCAAATGCCAGTCAGTGGCAAGCTGAAACTGGTGTGCGGCGGCGAGCAATGCGCTTTCCGCGAACGCCGGTGCGATCAGCTGCAAGCCGACCGGCAGGTTTTCGCTGACACCGGACGGGATCGAGATTGCGGGCAGGCCGGCAAGATTCACGGCGACGGTGTTGACGTCGGCGGCGTACATCGCCAGCGGATCGTTGGATTTCTCGCCGAGCTTGAACGCCACGCTCGGCGTCGCCGGTCCGGCAATCAGGTCGACCTGCGCGAACGCGGCGGCGAAATCGTTCGCGATCAGGCGCCGTACGCGCTGCGCACGCAAGTAATACGCGTCGTAATAGCCGGCCGACAGCGCATAAGCGCCGACCAGAATGCGCCGTTGTACTTCCGCACCGAAACCCTCGCTGCGGCTGCGCGTGTACAAGTCCTCGAGCGATCTCGGCTCGGCGCAGCGATGACCGTAGCGCACGCCGTCGTAGCGCGCGAGATTGCTCGACGCTTCCGCCGGGGCGATCACGTAATACGCCGGAATCGCCAGCGCCGCGTGCGGCAGCGTGATGTCGACCAGCGTTGCACCCAATTTTTCGCATTCCTGCAGCGCAGCCTGCACGGCCGCAGCGACTCCCGCATCGATACCTGCGCCGAAATACTCGCGCGCCACGCCGATGCGTATACCTTGCAGTGTTGTGGACAATGCGGCAACGTAATCGTCAAGCGGCCGATCGACGCTTGTCGCATCGCGCGCGTCGTGACCGGCGATGCAGGCGAGCACATGCGCGCAGTCGGCCGCGCTGCGCGCGAGCACGCCGCCGCAATCCAGACTCGAAGCGAACGCGATCATGCCGAAGCGCGAGACGCGACCGTAAGTCGGCTTCAGACCGGTAATGCCGCAGAACGCGGCGGGCTGGCGGATCGAGCCGCCGGTATCGGTGCCGGTCGCGAACGGCACGATGCCGGCGGCGACCGCGGCGGCCGAACCGCCGGAAGAGCCGCCGGGCACGCGCGTAACGTCCCAGGGGTTGCGCGCCGGGCCGAACGCGCTGTTTTCGTTCGACGAGCCCATCGCGAACTCGTCCATGTTGGTCTTGCCGACGGCCACGGCGTGCGCGCCATTGAGACGCTCGACCACGCTCGCGTCGTAAGGCGGCACGAAATTCTCCAGCATGCGCGAGGCACACGTGGTGCGCACGCCGCTGGTGCAGAAGATGTCCTTGTGCGCGAACGGGATGCCGGTCAATACGGATGCCGTGCCGGCCGCGAGTCGCGCATCGGCGCGCTGGGCCATGGCCGCGGCGCCCTTCTCGTCCAGCGTGATGAACGCATTGAGGTTTGCGTGGGCGCGTGCCGTCGCGAGCGTCTGTGCGCTGAGTTCCGCCGCCGAAATCTTTTTTGCGCGCAGATCCTGCGCGAGTTGCGCGATGCCCTGGACCATCACGCGCTACTCGATGACTTTCGGCACGAGGTACAGCCCGCCGCGCGCATCGGGAGCCAGCGCCAGAAAGGCGTCGGCGCGATCGGTCTCGGTAACCTTGTCCGCACGCCAGACCAGCGTCTGTTCGTGCGGGTGCGCCATCGGCTCGATACCGGCAACGTCCGCTGCCGCGAGCTGGTCGGCCAGCCCGAGCACGCCATTCAACTCGCCTGCCAGATGCTCGATAGCGCCATCGGCCACGGCCAAGCGGGCAAGACGAGCGATTCGGCGCACGGTGGCGTGGTCGATGGACATGGGCTCGAGATCGGCGATTCGGGATGCGGAATTTGGAAACGTGTCGTCGGAATCAAGGATCGTTGATCCAAAGCCATGGCGCAAGGCGGTCTGGCATTTCGGGGTCTGTGTTTCGAATCCCGAATCTCGACTCCGAATTGCCTCATTTTAACGGCAAATTACCTTGCCTGCGCAGCGCGCGATTACTACACTGTCGCGCTTTTGTTGGCTTTCCTCGCCCCAGGGATCGAGCACTTCATGTTCAAAGGTTTTCGCGGTTTGTTTTCCAACGATTTGTCGATCGATCTCGGCACGGCCAATACCCTCATTTATGTGCGCGGCCAGGGGATCGTGCTCAACGAGCCTTCGGTCGTGGCGATCCGCCAGGATCGCGGTCCCGGCGGCCCGCGTTCGGTGGCCGCGGTCGGCGCGGATGCCAAGCGCATGCTCGGCCGCACACCCGGCAACATCGTTACGATCCGGCCAATGAAGGACGGCGTGATCGCCGACTTCACGATGACCGAGGAGATGCTCAAGCAGTTCATCAAGAAAGTGCACAAGGCACGCATGTTCAGGCCGAGCCCCCGCGTGTTGGTCTGCGTCCCGTGCGGCTCCACGCAGGTGGAACGCCGCGCGATCAAGGAATCGGCCGAATCGGCCGGTGCCCGCGACGTGTACCTGATCGAGGAACCGATGGCGGCGGCGATCGGCGCCGGCATCCCGGTACACGAGGCGCGTGGCTCGATGGTGCTCGACATCGGCGGCGGCACCTCGGAAGTCGCCGTGATCTCGCTCAACGGCATCGTCTATGCGCAATCGGTGCGCATCGGCGGCGACCGCTTCGACGAAGCCATCATCAACTACGTGCGCCGCAATCACGGCACGCTGATCGGCGAATCCACCGCCGAACGCATCAAAGTCGAGATCGGCTGCGCGTTTGCGCAGAACGACGTCAAGGAAATCGAGATTTCCGGGCGCAACCTTGCCGAAGGCGTGCCGCGCATGTTCCAGATCAACTCCAACGAAATCCTCGAAGCGCTGCACGAACCGCTCGCCGGTGTCGTCGCTGCGGTGCGTTCGGCGCTCGAACAGACGCCGCCGGAGCTGTGTTCCGATGTCGCCGAGCGCGGTATCGTGCTGACCGGCGGCGGTGCGCTGCTGCGCGACCTCGACCGCCTGATCTCCGAGGAAACTGGCCTGCACGTGCACGTCGCCGACGATCCGCTCACCTGCGTCGCGCGCGGCGGCGGGCGCGCGCTGGAGCTGATCGATCAGCACGGGAGCGATTTCTTCGCGCCGGAGTGACGTGGCTTCTGACGACGGCGCATACCGTTCCTTGCCATGGCGCTGACTCGCACCGATTCCGGCCCACTGTTCACTGCTGACGCGGCGAACACGCTGCGCCTGATCGGTTATCTCGCGATCGCGATCGTACTAATGGTCGTCGACCACCGTGGCGCCTACCTGTCGCGCATGCGCTACGCACTGAACACGGTGGTCGAACCGATGTACCGGCTCGCGGCTTTGCCTGCGCAGTTCGCGCGCGAAGCGCGGCTGGCGCTGGCCGACCGCGAGCGTCTGACCGAGGCGAACAACAAGCTCAGCCAGGACCTGCTGCTCGCGCAGGCGCGCCTGAATCGCCTCAACGAAGTACGCGAGCAGAACCAGCGCCTGCAGGAACTGCTTGCCGTGCAGCGCAGCCTTGATCTCGGCGTGCAGCTCGCGCACATCATCGACATCGATACCGACCCGGATCGCCACCGCCTCGTTATCGACGCTGGCGCGAACCAGGGCGTGCAGATCGGCCAGGCCGTGCTCGATGCGCACGGCATCATGGGCCAGATCGTCGAGGCGCTGCCCAACATGGCCACGATAATGCTGATTACCGATGCCGCGCACGCGTTGCCGGTGACGGTGGAACGCACCGGCATGCGCGCGATAGCGCGCGGCTATGCGCTCGACGCCTTGAGCCTGCCGAACATTCCGATCAGCGCCGATCTGAAAGTCGGCGACCGCCTCATCACTTCGGGTTTGGGCGGCCATTTCCCGACGGGTTTCCCGGTCGGCGTCGTGCGTTCGATCAGCAACGATGCCAGCGGCATGTTTGCCGCCGCCATCGTCACGCCGAGTGCGGCACTGGATCGCAGCGGCGAAGTGCTGATCCTGCAGCAACTCGTCGATCCGGTCGGCCCGCCCGCGCCGCTCGCCGACAACGGGCCGCCCGCAGCGCCGAGCGCCGAGCCGCCGGCGAAGAAAAAACCATGAATCGCGGACGCGCCAATTTCCTGCTGTTCTGGGGCAGCCTGTTCGGCTGCTACTTGCTGCAACTGATGCCGCTGCCCGAGGCGCTGCTCGCACTCAAGCCCTATTGGCTCGCGCTGGCGCTGATCTACTGGACGCTGGAGGCGCCGGAACGCGTGAGTCTCGGTCTTGCGTTCGTGCTGGGTCTGCTCGGCGACTTGTTCGCCGGCGAGTTGCTCGGCGAGCAGGCGTTGCGGCTTTGTATACTTTGTTTCATCCTGCTGCGATTCCGCTCGCGCCTGCGCTTCTTTCCGATGTGGCAGCAGGCACTGGCCGTATTCGCGCTGCTCGTCAACGATCGCATCGTCCTGCTGATGGTGCGTGCCGTGGCGGGCGAGGCGGCGCCATCGGCGGGTTTCTGGCTGGCGCCGCTCGCCGGCGCGCTGGCTTGGCCGTGGTTGTTTCTGTTGTTCGACGACCTGCGCGCGCGCTTGCGCGTGAATGAATCGTGAGACGCGAATACACGTCCGATCCGCGCCTGCGCCTGCGCAACGTGCGCGACGAGGCCGCGCACTTTCGCCTGCGCGCGATCGCCGGTTTCATCCTGATCGCGGCCTGCCTGGCCGGGTTGGGCATGCGCTTCGCGTTTCTGCAGATCTCCCGCCACGATGAATTCACCGCGCGCTCCGACCAGAACCGCATTTCCGTGCGCAGTATCGCGCCCACGCGTGGACTGATCTACGACCGCAACGGCGTGCTGCTCGCCGACAACGTCGCCGCGTTCCGGCTCGAAGTCGTGCCCGAGCAGGCGAAGAACCTGGCGCACACGCTCGACGAACTCGGCGGCGTCATCGCGCTCTCCGAGGACGACCTGGACCACTTCAACGCCTTGCGCCGGGCCAAGCATCCGTTCGAAAGCATTCCGCTGCGCTTCAAGCTCAGCGAAGATGAGATCGCGCGCTTCTCCACCGAGCGCTGGCGGTTTCCCGGCGTGGATATCGTGCCGTATCTCACCCGCGCCTATCCGCGCGGCGACGACTTCGCGCATTTGATCGGCTATGTGGGCCGCATCGATGTGGCCGACGCCGAGAAGCTCGACGCACGCAGTTATGCCGGTACGACGCACGTCGGCAAGACCGGCATCGAGCGTTACTACGAAGACGAGTTGCACGGCGAAGTCGGCTACGAAAAAGTCGAGGTGAATGTCGACAAGCGGCCGTTGCGCGTGCTGCCGGATCGCGTCGCGCCGAAGCCGGGCAAGAATATCTACCTGACGATCGATGCGCGCCTGCAGCACGTCGCCGCCGATGCATTCGATGGCCGCGCCGGCGCCGCGGTGGCGATCGATCCGCGCAACGGCGAGGTGCTGGCGATGGTCAGCGTGCCGAGCTTCGATCCGAACCTGTTCGTCAACGGCATCGGCAAGATCGATTACGCCACGCTGCTGAATGCGCCCGACAAGCCGCTGCTCGACCGTACGATCGCCGGCAACTTCACTCCGGGCTCCACGGTGAAACCGTATCTCGCGCTCGGTGGCGTCGAACTTGGACTGCGCCGACCCGAGGATACTGTGCTTTCCGTCGGCGAATTCCACATTCCCGGCCAGGAGCGCGGCTACCGCGACGACAAGCGCGGTGGGCACGGCCGTGTGGATCTGGTGCAGGCAATCGCACAGTCGGTCAACACCTATTTTTATTCGCTTGCCTACGACATGGGCATCGACCGTTTCAGCAATTGGATGAGCAATTTCGGTTTCGGCAAGCCGACCGGCATCGATCTCAACGGCGAAAACGCCGGCGTACTGCCCTCGCAAGCATGGAAGCGCGCGCACATGCGCCAGCCCTGGTATCCGGGCGAAACCGTGATCGCCGGCATCGGCCAGGGTTACTGGGTGATCACGCCGATTCAGCTGGCGCAGGCCCTGGCGACAATGGCCGCGAAAGGCGTGCGCCACGTACCGCATCTGGTGCACGCCACGCAGGACGGATTCAACGCCGAACCCCAGATCGAGCGCGACGATCCGCCGCCACCGAGCTTCATCCGCAACATGGCGAATTGGTCGGCCGTGCTGCAGGGCATGATCGCCGCGATCAACGGGCCGACCGGCACGGCACGGGGCCTGGGCGAGAATTTCCCGTACATCATTGCCGGCAAGACCGGCACAGCCGAACGTTTCTCGCGCACGGACGAAGAGTGGCAGAACATCATGAGCGTGGCGGTGGAACGCCACGAAGTACTGTTCGAAGCGTTCACGCCAGCCGAGGACCCGCGCATCGCTGTCGTCGTCGCGCTGCAATCTGGCCACACCGGTGCGCACGACGCCGCGCCGATCGCGCGCAAGATCTTCGATGCCTGGCTCAAGGACATCGACACGGGACGTGGCTCATGAGCGCAAGCGTAGTCATGCGTTTGCAAACCTGGCTCGTTCGCGCACTGCGCGAGCCGCGTCTGGATCTGGCCTTGCTCGGTGCGCTGCTGCTGCTGGCAACGCTCGGATTGACAACGTTGTACAGCGCAAGCGACGGCGACACGCATCTGGTATTCAATCAGGCGGTGCGATTCGGGCTCGGCGGCACCCTGCTGCTGCTGATCTCGCGTGTGCCGCCGACCGTGCTGCGCAACTGGACGCCGTGGCTCTATGGCGCGAGCGTGCTGCTGCTCGTCGCCGTGGCCGTGCTTGGCCAGGGCCGCGGCGCAAACCGCTGGCTCAATCTCGGCGTGATGCGATTCCAGCCGTCGGAACTCGTCAAGCTGACCCTGCCGATGATGGTCGCGTGGTACCTGCACGCCCGCGAACTGCCGCCGCGCTGGCTCACGCTTGCCGCGGTTGCCGCGGTCATTGCCGTGCCGGCACTGCTGATCGCCAAGCAGCCGGACCTGGGCACCGCTGTGCTGGTCATTGCCAGCGGTGTGTTCGCGATTTTTCTCGCTGGACTCGCGTGGTGGCGCATCGGCCTGCTGCTCGGTGCGGCGGCGGGCGCGGCGCCGCTGCTGTGGCACTTCATGCACGAATATCAGCGTAACCGCCTACGCATGTTCCTCGATCCGGAGTCCGACCCGCTCGGCAACGGCTGGCACATCATCCAGTCGGAAATCGCGGTCGGTTCCGGCGGCTTGCTCGGCAAGGGCTGGCATCACGGCACGCAATCGCGCCTGGAATTCCTGCCCGAGCACACGACCGACTTCGTGTTCGCCGTGTTCTCCGAGGAATGGGGCCTGCTCGGCGTCATCGCGCTGCTCGCGCTGTACCTGTTCATCGTCGGTCGCGGCCTGATGATCGCCGCGAATGCGCGCGACACCTATTCGCGCCTGC